>Ga0335084_10002722_pt1 | contig 17089 bp, 15 predicted proteins | sample Lox_Sample_44_FD_206721 | JGI IMG/M metagenome (GOLD analysis project Ga0335084, IMG submission 206721) | Soil microbial communities from Loxahatchee National Wildlife Refuge, Florida, United States - Lox_Sample_4.4 | ecosystem: Environmental > Terrestrial > Soil > Wetlands | place: USA... | reverse complement strand
ACGCTGAACACCCGCTTTGCGACGTCCACTGCAATTGTCGTAAGCTTGTCCACGAGAAGCCTCCATCCTTAAGTGGTTGACCGAATCTCCACTTTGGCACATCGATGCCGTTGGATCGTGAGGCTTCTCCCTTCCCTTCTCTCCACTGGCTACCGCTCACCTCCAGCCCTCACTCGGCTTGGAGAAAGGGGAGGCGTCCATGTCCATCTCCTTTGGCCTATACATATAGTGTTGCGGCGAAGGTACCCACCTCGATGGGCGGTGTCAATTTCCGCCCGCCCCTCACTTGACCGGGGGGCGCTCGCCGACACAGACTTCGCGCGAGCCGCAGAGCCGAAGGAGCCGCCATGACCACGCCCGCGCCCCGTATCGCATTCAGCCACGTCGGCATCTACGTGCGCGACCTGGCGCGGATGGAGGCCTTCTACACGCGCTTCATGGGTCTCGTCGTCACGGACCGCGGTCCGCTCGAGACGCCCGGCGGGGCCGTGGACCTCGTGTTCCTCTCGCGCGACCCGCGCGAGCATCACCAGCTCGTGCTCGCATCGGGACGTCCGGCGGAGGTGCCGTTCAATACGGTGAACCAGATCTCGTTCCGCGTGGAGTGCCTCGCCGACCTGCGGGCCCTGTACGAGCGGCTGCGGGGCGAGCCGGTTACGGATGTCGTCCCGATCAGCCACGGCAACGCGCTGAGCGTGTATTTCCGCGACCCCGAAGGCAACCGCGTGGAGCTGTTCATCGACACGCCGTGGCACGTGACGCAGCCGTTGCGGATTCCCCTCGACTTCTCTCAGTCCGACGACGCGCTGATGCGCCGGGCCGAGGAGACGGCGCGCAAGCTGCCCGGTTTCCGGCCGATGCGCGAGTGGCAGGACGAGATGGCGCGACGGATGGGGTAGGATTCCGGCGCATCTCTAGCGTCCTCCCGGAGCCCAATCCATGTCGAAGTTCTCCCTCGGCCAGTCCATCTCACGCGTCGAAGACCTCACGCTCGTCCGCGGCGCGGGGCGCTACGCGGACGACGTCCGTCTTGCGAACGAGGCGCATGCGTTCGTCGTGCGGTCGCCGCACGCGCACGCGTCGATCAGGCGGCTCGACGCGACCGCCGCGCGCAAGGCGGCGGGCGTGCTCGCGGTGCTGACCGGTGCGGACGTGAAGGCCGACGGGCTCGGGGAGATCCCGTGCATGATCCCGGTGACGAACACCGACGGGTCGCAACGCGGCGAGACGCCGCGGCCGCTGCTCGCGATCGACCGGGTGCGGCACGTGGGCGATCCGGTGGCCCTGGTCGTCGCCGAGTCGCTCGCGCGGGCGAAGGACGCCGCCGAGCTGATCGAGATCGACTACGACCCGCTCCCGGCCGTGGCCGATACCCACGCTGCGACCAAGCCGGGTGCCCCGCCGGTGTGGCCCGCCATCAAAAGCAACATCTGCTTCGACATCGTGAACGGCGATGCAACGGCGGTCGACGCCGCGTTCGCGCGCGCGAAGCACGTCGTGAAGCTCGAGCTTGTCAACAACCGGATCGTGGCGAACCCGCTCGAACCGCGGGTTGCGCTCGCGGACTACGACACGGCGACCGACCGGTCGACGCTCTACACGCCGACCCAGGGTCCCCACGTCATCCACGGCCAGCTCGTCGACCCGATCCTCAAGCTCGCGGCCGCGAAGCTGCGCGTCGTGTCCGGCAACGTTGGTGGCGCGTTCGGGATGAAGATCTTCCTGCATCCGGAGCAGCCGCTCGTGGTGTGGGCGTCGCGGAAGCTGAAGCGCGCGGTGCGCTGGACGGGCGAGCGAAGCGAGACGTTCGTCTCCGATGTCCAGGGCCGTGACAACTACACGATCGCCGAGCTTGCGCTCGACGCCGGCGCAAAGTTCCTGGCGCTGCGGGTCACGAACTACGCGAACATGGGCGCGTATCTCTCGAACTTCGGGCCGTTCATCCCGCAGCTTCTGCTGTTCGTGCTCTCGAGCGTGTATCGCATCCCGGCGATCGTGCTGAGAACCAGGGGCATCGTCACCAACACTGTCCCGGTCGACGCCTATCGCGGCGCCGGGCGCCCGGAAGGAATCTACGTCACCGAGCGCATCGTCGATCTCGCCGCGCGGGAGCTCGGCCTTGGGCCCGACGAGATCCGGCGGCGCAACTTCATCGACTCTTTCCCGTATCAGACGCCGGTCGAGAGCGAGTACGACAGCGGCGATTTCCCCGGGGCGATGAAGCTCGCGATGCAGAAGGCCGACTGGAACGGGTTTGCGGCGCGTCGTGACGCGGCGACGAAACGCGGGAAACTGCGCGGGATCGGGCTCGGCATGTACATCGAGCGCTGCGGCGGCGGGAATGGCGACACCGTGACTGTCAAGATTGGCGGCGAGGGCAAGATAACGCTGATCTCGGGCATGCAGGACAACGGGCAGGGGCACACCACCAGCTTCAAGCAGGTGCTCTCAGACAAACTCGGCATCGACGCGGAGGCGATCGAGGTGGTGCAGGGCGACACCGACATCGTCCCCAACGGGCTGACGGGCGGGAGCAGGTTCCTCGCGATCGGGGGCGTCGCGGCGATCGACGCTGCCGACGAAGCGGTCGGGAAGGGGAAGGAGACGGCGGCGAGCCTGCTCGAGGCGGCGACGGCCGACGTCGAGTATCGCGACGGCAGGTACTGGATCGCGGGGACCGATCGCGGCGTCTCGCTCTTCGACGTCGCGAAGAAGGCGAAGGGCCTCGAGGCCACCCATACGCGCAACCCGGAGAAGTACACCTATCCGAACGGCTGCCACATCGTCGAGGTGGAGGTCGACGCCGACACCGGCGAGACGAAGATCGAGCGCTACACGATCGTCGACGACTTCGGCCGTACCATCAACCCGATGCTCGCCGAGGGGCAGATCCACGGTGGCACGGTGCAGGGGGTCGGCCAGGCGCTGCTCGAGCACGGGCTGTACGACCCGGAGACGGCGCAGCTCCTGACCGGCTCGTTCATGGACTACACCATGCCGCGCGCCGACGACGTTCCGTCGTTCGATTGCGAATTCCACAACGTGCCCTGCACCGCCAACCCGCTCGGGGTGAAGGGGGCGGGCGAAGCCGGTGCGGTCGGGTCGCCGCCGGCGGTGATCAACGCGGTAGTCGACGCGCTCTTCCCCAGCACGGGACTCAAGCACATCGACATGCCGGCTACCCGCGAGAAGGTCTGGCGCGCGATGCGATCGGTTCGGCGCCAATAGGAGCCGCTGGGACGCCCCGGCGCACAGGCGCGCGGGGTTTCGTCGGCTGTCCCTTTACTTCGGGATGCTGACCAGCGTCACGGCGTTGACCAAGCTGTTGGCGAGCACGAAGTCGCCGTCTTTCGTGACCGAGGTGTTGCGCACGATGTTGCCGCCACCCGGGATCACCCAGCTCTGGAATTTCTCCGTCCTGGGATCGAAGCGTACGACCGTATTCGGCGTGGTTTCGGATTCGCTGTACCAGATGATGTCGTTGATTGCCGAGATGCCGTAGGGCGCGGATTTCGGTCCGCTCGGGGACTGCCATTCGGTGACCTTGCCGGTCATCGGATCGAGCCTCCCCAGGAAGCCGCGCGAGTAGTCGCTGTACCAGACCATGTCGTCACTGGTAATCGCGAGGCGCCGCGGACGGGACGCGGGATCGGGCAATGTGTACTCGCGGATCTCCAGCGTCTTCGGATCGACACGTGCCACCTTGTTGGTGCCGAACTGGACGACGAACAGCGTGCCTTTGGAATCGAACGCCATGCCGTAGGGGCGCGACTTGGGCGTGGGCGGCGTTAGCAGCTTGATCTCGCCGGTCTTCGGATCGAGCCGCCCGATCCGGTTGGCATTCTGCACCGTAAACCAGAGGATCCCGCTCCGGTCGAACAGCAGCGTGTGCGGGTCCTTCGCTTCCGGGTCCGGCATCTTGTACTCGGTCACCGCGCCCGTTTTCGGATCGAGCTTGCCGATCAGGGCTCCCGTGTTCCCGGTGTACCAGATGTTGCCGTCCCTATCCTCGTCCAGACCATGCGGTCCGGAGTGAGCCGTCTTCAGGGGGAATTCCTTGATCTGGCCGGTCTTCGGATCGACTCGGCCGAGCACATTCGCCATCTGGCCCGTGTACCAGAGCGAGCCGTCCCTCGTTGCCAGCGGGTCATGCGGTCGCGACCCGGGGGTGGACGCCTGCCACGTCTTCATCGAGACCTTGGCCGGTCCCGGGATCACGACGCCGGCGGGCTTGCTTTTCTCCGGGAAGTTCTTGGCCAGGTACGGCGTTAACGTGGCGATCTCGTCCTTGGACAGGGGAACGCCGTGATTGGTCATCATCCGCAGAACGGTAGTCCAGCCCTCCGCCGTGTATCCGGAGCCGACGCGCGCGTGGAACGCATGGCAGCTACCGCACTTTGCCGTGACTATCTCCTTGCCCTTGCCCTCGGGCAACTCCTGGCTCCAGGCGGGGAACGCGGCGCATAACAGAGCGACGGCCATCGTGGACGAACTCAGTTTCCTGGCCATTATTTCTTCCCCGGAAGAATCCAGCGCATACCTGCGTCGGCAGGTGCTGGTGGTGCACGGAACTTGTGCGATCCCGCCGCCATGTTCTGCTATAGCGGAACCTGCGATAGTGCGAGTTCATTCTGCGCTTGCCCCTGAGTGGTGTCAAAGATGGAGCGTCGAACTCTCCCCGGACGCTAAGGTGCCGGATTAGCCGCGCGGTACGCCATCTCCTAGCCTCCCGCCTCAGGTGCGCCCCCTTGCTTCCCGCACCGCAGCGAGCATCGGCCGCGCGCCGATGCTAAATTGAACCTGTTCAGAACCCAGCCAACCTGGGCCCCCACCCGACCAAGGAGGAAACACCATGGGTTTTCTCAGCGACGAGGAACTCTCCCAGCTGACCGGCGCGGAATCGCTCTTTCCGTCGCCAATTCCGGTGCAGTTCGTGTCGAGCGACGAGTTCATGCCCGGCGTGCAAACGCCGCAGCAGCGCGAGTTCGAGGCGCGCGTGAAGACGCTCGGCGCGAAGCTCGCGAAGCACCACGGCATGAGCCGCCGGAAGTTCTTCAAGACCTCGGCCGGAATGGCGGCCGCGTTCGTGGCGATGAACGAGACCTACGCGAAGGACGGGGCGCCGATCTATGCGGTGGAGAAGGGCGAGGCGACCGACCTTCAGCTCGCCCAGGCGCGCTCGGACTCGCTGAAGAACCAGTTCGTGATGGACATGCATACCCATTTCTTGCGCGACGGCACGCCGATCAGGGCATTCGTCGCGCAGCGCGAGGCGGTCGGCAAGGCCGGCTGGAACCCGGCACTCGTCGGGAAGCCGCAGACCATCGACGACCTGATGTTCCCGAACTACTTCAAGGAGATCTTCCTCGACAGCGACACCAAGGTCGCGTGCATCAGCGGCTCCTACTCCGAGGACCCGAAGTTCTCCTTCCTCACGAACGAGATGAAGTTCGACGCGCGCGAGAAGGTCAACAAGGAGGCCGGCACCCGCCGCATGTTCTCGCATGCGATCTTCACGCCCGGCTGGGACGGCTGGCTCACGCGGTTCGACGAGGAGAACGAGAAGCTCCGACCCGATGCGTGGAAGGGCTACACGATCGGCGACAACACCAACAAGCACCTCGCGAAGCACCCGTTCCGGCTTGACGACGAGAAGCTCCTGTATCCGTTCTACGAGAAGCTGGTGAAGGCGGCGGCGAAGTATCCGGACCGTCCCGGCCTCAAGAACGTCTGCATCCACAAGGGCCTGTTCCCGCCGTCGGTCGCCGCGCAGTTCCCGCACCTCCTCGGCTACTGCAACGTCGACGACGTCGGTAAGGCCGCGAAGGACTGGCCGCAGCTCAACTTCGTGATCTACCACTCGGCCTACCGCTGGGTCGCCGGTCCGGGTGGAACCGCCGAGAACGCGTGGCTGCAGCTGCAGCGCACCGGACGCGTCGACTGGGTGACCGATCTCGCCGAGATCCCCGCCCAGTACGGCGTCTCGAACGTGTACGCCGACCTCGGCCAGATTTTCGCTCACAGCAACATGGCCGAGCCGCGCGTCTGCGCGTTCATGCTGGGCTACATGATCAAGGGCATGGGCGCCGATCACGTCTGCTGGGGCACCGACTCGCTGTGGACGGGCGCACCGCAGTGGCAGATCGAGGCGCTGCGGCGCCTCGAGATTCCCGAGGAGATCCAGAAGAAGTACGGCTTCGCGCCGATGGGGCCGGCGGACGGCCCGGTCAAGACGGCGATCCTCGGCGGCAACAACGCGCGGCTGTACGGGTTCACGCCGAAGCAGCAGGCGGCGGTGCTCACGGACAAGGTGGCCTACTACAAGGACATCTACGAGCGGAACGGCCCGGATCGTTCGAACCGCGCCTACGGCTACGTGCAGAAAGGCTGAACCCCGACCGGCCGACGGGCTCGCGCGGGTCGGCCGCGCGAGCCCGTTTGTTTTTTGCGCCGGTCGCGGACCAGGGTTGTGCCGGCGGCAGCGGCCGTCTACCATCGGGCCTGCAATCGGTTGCACCCGGCGCCGGCGTAGCGGCCGGGTGCGGTCGATACGACCAACACGAGGAGGAAACCCCATGAAACTGCCATCCAGCGTGAAATGGATCGTGGCGGCGGCGCTCGCCCTTGCGGGTGTCGCACCGGCGCTCGGCCAGGAGCCGGTACGCATCGGCTACGCGATCGCGCGCACCGGTCCGTGGGCCGCGGGCGCGCAGGTCACGCAGGAGCCGAACTACATCATGTGGGCGGAGCAGGTGAACGCCGCCGGCGGGCTGAACGTCAAGGGCGTGAAGCGCAAGATCGAGCTCATGGGTTTCGACGACCGCAGCGACACCGAGACGGTCGTGCGGACGTACGAGAAGCTGATGGGTAGCGACAAGGTCGACCTGATCCTGCCGCCCTGGAGCACCGGCGCGAACTTCGCGATGATGCCGCTCGCGCAGAAGTACGGCTACCCGATGCTCTCGCCGACCGCGACCGGCCGGAAGCTCCTCGGCATGAAGAATCCCTACTTCTTCGCGCTGCTGCAGCAGCCCGACCTGATGATGGACGCGCTCGCCGAGTACCTGGCGGCGCGCAGCGCCAAGACCGCAGCGGTCCTCTACGTCGACGAGCTGTTCGGGCTCGAGCAGATGGATGCGCTCGAGCGGTCGCTCAAGAGCCGCGGCATCCAGATCGTCGAGAAGAAGAGCTACCCGCTCGGCGTGAAGGACCTGCAGCCGGTGCTGAACGACGTCAAGGCGAAGAACCCGGACGCGTTCGTGGCGCTCAGCTATCCGCCGGACACGTTCCTGATCACCGGCCAGGCGCGCGGCATCGGGTTTAACCCGAAGCTCTTCTACGTCGCGGTCGGCTCCGCGTTCCCGGTCTATCGCGACAAGTTCGGCAAGGTCGCCGAAGGCGTGATGGGGCTCGGCACCTGGAACCCGCGCACCAGCCCGGCGGCGAAGGGCTACTTCGACGCGCACGTTAAGCGGTGGCAGAAAGAGCCGGACCGGTGGGCGAGCGCGCACGCGTGGGCCGGGCTGCAGATCCTGCAGACCGCGGTCGAGAAGGTCGGGCTCGACCGCAAGGCGATCCGCGACTACATCGCCAACAACGAGTTCGACACGATCATCGGCAAGATCCGGTTCAAGAACGGCGAGAACGTCACCACGCCGGGGGTGGTGAGCCAGTGGCAGAACGGCGAGTTCGAGGTGGTGTGGCCGCCCGACCGCGCGACCAGCCCGGCGCTCTATCCGAAGCCGGCCTGGTAACGGGGCGGGTGTCCAGCGACGGCTCCGCGGGACGACCGCGGGGCCGTTTTAGTCTCCGGCTCTCATGAGCTTCTGGCTCGAGCTCATTGCCACCGGCCTGATCACCGGCGGGATCTACGCCGTGGTCGCGATCGGCCTGAACCTGCAGTACGGGCTGATGCGCATCATGAACATCGCCCACGGCGAGTTCCTGATGCTGGGGGCCTACTTCACCTGGCTCGCGCACACCGTGCTGCACGTGAATCCGCTCCTGTTCCTGCCGATCGTCGCGGTGATCCTGTTCCTTGTCGGGCTCGGCGTCTATCGCCTGTGCTTCCGGCGTATCGCGCGCACCGCGCCGACCGCGGACATCGTCGAGGCGCGGAGCCTGCTCGTGAGCTTCGGCCTGATGTTCGTGGTGCAGAACGCGGCCTACCTCGTCTGGGGCGCGGATCTGCGCGGCTACTCGTTCCTCGACGAGTCGGTCGCGATCGGCGGGGCGCGCTTCTCCGCGAACCGGCTCGTGGTGCTGGGGTTCGCGGTCGCGGCCAGCCTCGCGCTGCTCGCAGTGCTCCGGTTCACGCTCATCGGCAAGGCCGTGCGCGCGATGATGCAGTCGCCGACCGGTGCGCAGCTCGTCGGCATCGACACGGCGGTCCTGCATCCGACCGTCTTCGGCGTGGGGCTCGCGCTCGCGGGCGTGGCCGGCGCACTGCTCTCGATGGTCTACGAGATCTCGCCGGCGATGGGCGAGCCGTACACGGTGACGGCGCTGATCGTGATCACGCTGGGCGGCCTCGGCAGCACGCTCGGGGCGCTGATCGGCGGGTTCCTGCTCGGCGTCGTCGAGGCGTTCGGGATGCACTTCACCAGTCCGTCGCTCAAGATGCTGCTTTCGTACGGCGTGTTCATCGCGGTGCTGCTCGCCCGACCGAAGGGGCTGTTTGCACGATGAGAACGCAGCACGCCCTCGTCGCGATGCTCGCCCTCGCCCTCGCGGCGGCGCCCTGGATGCTGTCCGACTTCATGCTCTCGCTCGTCCTGACCTGCCTGATGTACGCCGGGCTCACGGTCACCTGGGCGATGTTCTCGGGCGCGACCAACTACCTTTCGCTCGCGACGGCGGCGTTCTTCGGCATCGGCGCCTACGTGACCGCCTGGGGGTTCGGGACGCTGCCCTACGCGGTCGTGGTGCCTCTCGGCGGCGTGGCGGCGGCGGTGTTCGCGGCGCTGATCGGTGCGGCCGTACTGCACCTGCGCGGGGCGTATTTCGCGGTGCTGACCTTCGGGCTCGGCGAGCTGGTCCGCCACGCGATCACCTACTTCGAGAAGAGCTACGCGCACACGGTCGGGCGCGTGATCGCGGATCCGCCGGAATCGACGACCGTCTACCTGACAGTGCTCGCGGTCGCCGCGACGTCGGTGTGGGCGTGCGTCGCGGTCCGGCGCAGCCGCTTCGGCCTCGCGCTCGCGGGGATCGGCGCCGACGAGGAACGCGCCCAGACGCTCGGGGTGAACACCCGCCGCACGAAGATCGCCGGCTTCGCGCTGTCGGCGTTCTTCGCCGGGGCGCTCGGCGCGGCGATGGCCGTGCGCTGGACCTACATCGAGCCGAACTCGGTGTTCAACCCGTTCATCGGCTTCCAGACGGTGCTGATCGCGATGGTCGGCGGCGCGCATACGCTGATCGGCCCGCTCGTGTCCTCGGTGGTATTCAGCCTGCTCACCGAGTTCCTGCGGCTCCAGTTCCCGTACCTCTTCCTCATTCTGCTCGGGCTGGTCCTGATCCTGCTCGTGCTGTACCTGCCGGGTGGTCTCGCGTCGCTCTGGCCGGTCCTGCGGGCGCGGATCGCCGCGTTTGGTGCACGGCTCGCGGCGCAGGAGGGGGGCGTGCGTGGCTGAAGCGCTGCTCTCGGCGGAAGAGATCACCGTCCGCTTCGGCGGGCTGGTCGCCGTCGACGCGGTCGAGCTCGATGTCCGCGAACGCGAGCTCGTCGGCGTGATCGGACCCAACGGCGCCGGCAAGACGACCTTCTTCCATGCGCTGTCGGGCGTGCTCCGGCCGACCGCCGGGCGGCTGCGGCTCGACGGCGAGGATCTCACCGGGCGCCCGGCGCACGTCTTCGCCACACGCGGCGTCGCGCGCACGTTCCAGACGCCGCGCGTCTTTCGGGACATGACCGCGGAACAGAACGTGCGCTTCGGGCTCGAGTTCGCCGGCCGCGCGCGCACCCACCCGCACGACGCGTTCGACGACGCGCGCTCGATCCTCGGCTTCCTCGGCCTCGAGGAGGTGGCGGGGGTTCCGGCCGGCGTGCTGACGCCGGCGCGACAGCGGCTGCTCGAGATCGGCATGGCGCTCGGCGCCCGCCCGCGCGTGCTGCTCCTCGACGAAGTCGCGGCGGGACTCACCGCGACCGAAGTTGATGCGACCGCCGCGCTCATCCGCCGCGTACGCGACGAGCTCGGGCTCGCGGTGATCTGGATCGAGCACGCGGTGCGGGCGCTCCTCAGCTGCGTCGAACGCGTGGCGGTGCTGCACCAGGGTCGCAAGATCGCCGACGGGTCGCCGGAGATGGTGGCGCGCGATCCGGCGGTGGTCGAGGCCTACCTGGGCGAGGAGCCGGCGTGACGGCCAAGCTCGTCATCCGTGGTCTGTCCGCCGGCTACGGCACGATCCGCGTCCTCGACGGCATCGACCTCGAGGCCGCGGCGGGCCGGCTCACCGTCGTCGTCGGGCCTAACGGCGCCGGGAAGACGACGCTCCTGCGGGCGCTGACCGGGCTGATTCCGCGCGAAGGCGAGGTGGTGTTCGACGACGCGCCCCTGCCGACCGTGCCGGCGGCGATCGTTGCGAAGGGCGTCACGCTCGTGCCGGAAGGCCGGCAGCTCTTCCCGCAGATGACGGTGCGCGAAAACCTCGAGCTCGGCGGCTACCTCGCGTCGGGCGACGAGCGCGAGGCGCGGATGCGCGGGGTGTTCCGTCTGTTCGCGCGGCTCGAAGAGCGGCGCAACCAGCTCGCCGGCACCATGAGCGGCGGCGAGCAGCAGATGCTCGCCGTCGGGCGCGCGCTCATGGGGCGCCCGCGCCTCCTGATGCTCGACGAGCCGTCGCTCGGCCTCGCGCCGAAGATGCTCGACGAGCTGCTCGCGAAGGTGCGGCGGATCTGCGACGAGGGCGTGACGGTGCTCCTCGTCGAGCAGAACGTGGCAAAGGCGCTCGCGATCGCCGAGGACGCCTACGTGATCGAACGCGGCCGCGTGGTGCTGCAGGGGCCGGCGCGCGAGGTGCTCGAGTCCGGGCACCTGCGCGAGGCCTACCTCGGCGCGCACGCCGGCAAGGGAATGAAATCCAGGCGCAAGGAGACGATCTAAGCCTCACTCGAACGTGACGTTCGGCATCGGCCGCGAGCGCTCGAGCGCGGCGCGGACGAGCGCAGCGACGCGATACACCGCGTGCACGAACTTGCCGTAGGGCAGGGTCAGGAAGAGCCCGAGCACGACGCCGAGGTGAACGGCGAGCAGCGTGCCCATCGCCGCGGTCTCGCGCAGCGCGAGGAGCGCTAGGCCGGTGAGGCTCGTCAGCAGGAGCAGCCAGAGGAATCCGGCATCCATCCCGAACTGCGACGGCTCGTCCGTATCCGGGTCGCGCTTTGATTTGAGCCACAGCAGGCCGAGCGGCCCGACGACGAGCCCGATCCCGCCGATCGTGCCGAGCAAGACGGGCAGGCTGATCAGCGCATAGGGCGCCTTCCAGCCGAACGCGTAGTGATAGATCGTCCCGACGCAGGTCGCGGCGAAGCAGCACATGAAGCCGTAGAACGTCAGGTGGTGGTAGATCCGCCGCGCGTGCGACGGCCGCTCGTCGGGATAGGGGCAGCCGTCGCCGCCCCCCCGCAGGTTCTTGAGGTGGAGCGCATCCAGGATGCCGCGCCCGAGCGACGCCGGCACGACCAGCTCGTGCATCGGCTCGCCGGTCTCGCGCCAGAACCGGGCGAACCCGATCGTCAGCGCGAGCAGCACGTAGAGCCCTACCACCCCGAAGGTCCAGACCATGACGCCGTGCGGGATCACCTTGTAGAAATCGCCGCCAGGGTGCGCCGCGAAGACCACGTCGCGCGCCTGGTAGTAGAAGGTCGCGAGCAGGAATAGCGCGAGCGCCCCGGCGGTCGCAAGCGACACGACCACGCCGTTCCGCTCGAAGAGGCTCGCGAGGAACCCGGGCCAGGCGTAGCGGCGATAGGTCTCGGCGCGAATCTGGGCGAAGTTGCGCGGGACGTTGACGTGGAACTCGTGCGGCGGGGCGTACTGGCAGGCGTAATAGCAGGCGCCGCAGCTGTGGCAGAGATTGGCGAGATAGCGCAGGTCGGCCTTCGCGAACGTGAGCCGCCGCTCCATCGCCGGGAACACCGCGCAGAAGCCCTCGCAGTACCGGCAGGCGTTGCACACCTGCATGTTGAACTCGGCCTGGGCGAAGAGCTCACGCTCGGGCATTGCGCGCCGCCTCCTCGCCGGCGATCCGGCCGAACACCGTGCCGATCGTCATTCCGAACCCCGCGAGATAACCCTTGCCGAGGATGCTCCCGGCCATGATTTCGCCCGCGGCGAACATGTTCGCCGACGGCTTGCCGTCGGCCATCAGCATCTGCGCTCGCTCGTTCACCGCCACGCCCAGGTAGGTGAACGTGATCCCCGGACGCAGCGGGTAACCGAAGTAGGGCGGAGTGTCGATCGGGCGCGCCCAATGCGTCTTGGGCGGTTCGATGCCCTCGGTCACGCAGTCGTCGAGCGCCGCGTGATTGAAGGTGCCGGGACGCACCGCGGCGTTGAAGCGCTTGACCGTGTCCTCGAGCGCCGCGGGATCGAGCTCGAGTGCGCGCGCGAGCTCGCCGATCGAGTCCGCCTTGACCGGCGGGAAGACCGGCGGCATGAACTTGCCGACCGCCTTCGAGTCGATGATCGAGTAGCCGATCTGGTCCGGCTGCCCGGCGACGAGCCGGCCCCAGATCGCGTAGCGCTTGGGCCAGAAGTCCTCGCCCTCGTCGTAGAAGCGCTGCGCGTGCTTGTTCACGACGATCCCGAGCGACACGCAGTCGACGCGGGTGCAGATCCCGCCGTCGAACTTGGGCGAGCGCGCATCGATCGCTACCGCATGGCACTGCGTCGGGTCGCCGATCTGCTTCGCGCCCCGGTCGAGCAGCGCCCGCAGCACCACGCCCATGTTGTACGGCGTGCCGCGGATCAGGAAGTTGTCGGCCGCCGGGCCCCACGCGTCCTTGAGCCACGGTATGTTCGACTCGAATCCCCCAGATGCTGCGACCAGCGTCTTGGCGGTGACCTTGTGTAGCGAGCCGCTGCTCGCCACGGTTGCAGCGTGGAACCGGCCATCCCGGATGTCCAGCTCGCGCGCCTCGGCCTCGTAGGCGATCGCGATCCCGAGCTGCTCGGCGGTCCGGTAGTAGGCGTTGACGAGCGCCTTGCCGCCACCGAGGAAGAACGCATTCGTGCGCGAGAGGTGCAGTGTCCCGCCGAGCGAGGGCTGGAAGCGCACGCGGTTCTCGACCATCCACCGCGCGCACGTGGCCGAGGTGCGGATCGCGTACCGCGCGAGCTGCTCGTTGGTCTGGCCGCCGGTGACCTTTAGGAGGTCTTGCCAATACTCCTCCTCCGGATAGGCTTCCGTGAGCACGTCGGTCGGACGATCGTGCATCGCGCGGAAGTTGCGCGTGTGGCGGCTGTTGCCGCCGCGGAACGCCTTCGGCGCCGATTCGACAATCAGCACCGAGGCGCCGGTTCGGCGCGCGGTGATCGCGGCACAGAGCGCCGCGTTACCGCCGCCGACGACGAGGACGTCGTAGGGTCGCGCCAGGTCGGCCATCGGGCGCGGCGTTATTCCGCCTTGATGTTCGCCTTCTTGACCACCTCGCTCCAGCGCGCCTGCTCCTTCTTGATGAAAGCGGCGAACTCTGCCGGCGAGTTGCCGACCGCGATCGCGTTGTCGGCGTCGAAGCGCTCGTGGACCGCCTTGGACGCGGTCGCCTTCGCTGCTTCGGCGTGCAGGCGCTTGATCACGGCTTCCGGCGTCTTGGCGGGCGCAATGAGGCCGTACCACTGCGACGTCTCGAAGCCCTTGTAGCCCTGTTCGGCCACGGTCGCCACGTCCGGCAGCGCCTTGATCCGCTTCGGCATGCCGATCGCGATCGCGCGGATCTTGCCGGACTTGATGTGCGGCATCAGCGGCGGGGTGCCGGCCGACGAGGCGTCGGTGCGGCCGCCGATCAGGTCGGTGATCTGTGGGCCGGTCCCCTTGTAGGGCACGTGGATCACGTCGATGCCGGTCACCAGCTTCAGATATTCAAATGCGAGGTGCCCGGCGCTCCCGTTGCCGGCCGAGCCGTAGGTGAGCTCGCCCGGCTTCGACTTCGCGAGGGCGACGAACTCCTTCAGGTTCTTCGATGGGACCCGCTCGGCGTTGACGACGAAGATGTTCGGCACCTGCGCGAGCAGCGTGATCGGGACGAAGTCCTTGTCGACGTTGTATGGCAGCTTCGGGAACATGTACGGATTCACCGCGAGCGTGCCCACGTGGCCGAGGATCAGCGTGTAGCCGTCGGGCTCGGCGCGCGCGGCTTCCTGCATCGCGATGTTGCCCGCGCCGCCCGGCCGGTTGTCGACGATTATCTGCTGGCCGAGGCCCTTCGACATCTCGGCGGCGACGGAACGGGCGACGATCTCGGAGCTGCCGCCGGGCGAGAACGGCACCAGCAGCTTGATCGGCTTGGTCGGATAGGTCTGGGCCTGCGCCGCGCCGGCGAGCGCGAGCGCGACGAGGGCGGTAACCGCACGGTTCATCGCGATGCCTCCTTTGGTCACGCCCCCAAGCGTATCAGGCGAAGGCCGACTCCGGAACGAGCACGTTCCCCTCGAAGATCCGGCGCGCAGTGCGCACGAGCGAGGCGCGACCGATCTCGCCGGTTCTGGTGATCTCGAGATCGACCGGAATCGCACCGGCGGGATGCTCGATCCGCAGCGGACCGCCGGCAAAGCCTTTGGGTTCGACGAAGCGGCTCGCGACGCTCCCCGAAAGAGCAGCCGCTGTACCCACGGCGAGCGCACCCGTGGCGGCATGGCTCCTGTGGCAAGCGTGCGGCGTGAAGTAGCGCGAGGCGATCCCGCCTGGCGCGCTCGGGCGAGACGCCAGCACTGGTTTCGGCACGACGAGCTTGGACACGTCCCCCATGCCCATCAGTCGTCCCGCCTTGAGGCGGATCGCTTCCATGCGCGCGAATAGCGCCCGGTCGGCGTCCAGCTCGGCCGGCGTCTCCTTGCCGGTCTTGCCCAGCGCCTCGGCGGCCATGATCACGACCGGCATCGCCATGTCGACGCAGCTCACCTCGACGCCGTCGATGACGTCGAGCACGTTTCCGGTCGGCAGCAGCTTGCCGGTCACCGCGCCCTTGGCGTCCAGGAAAGTGAGGTTGATCGGCGCTGCGGCCTCGGCGACGCCGTCGATCCGGGTGTCGCCCTCGTACTCGACGCGGCCGCCGGGCGTCTGCACGATCGCCTCGACCAACGTACGGGTGTTGACGTTGAAGATCCGCACCATCGTCTCGCGGTCGCCGGCTTTCACCAGCCCCGCCTCGATCGCGAATGGGCCCACGCCGGACAGCATGTTGCCGCAGTTGGGCTTGGTGTCCACGAACGCCTCGTTCACCGACACCTGGGCGAAGAGATAGTCGACGTCCGCCCCCGGTTCGCGCGAGCGGCTGACGATTGCGACCTTGCTCGTCAGCGTGTTCGCGCCGCCGATGCCGTCCACCTGCAACGGATGCGGCGAACCCATGATCCGCAGCAGCACGGCGTCGCGCTGTCGCGGATCAGCCGGGAGGTCGGAGGCGAGGAGGTAGGGACCGCGCGACGTGCCGCCGCGCATGAGCACACAGGGGATCCGACGCAACATGACGCGCTCCTAGCGATATAGCCCGCGGCGGGCAAGCCAGTCCTGAATCAGCTCGGCGACGGCAAGGTTGTTCTTGTCCATCATGATCATGTGGGAGTTGCCCCTGATCCCGGCTTTCGGCAGATCGACGAGATCGACCGATCCGCCCGCCGCGCGCACCGCATCGTAGAACTTTACGCCATTGCCGCGCATCGTCGGCCAGCGTGCGTCCTGCTCGATGTAGTCGCCGTAGATGGCGAGCACTGGCGTGCTCTTCAGTTTGGGCGCTTCGGCGATCGGACCGAGGGCCGCGGGCTCGACCAGCACGAGCGCCTTGACCTTGTCGGGGCGCTGCTCGGCGACCACCGCGCCGAAGAGTCCGGCCTGCGAATGGACGAGCACGACGCAGGGGCAGATCTTGTCGACGAGCTCGAGGTAGGCGGCGATGATCGGCTTGTCGGTCGTCGTCCACCGCGGGACATTCTGCTTCGTGAAGTTGTCGTAGCCCTCGAGCGGGAACTGGCTGCCGGGGAGCGGCTTCATCTTGGAGAGGTCGCGATTGTAGGACCCAGCGCCGGCACCGATGCGGAACCGCTCGAAGGGGTTCTCCTTGGTGAGGAATAGCGGCTCGCCCGGGAAGACGTCGGGATACATCGCCCAGCCCGAACGCCCGCGCTCGACCGCGTCGGAGTTGTAGACCGCCCAACCGCGCTTGACGAAAAAGTTGAGCCAGCCCTCGCGGCCGTCGGGGGTGGTCTCATAGCTCACGCCCGTCAGGCCGCCGCCGTGCCACATGAGGAGCGGTAGCGCGCCGCGCTTGTCCTGGGGAATGAAGTACTGCACGTACATCTGCTCGACCTGGTAGACGCCGTTCGGGTCGACCTTCGCCGGCACCCCGCCGGGGCTGAAGACGACCTCCTTCACCGGCTTGCCCGAAATGGTCACCTCGCGCCCGCCGACGTGGAACGAGCCCATGTCCGCGAGCTGGATCGGTGCCTGCGCGCAAGCAGCGAGCAGCGCGAACGCGGGAATTGCGCCCCAAGGTTTCATTGCTCCTCCCCCCAACAGGTTCGGCGACGCCTGCCGTCGCCACCGCCGTATATTGCCGCTGGTGGGCGTTTCCTGGGGGCGGGAAGCGTCGGCGGCGGCGCCCGCCGGCTGAAGCTCAGCCGGGGTGCGCTTCGTTGGGGCCGAGGCGCGCCGACTGCCGCGCGCGCCGGCGGTGCCGGTGTTCGAACCGGCCTTCGCACTCGCCTACGAAGCCGCGCGAATGGATGAAGACCAGCCGGGCGCCCCAGGCGAGGAAGCCGAACGCGGCGATCCCGCCGAGCGCGAATAGCGCGTCGAGCAGCATCTTGAGCATTGGCAAGTACCCTCCTCGAGCCTGGTGACGGACGCCGCGCGAAGGTTCGCGCGC
>Ga0335084_10002721_pt1 | contig 17093 bp, 17 predicted proteins | sample Lox_Sample_44_FD_206721 | JGI IMG/M metagenome (GOLD analysis project Ga0335084, IMG submission 206721) | Soil microbial communities from Loxahatchee National Wildlife Refuge, Florida, United States - Lox_Sample_4.4 | ecosystem: Environmental > Terrestrial > Soil > Wetlands | place: USA... | reverse complement strand
CCATCGCGCAATCGAATCGCCGATCGCCCAATCGACCTCGCCCATCGCTCAATCACTCAATGCCATCACCGATCACCAATCGTCAATCTTCAATGGCGGCCGCGCCTCCCCGGCGCGGCCGCCCGCTCCAGTCGAACGCGCCCTTGCGCCAGACGTAGATGTAGCCCGTCAGGAGCAGCGCGAAGAACGACACGACCTGCCAGAACGCGATCTTCCCGAGGTCGCGGAACGCGATCGCCCACGGATAGAGAAAGGCCACCTCGATGTCGAACAGCAGGAAGACCATCGCGACGAGGTAGAACTTCACCGACTGCCGCTCGCGCGCGTCGCCGACGGGCGGCATGCCGCACTCGTACGGCGCTTCCTTCTCGGGCGTGGGCTTGCGCGGGCCGACGAACTGCGACAGCACGACGTTCCCGGCGGCGAACCCGACGCCCAGGCCGATCATGATGAGGATGGGAAGAAAACCTTCCATGCGTGCTCGCCGCCGGATTCCGGAGCATCAACCGGGAGCTTGTGCTCCTAAAGATCAAGCAACGATAACGGACGGTCCCGGGCAAGTCAACGAGCCGATGGACGGGGGCGGAAAGGGCGGGGCGGACGACCGAGCGGCGTTACGCGCGCGTCGCGACGACCTGGTGCGTGCCGCGCGCGTCGGTCACGTGGTCGAGGAACCACGCGTAGGCCGTGCGAATGCCCTCGGGCAGCTCGATGCGGTGCCGCCAGCCGAGCGCCTGCAGGCGCGAGACGTCGAGCTGCTTGCGCGGCGTGCCGTCCGGCTTGCTCGCGTCGAACACCAGCCGGGCCTGCGGATGGACGACCGACGCGACCAGCTCGGCCAGCTCGCGAATCGTGAGATCGACGCCGGTACCGACGTTGACGTGCGAGTCCTCGTCGTACCACTCCATCAGGAACGCGCACGCGTCGGCGAGGTCGTCGACGTGCAGGAACTCGCGGCGCGGCCGCCCGCTGCCCCAGACGACGACGTCGCGCTCGCCGCGGAGCTTCGCGTCGTGGAACTTCCGGATGAGCGCGGGCAGCACGTGCGAGCTCGTCAGATCGAAGTTGTCGTTCGGCCCGTACAGGTTGGTCGGCATCGCCGAGATGAAATTGCAGCCGTACTGCCGGCGGTACGCCTGACAGAGCCGGATGCCGGCGATCTTCGCAATCGCGTACGGCTCGTTCGTCGGCTCGAGCGCGCCGGTCAGCAGGTACTCTTCTTTGATCGGCTGCGAGCAGTCGCGCGGGTAGATGCACGAGCTGCCCAGGTACAGCAGCTTCGTCGTCTTGAACAGGTGCGCGGCGTGGACGACGGTGGCGTGAATCATCATGTTGTCGTAGATGAATTCCGCGGGCCGCGTGGAGTTCGCCAGGATGCCGCCGACGGTTCCCGCCACGAGAAACACGAATTGCGGCCGGTTGGCCTTGAACCAGTAGTTCACCGCCGCCTGATCGCGCAGGTCCACCTGGTCGCGGGTCGCCGTGAGCACGTTGCGGTAGCCGAGGTCGGCCAGATGGCGGACGATGGCCGAGCCGACGAGTCCGCCGTGGCCGGCGACGTAGATGCGGGCGTCAGAGGTGAACGGCGCCATGGCTCCTCAGCCGGTTATCGGCGGGGCCGCGGGGCTGCCTTAGGCGGAGCGAATCAGCTCGTCTTTCTGCCCGGGATTCGGGTAGTTGATCAGGACGGCACGATACGGGCCCTTGAAGACGAACAGGCTGCCGGCCGCCGCGCCGATCACGCCGCACGTGCGGATCAGCTGGCCGATGTCGGCGAGCGAGCCCGCGCCTCCCAAAATTGTGATCGGCAGCCGCGTCGCCGCGCGCACGCGGCCCGCGAGCGCGAGGTCGTAGCCCTTCATCATGCCGTCGTGGTCGATGGAATTGACCAGAATCTCACCGGCGCCGAGCGACTCGGCGTCCGCGGTGGCGGGTTCCACCTGCGTGCCGGTGCGCCGGCGGCCGTTGTGGGTCCAGACCTCATACCCGGCGCCCGCCCGTCGCACGTCGAACACGACCACGACGCTCTGGCTGCCGACGGCGTCGGCGATGGCCGAGATCAGGGGCGGGTTCTCGAGGGCCGCGGAGCTGATCGCGATCTTCTCCACGCCAAGCCCGATGATCGTGCGCGCCTGCTCGACGGTCTTGATGCCGCCGCCGTAGCAGAGCGGCATCCGGCACTCGACGGCGAGGTGGCCGATGAGCTTGACGTCGGGATCGGCGCCCGAGGCCGACGCGTCGATGTCGAGCACGATCAGCTCGTCGGCCTCCTTCTCGTTGAAGATCTTGACGGCGTTGATCGGATCGCCGACGTACTTCCCGTCCGCGAACTGCACCGTCTTGACGAGTCCCCCGTTCCTGAGGAGCAGGCAGGGGGTGATGCGGGGCCTCAGCACGTCACAGCTCCGCGAAGTTCTGCAGCAGGCGGGCCCCGTAGTGATGGCTCTTCTCGGGATGGAACTGCACGCCGAAGACGTTGCCGGCGCCGGCCGCGCAGGCGAAGTCGCCGCCGTAGTCGGCGACGGCCAGCTGGTCGCGATCGCGATCACACACGAAGTAATAGGAATGGAGGAAGTAGAACCGCGCGCCGGACTCGAGCTGATCGAAGAGCCGCGTCTTCGCCACGGGGCGCACGTCGTTCCAGCCCATGTGCGGCACCGGCAGCTTCTCCGGCCGCGCCGCCAGCGCCTTCACCCGGCCGTCGATCCAGCCGAGCCCCGGCAGGCGCCCTTCGTCGCTCGCGCGGCCGAGCATCTGCATGCCCACGCAGACGCCGAGCACGGGCACGCGCTGCCGCAGCGCCAGATCGTCCAGCACGTCGCGCATGCCGGACCGCGCCAGCCGCTCCATGGCGTGATCGAACGATCCCACGCCCGGCAGAATGACCTTCGACGCGCCGGCCAGCTCGTCGGCGGTCGTGACGGCGCGCGCCTCGATGTTCAGGCGGCGGTACACGTTGAGGAAGGCGCGGATGTTGCCGACGCCGTAGTCGACGATCGTGATCATCGAATGATGGCTCGCTGCACGCCGATCATGCGGAGCACGCGCGTGCCCGCGTCGATGAGCGGCATGCTGTTCCGGTAGTCGCGGTAGCTCCGGTTCGGCCCGTGCAGCAGGTCGCGCAGCGCGTCCACGCCGATGTCGAGCTTCGTCGCGACGTACTCGAAATCGTGCGCGATCGTCTCCTCGTCGTACGCGGGCTGGGCGACCCGCCGCAACGCCTCCTCGCGCGTCATCTGCCCGGTGAGAATCAGGCTCGAGAAATGCGCGCGCCGTTTGTCGTAGCCGAACTTCGTCGGCAGCCAGTAGCCCTCGTAGAACCGGGTGAACCGCGATTCGTAGTGCTTGTGCGCGTAGCGCTGCCAGCCGAAGCGGTCGACGAGCAGCTGCATCGCGTCCTCCTTGACGTAGGGCACGAAGTTCAACGGTTTCACGACGCGGACGCCCCTGAGAAACCGGTAGTAGAGCTTGTAGGTGAAGATGTCGGCCGTCGGGAAGGTCTTGAGCGGCCGCGACCCGAACCGCCGGTGGATGTCCTTGAGCTGGCGCAGGTCGGACGCGTGGTAGTGCCACTCGAGCGGCTCGCGCACGCACTCGGTCGAGTAGTTCGCACCCGTCAGGATGTACTTGACGCCGTGCTTCGCCGCGAAGTTGTACAACCCGGCGAAGAACGCGTGGTCCTGCGGCGTGTCCAGGTGCGGCACCTGCGCCTTGAAGAACGCCAGCTGCAGGTCGCGCATCTCGAGCCAGTCCACGACCTCGGTGTGGAGGTCGAGTCCCAGGCCGTCGACGAGCTTCTCGATGTTGTTGGCCGCCTGCTGCGAGTTCCAGCCCGCGTCGACGTGCAGCAGCAGCGGGCGCAAGCCGAGCCGTTCCTTGGCCAGGTACGTCACGTAGGAGCTGTCGACCCCGCCGCTGAGGCCGATCACGCAGTCGTAGTCGTGGCCCTTCCCCGCGGCTTTGATCCGCTCGACGGTCGCCGCGAGCTCGCGCGCGCCGGTCTCGTCGGGATGCCAGTTGGGCAGGATGTTGTCGTAGAAGTTGTTGCAGTAGTCGCACCAGCCGCGGGCGTCGAACGTGATGTTCGAGTCCGACGTGTCCATGATGCAGTGGGCGCAGATCTGGTAGGGACGGTCCGGCGTGTCAGCGGGTCCTGCGGGACGCGCTGCGGGATTGTTCGGAATCGTGCCGGCCGCGCTCATCTCAGTCCTGACGGATGAAGCTGTACTCTTCGCCGCTTTCAGCGGCGAAGAAGATTTTATAGCCCGCTTCGTTGAGGGCGCGGACGGCCTGCCGGGTTCGATCGATCCCGACGGCAGGAAACCGGTGATGGAACTCAACGAGGATCTGTCGCACGGCCAGGCCGCGGTCAAGGATCTCGTCGAGCACCTCGTACTCCGCTCCCTCGATGTCCATCTTGAGCACGTCGATGCTCTCGTGGCGGAGCTCACGCATGATCGTCGAAAGCCGGCGAACCTCCACTTCGATCGCCCGCGCGCTCGTCTCCGGGCGGCGGAGCAGCGTGTGCGAAATGTGGCTCGGGTTCTCGGGCGGAAAGAACGTCGCGCGCCCGTCCCGGCTCGCCACGCCGACCGAGTGCGCCTCGAAGCCGGGCGGCAACTGCTGGCGTTCGACATAGGCGATCGCGCCGGGGGTCGGATCGAAAGCGTGAACCGTGAGCCCGTAGGCCCGAATGAGGGACAGGTCGAAGGTAATGTCAGTGCCGATGCCGAACGAATACACGATCGCCGACGGCCCCAGGCCGTCCGGGCAGATCCACCATTCGCCGGCATCGCTGCCATGGCGCTCGGACCGGACGCGCGTCTGCACGGGGAAACGCACGTCGCGTCCGATCGCGCGATGAACGGCCCAGCGCATCCGCCGGTAGGTCGAGCGAATGGCGCTCATCGCGGCGCTGAGGCAGAACCCGGCGAGGTGTTGCTCGTGGCGTGCATCGGCCTAGATGTAGTGGGCGGCGTGGGTCGCGTAGTACTCGAACGTCCGCTGGATGCCGTCTTCGAGCGAATGCCGCGGCTGCCAGGACGTCAGCGCCGTCAGCTTCGAGATGTCCACCGAGATGTCGCCGGTCTCGACCCGCTCGTAGTTTTCCGGCCACGGCACGAATTCCGCCCGGCCGCGCCCCACGCACGCGAGGACGGCGCCCACCATGTCCCGAAACCTCGTGGACCGTCCCGAGCCGACGTTGACCACCTCTCCGGCCGCTCGCGGCGCGGCAGCGCATCGCAGCATGGCGTCGACAACGTCGTCCACGAAGACGTAGTCGCGGAGCTGACCGCCATCTCCGAAGATCTTGATGACGTTGCCGTCCATGGCCTGTCTCACGAACCACCCGACCAGGGAGTACTTGCTGTGCTTGATTTGCTGGCGCGGCCCGTACGGGTTCGTCAGCCTGAGAATCGTCGTCGGAATGCCGAAGTCCTTGAAATACATCAGCAAGTATTTCTCCGCCGCGAGCTTGTGGATCCCGTAGAGGCTCAGCGGATTGGTCGGACTGGTCTCGGTGATAAGCGGCGCCTCCACCTTGCCGTAGGTCATCCTCGAGCTCGAAAACAAGATATGGAGGCGCGGATTCAGCGCCCGGCTGCACTCGAGGATCTCAAGGGTGGCTCTAGCGTTAAGATCAAGATCCTCGTACGGCATAGACAGGCTGTCGATGTAGCTCACCTGGGCGGCCAGATGGAACAGCGTATCGGCGCCCGCGATCAACGGTTTCATCACCTCCAGATTCCGGACGTCGTCAACGACGATGTCGATCTTGCCAGCCGCGCTCGAGATGTTGAACCGGTTCCCTCCGTAGAGCGGATTGAGGTTGTCGATGACCGTGACGTGCGCTCCAAAGTCCACCAGCCGCAACGCGAGGCTGCTGCCGAGAAACCCGAGGCCGCCGGTGACGAGGACCTTCCGGTCGGCGAAAAACGACTGCAGGGTCGAGGATTCGGCTTGCATCTCAGCCAACGCGCCTTTCCAGAATCCTCGTCAATGAGGACTGGTAGGTCTCGGTACGGAACCGCTCGCTCGCCATGTCGCGATTCGTCAGCGCCATGGTGACCAGGGGGCGGGGGTCCCGGGCGATCTTCTCCAACACCTGCCGGATCGCCTCGGATGATTGTGCCTGTACCACGTACCCGTTGACGCCATCGCGAAACACGTCGGGAATCCCGCTGTGGGCGGTCGTGATCACCGCGCAACCTGTAGCGTAGGCTTCCAGGATGCTGATGGGTTGCCCTTCGTAGGGATAGTACGTCGGCAGACAGAACACGTGAGTCTGGCCGTACAGCTCCTTCTTGTCGAGCCCGCCGATAAAGGTGCCCCGGTAGAATAGCCCGGCCTGACCGTCGATGCGCCGCAGGAACTCCTCACGGAGTCTGCTGGATTCGAAGCCGCCGACAAAGGCGATGGACATCCGCTGCCGCAGGTCGCTCGGCAGGCGGAGATAGGCCTCGACAAGCTCGTGGTGGCCCTTGCCGTGGTACAGATTGCTCAGAAACAGAATACGAAGCACGCGTGTGTCGTCGAACTTCTGCCGGACCTCCTGCTCGGTGACGAACAGGAAATCCTCGGCGAAATTCGGGATGACGTGGATCTTATCTTCGTCGATCAGCCCGGCAAAGATCGCCGCCTGGGTCGGCCCCTCGACGATCACACCGGCCAGCCGGCTGATGAAAAACCTGTTCAGCCGATATCGGAGACCTCGTCCTTCGAGAATCCTTCTGATGCCGGCCCCCCCGAGCAGGTGGATGAACATCCGGTCGAGCCGTCCGAGGCATAAGACATAGATGCACAGGTCCTTGAGGTTGCCCAGCAGGGACTCGGAAATCGTGAGGTAAATCACGTCGACGCCGCGTTTCTTGCGGAGGACGCCAGCCATGAACGACAGCACCGTCGCCACGCGCCTGAGCCTGTCCCACAGGTGCCTGGCGGGCCGTTCTGCCATGTTGACGACTCTCACGTCGTTGCCCTGCCGCAGCCTCTGATACAGCACGTCGGACGCGAGTGACTGCCCGTGCGTCGGCGGCGGCAGCGGCGCAATGAACAAGACCTTCATGCGGATCGAGCCGTCAGAGCGCCATGGTAGTCCGCCTCGACGGCCTGCGCATAGCGCTTCCAGTTGAAGCCAGCGAGCATCTTCCGGCGGCCGGCCGCGCCGAGCGCGCGGCGCTCCTCGCGCGACGCGAGGCTCACGAGCGCGTCCGCGAGGCTGCCGACGTCGCCCTCGACGTAGGTCCGTCCGTTGCCGTTTACACGATCCGTCTCGCCGATCCGGTTCGACACGACGATCGGCAGCCCGCTCGACGCGGCGTCGAGCATGGACATCGATTCCTGCGTCGGCCACACCGCGAGGTCCGCCGCGCGGTAGTGCTCGGCGAGGCGTCGATGCTTCATGAACCCGAGGATCTTCGTGTGGCGGCACGACTCGATCTCTTCCCGCTGCACACCCTCCCCGATGAACAGCCCGTGGAACCCTGGGGTGCGGTCGGCCAGCGCGTCGACCGCGCGAGCGAGCGCCAGCGGGTTCTTCTCGCGCGAGAACCGGCCGCTGTACACGCACACGATGTCATCGTCCGCAAATCCCAGCCGGCGGCGCAGGTCCGACCGCGCCGATTCGTCGCCGGCCGTCTCCACCGGATGGAACAACTCGGTGTCGGCCCCGAGGGACTGCAGCCGGACCTTCTCGCGCGGCACGCCGTAGAAACGCACGGCGACCTCGGCGCAATCCGGCGCGATCGCGTAGCACTTCTCCACGGCGCGGCTCGCGAGGCGCGTCGGCAGTGTCCGGGTCAGCCAGTACGCCATTTTCCGAAGTCGCGAGCCGGGTTGCAGCAGGAACGGCCTGACGACCGACATGTGCTGATGCGTTTCGGCGAACAGCGCAAATCCCTGACGGACGCGCTGCAGCGCGAGCTCGTAGGTCTGGACGGAAGCGACTTCCAGCACGTGCACGACGTCCGGGCCGATCTCACGAACCTTGGCGGACAGGCCCCGGGGCATGACGTACCCGCGCCGCACGCTCGCGTCGAGGCGATGCACCGTGTAGCCGTCGACCATCGTCGAGCCGGCGCTCACCCGGCCCGGGCCCAGAAAGGCCTGGTAGGTCTTCGCGTAATCCGGCTCATTGCCGTACACGTTGAACACCGTCGTCACGAGGTGCACGTCGTGCCCGAGCGCGGCCAGCGCTTTGGGCAGGCAGTTTTCGCTGTAGCCCATCCCCTCCGAATAGAAGGTGGAGACGACGACGATCTTCATTTCGCGCGCTCGGCGGCCTCGAGAGCCGCGACAATCCGAACCGCGGCGTGTCCGTCCCAGCCCTCCGGCACGCGCTCGCCGATGCCTCGCCGCCCGGCCGCCATCGCGTCCCGGCAGGCGCCGACGACGCCATCCACGGTGAGCGGCCAGGCTGCCAGGCGGTTCGTGCCCTCGGCAACGGTCGCCGGGCGTTCCGTTTGGGCGCGCAGCGTCACGCACGGCACGCCGAGCACGGTGGTTTCCTCCTGCAACCCGCCCGAGTCGGTCAGCACGACCGCCGCGCCGTCGGTCAGCGAGAGCATCTCCTGATAGCCAAGGGGATCGATGACCCGCAGCGACGCCAGGAGCGCGCTGAACCCAAACGCCTCGGCGTTCTTCAGCGTGCGAGGGTGAATCGGCAGCACGAGCGGCGCGTCGCGACCAATCTCGGCAAGCGCGCGCAGCACGACGGACAGCGCGTCGGGCTCGTCGACGTTCGACGGCCGATGGATCGTGCTGAGCACGTAGGTCCCACGCTCGAGCCCAAGCCGGGCCGGCATGTCGACCGCGCGAGCGCGCGGCAGCTGCTGCATCAGCGTGTCGATCATCACGTTGCCCACGAAGACCGCGCGCGAGTCGAGGCCCTCCCGCGCGAGATTGGGATGCGCGTCTCTCGACGGGGTCAGGAGCAAATCGGCCACGCGATCCGTGACCGCGCGATTCAACTCCTCGGGCATCGTCCAGTCATGACTCCGCAGACCGGCCTCGACGTGCGCCAGCCGGCACCCAATCGCAGGCCTCAGCTGCGCCGTCACGAGCGCGCACGCCATCGTCGAGTTCACGTCCCCGACCACGATCACCCACTCTGGCTGGACCTGCTCGACGACCGGCTCGAAGCGCTCCATCACGCGGGCCGTTTGTTGCGGGTGGCTGCCGGAGCCCACCTCGAGGTTGAAATCGGGACTCGGCAGGCCGAGGTCGTCGAAGAACGCCCGTGACATCTGCAGGTCGTAGTGCTGGCCGGTGTGGACGAGGACCGGCTCGTGCCCGCGGCTCGTCAGCGCTCCGAGAATCGGCGCCACCTTCATGAAATTCGGGCGCGCACCGGCGACGCAGATCACACGCACCGGCTGATCTCCCCAAGAAAGTCGCGGATCCCGCGGACCCGCGCCTGCAGGCTGAAGGCGCTCGATCGCGCCAGGGCTGCGGCGCCCAGCGCCTCGCGCCGCTCGTCGGAGCGAGTCAACGCCGCCAGCGCGTCCGCGATCGCTGGCACCGATTCGGGATCGACGAACAGGGCTTCGTTCTCCGTGAGGAAATCTCGATTGAACAGCCGGTCCGAGACCACCAGCGGCAATCCGCAGGCCATGGCTTCCACGGTGACGTTGGCCAGCCCCTCGGCGAGGCTCGGCAGCACGAACACGTCCGCCGCCGAGAGCCAGCGTGGAAGATCCTCGTTCGCCACCGGGCCGGCGTGCGCGACGCGCGCCCCGGACGGCCACTGCGGGCCGCGTCCGAGGAAAATTCCCATCACGCCGTCAACGCGATCGAGCGCCCGCAGCACCCGCAACGGTCCTTTGCGCTCGATGAAGTGCCCGACAAACACGACCAGGCGGGCGTCGGCCGGCAATCCCAGCGCGCGACGGCAGTCTGCGCGATCGAGCGGCGCGAATCTCCGGCGGTCCACGCCGTTCGGAAGATACCGCACCGGCTTCGACGGCGCGACACCCGTTTCGGCGAGGAAGCGCACGTTGTCTCTGGAGACGCTGACCACACCGGCGGCATTCTGCAGGACTTCGAGCTCGCGCGGATCGCCGGCGGGATTGAGGAACCCCCGGATGCCCGATTCCTGCAGCTCGACGACGTAGGGCACGCGGTGCGCGCGGCACCACCGCCGTGCGGCGTAGCCGCCGAGCCAGAAGTGCGCGTAGACGCAAGTGACCGGGTGCGGGCACGCGTCGAGGCCGCGCTCGACGGCACGGCGGAACAGCCGCTCGTTGGCCTGTCGCGTCACGCGGTTCAAACCCACCAGGCGCAGCGGCAGCTCGACGAAGCGCGGGCGCATGACAGGATAGCGAGGCGGCTCGGCGGCTTGCGGGACCGCGTGGTGCGCCCGGCCGCGAAGCTCTCTGCCCAGACTCATCGGCGCCACGACCTGGACATCCAGGCCTTCCTCACCCATTACGTCCGCCAGGTTCTTGAGGAACGCGCCGCTCTCGGGCATCCAGGGCGTGGGGAAAATGGGGGCGATGCAAGTGATCGCCGGGCGGGTCATCGGGGGTCGTGAGCGGAGGTCGGCGCGCGCCGCGCCCGGACCGGCGTGCGCGTCGCCCGCCGGGCGGCGATGCCGACCCCCAGAATGAGCGGCAGCAGCCGCAGGGCCAGCGCAGTCTGCAGGCTGACCTGAATCGCCGCACCGCACGCGAAGGCGCACAGGCAGATGCCGACGGCCCGCGCGTTCGGGTCGCCGGATCGCAGGACGGTGAGGCAGGCGCTGGCGAACCTGACCAAGATGGCGATGATCGCCGCCAGAAAGAGCGGCCCGCCCTCATAGTAGGCCTCCGACAGCAAAAGGTGCGGCTCGACGCCGGTCCGATGCAGCAGGGACTGATGTCCTTTCGGCACGGGATTGACCGGACTCGCCGCGAGATCGGCCAGAAAGGTCGTGAACCCGGAAACCCGCAGGTCCCGCGCCGATTGGTACGCCGCGGTGTCGGCAAACCGCTCTTCCGCCCGGCTGATCACGCCTCCAGAATAGTACGCACCCACGATTGCCGCGATACACAGGACCGCGCCGAGCTTGATCATCCACATCACGTGACGGCGCTCGGCGGCCAGGTACAGGACGAGCGCCGTCAGAATGGACACCGCATAGGCGAGGACCCCAGATCGCTGTTGGGCGAGCGCGGCGCTCGTCCCGCCCAATCCGATCAAGCCGACCGCCAATGCTGCGCTCGCGAACGTCCGGCGGCGCGCCGACGTGATGAAGATCAGTCCGCCGAGGGACGCGGCGATCGTCAACGGGACCAGTCCCACGGTCGTCGAGTCGAAGATCGAAAAGATGCGCGTGTCGCCCGGCACCGGCACCACCCCTCGCGCGGCAAGCATGTCCGGAGGAATGACGGCCAGTTTCGCCAGACACTGGACGAGCGGAACGAGGGCGCTCAGGGCGGCCGTCAGGGCGAGCACGCGACGGATCGAGACGAGCGATCGGATCGACAGAAAATACAGGAGGACGACCCCGTTCACCGCGATGGCGACGAGGCGTGACAGTTCAACCGTGTCGGCGATCCATCCGAGCCCGCCCCCGACCAACAGGGTGGCCAGATACGCGACGCCAAGCACGTGGGGCCGGACGATCCAGGCCGGTGTCAGGAGCGCGGCGAGCAGCAGGCCGGGCAGGACAAGCAGGCGTGTGCCGCTCAACGGACCGAGCCCCGGAACGTACGGCGACAGCACCCACGGCAGCCAGTCCACCGCAACCCCGGTCGTGATCACGACGAGCAGCCACTCTCGCTTCAACCACGGGAGCCACGGCTCGGCCGGCGCGATCGGCGTCGAGGGCGTCAGCATCGTCGGACGGCGATCCTCACTTCGAACGCCTTGTCGGGCACTGCCGGGGCGGCGGCGGGCGCGGCGCGAAATTCACCCTGGACGTACACAGCGCAGAGCGTGTTGGACACGTGGTACACGTGGCGGCGGGCCTCAGGCGGCGCGCCGTCCAGCAGTCCGGCGACCACGCCCCATTGCACTTCCGATTCCGGGGTGCGCATGTAGTCGTGCCAGACGATGACCGATCGATCGTCGCGTAGCAGACGAAACGCGTGGGCGGTATCGGAGCGCACGCCGTCGTAGCTGTGGTCGCCATCGATGAAGACCAGATCGCACGTTCCGAAGTACGGCGCAAAGTCGAACGTCCTGGAGTCGTGGCCGAGGTGTACGACGTTCTTCAGGGAGCGCGAGAAGTAGCGCGCGATCGCAACGTACCGCTCGTCCCAGCCGGCCTGCCGGATCTCGGCGTCGGACCAGCTGAGGGAGATGCACTCCGCCGCGATCGCCGCGACGTTCGCGGCGCTCTCCCCGCGCCAGGCGCCGAACTCGAAATAGCGGCAGGGCTCGTACCGCCGGGCCAGCGCCCGCAGGAGCGCCAGATCGATCGGCGTCGAGCCGCCTTCGAGGAACGCGTACGGCGCGACCTGCTCGTCGAACCCCGGGCACAGGTCCAGCAGGTCGAGCGTCGGCAGGCCGCGCGGGAGCCCGTGCGTCCGGCCGACGTACTCCCTCATCGCCGAATCGCCAAAGGCAACAGAAAACTCGGCGAATCGGACCGGGTGCCGGCAGATGGCCTTCAACGTCCGCGCCAGCTTGACGATCTTCTCGCGGTTCGTCATGCCCGCAGGATCTGGCCGGCCTCGTCGCGCCGGCGCGTGACGACATAGTGGATGATCTGCAGCCCGACCTGGATCAGGCCGCCGTACAGCAGCGCCAGCGCAATCCCGCGCGCGCCGGTCGAGACGAGCGACCTGGCCAGTATGAACAGGCTGGTCACGCCAATCGCGTTGAAGAGGAAGCCCCACCACACATGCCCCCGCGAGATCGCTGCGATCCAGAGAATCCACGTGGGCGTCAGGAGGAGCCAGCCCAGTGCGAGGAGCACGAGCACGGTCGCGGCATCCTGATACTGCGAACCGTACATCCGCATGAGAAACGGCGCGAGCCCGATCAGCGCGAGGACGACCAGCGCGGCCAGGCCACCCTGGACGAGCAAGTTGCCGGTCACCGATCGATGGTATGAGGCGCGGTCGTCGGCAGCGAACAAGCTCGTCTGAATCGAGAGCACCGCGGAGTTGAAGACCGTCGGCACGAACACGCCGAGCGTGCGCCACTGGTTGGCGGCGTTGAACAGACCCATCTGAGAGTAGCCGCTGGGCTGGTTGACGAGCATCGCGTTCAGCACCCAGGTCGAGGCCATCGTCAGCGTCGCGGACAGGAACGCGGGCAGTGAGAACTCCCACAACGGTCTGAGCATGGCCAGGTCGACCACGTAGTGGATCGTGACGCCCTCCTGTCGCAGGACCGCGTTGAGGGCGAGCCTGTTGAGCGCCAGGGTGAAGACACCCGTGACGATCATCGCCCCCACGACGCCGTAGAGGTCGTAGAGATAGGCGCCGACCACGGTGACCGGCAGGTTGACGAGCACGCGCAGCATCGTGACCCGCGCAACGGCGCGAAACGCTTCGTATCCGGAGAGGATGCCCGATTGAATGGAGTCCACTCCCTGAAGAAACAGCACGAGGCCGGACAAGCGAAGCGGCCCGACGAGCGTCGCGCGGTTGAGCACGACGGCGAGCTGCGGCGCGAGCACGACGAGCGCCAGCGCGGAAATGGCGTATGAGACGCTCGCCAGAACGAGGAGACCGCCCAGGAGCGGGCCGACGCTGGCTGGATCGGTCCCGCGACGTTCGGCGGAGTACTTCGCGGCCGTGACGCCGAGGCCGAGTCCCCCCAGCTGACTGAAAAGGGCCCACGAACCCATGACGACGCCGACTTCGCCATAGCCCTCCCGGCCCATCAGGCGCGCAAGCGCGACGCCGGTGGCGAGGCCCGCGGCATTCGAGACGCCCATCCCGACGAGGGACCAGAAGACTGCGCCGGCGAAGCGGCCTTTGAGCGAGCCTTTGGGCACGAAGCGCTCTCGCCAGTCGCGCACGGTCGCGTACACCAGCGGAGGCAGGTACCGTTGTGCCAGCGTCTCGAGCATTCTGAGCGTCCCATCTTCGCCCAGAATCTTCGAAAAAAGAACACGCAGTCGCGTTGCGCCGCTTGACGCTCCCGGTGACGTTTGGTACCGTTCGTCACTCCCCAGGGCCGCAGCTACGCGAATGGCACCTGACTCCCCGCAGCAGTTCCCGGATGATCCAGATGTCGTCGAGATCCGCTGGTACGCGCGGTTCGTTCGGCGTCACTGGAGGATCGCGCTGGCGGCGGGAGCGCTGGGCGGCGCGCTCGGATTCGGCTACACGGCTCTGCAACCGCCTGTCTACGAGGGCGTCACAACGCTGCTCGTCGTCCCCCGAACGCTCCCCAGCGGCGTGCAGATCAACCCGCCGACGTTCAGCTCGATCGCGAGGAGCGGCACGCTCGTCGCGCAGGTGATCGACGAGCTGAAGCTGCAGGACGAGGTCACGCCGCAAGCGTTCCTGGAGCGCGCGCTCGAGATCGAAGAGGTCTCCGGCACGAACATCGTCAGAATCAAGGTGAGGCTGGATGCACCCAAGGCAGCCGCCGAGGCGTCCCGGCGGCTGGCGGCCGAGGCCGTCGGACTCACGCAGCAGATGACCGAAGACCAAGGGGCCTCGGCGCTCGATCAGCTCAAGCACCAGGTCAGCGAGTCCAGCGATCGGCTCCAGAAGGTCGAGGAGGCGTTGCTGACCTACAAGCGACGTGTTCAGCCTGAGCTGCTCAGGCGGGATGCCGACACCTTGCTCAAGGAGCGCGCCGACCTGATGCAGGTGGTTGTCGACCTGGCGGCGGAGCGCGCCAGGCTGGCGACCGCCGAGCAGGAGTTCAAGCGCCAAGCGCCTGTGCTCTCGATGGCCGGCGCCCCGGCGGGAGACGAACTCGCGCCGAGGTCGATCGCCAATCCGGTCTATGTCGCCCTTGATTCGGAGATCGCGACCAGCCGGGCGAAGATCGCCGCGCTCGAACGGCAACAAGACGATTTGATGAACGTCAGAAAGGTCGGGGGCAAGGAGCTGGCGAAGCTCAGCGAGCTGTATCAGGGGGAAGTCGAGTTGGCCCGCCTCCAGGCCGATGTCGACCTCGCCAGGCGCCTGTACGACGACGTGGCGTTGCGCTACGAGCAGAGCCGGGCGGAGCCGCTGATCACGACTCCGCCGCTGCAGATCCTCGACAACGCGCTGCCTCCCGATCGACCAATTTCACGCAAGCGCCTGCAGTACGGACTCGCCGGGGCAGCAGCGGGAGTCGCGGGCGCGCTTTTGGTGGCGTTGATGTGGGAGAGCCAGGGCAGGCGAAGGCCCTCGACGCTGTCGTGATGCAGGATGCCCTCGGAAAGCTGAGGCGCGCACTCACCCGCGCCATGCAGGACGAGCGGACGCGGCTTCGGGTCGAGCACCCTGACTTCGACGCCGGCCACTTCGAGACCGTGGAGCTGGTTCGGCCCTACACGATGACCAGCCCGGAGCGGATTCACGCTCTCGTCGAAGCGGTCAGGTATGTCGTTCGCCGCCGGCTCCCGGGCGCCATCGTCGAGTGCGGCGTCTGGCGCGGCGGCAGCATGATGGCGGTAGCGAGAACGCTGCTGGAGCTCGGGGACACGAGCCGCGATCTGTACCTGTTGGATACGTTCGAGGGCATGTCCGCGCCGACGGATCGGGACGTGGATCTGAGCGGGCGCCAGGCCGACCAGCTCCTCGCGCCAAGCACACGCACCGATGCGACGTCGTACTGGTGCTACGCCTCGCTCGAGGATGTCCAGCGCTCGCTGGCGACCGTCGGGTACCCCGAAGCGCGCGTCCACTACGTACGAGGCAAGGTCGAGGACACCGTGCCGGGACAGGCGCCGGGCGAAATCGCGCTGCTGCGACTCGATACCGATTGGTACGAGTCCACGCGCCACGAGCTTCAGCACCTGTATCCGCGGCTCGTCTCGGGCGGCGTGCTCATCGTGGACGACTACGGCCACTGGAAGGGTGCGCGGCAAGCCACGGACGAGTTCATCGCCGCCACGCCGGACTTCGGGCTGCTCACGCGGATCGACTACACCGGACGGCTGGCGATCAAGCCTTGACGAGACGTTCGGCGTCGCTCGACGTCCTGAGGGCCGTAGCCGTCACCCTTGTTCTGTACGTCGATCAGGCACAGGCGCACGCGCGATTGACGGACTGGCCGGTTGCCGGTTTCGTGGTCTACGCGGCCGGCAGCCTCATCGTGGGCACGCTGATGGCGAAGCTCGTCGAAATCCCGATCCTCAAAGTCCGGGACCGGCTGCTGCCTTCGCGAACCGGCGCCCTGCCGCTCGGTGTACTATCCGCCAATCGGACGTGACATGAAGACGCGACCGCTGAAGCGAGTCCTCATCACCGGCGGGGCCGGATTCATCGGATCGAACGTCGCCCGCCTCGTGCGCGAGGAGACCAACGCCGAGGTGATCGTCCTCGACAATCTCACGTCCGGCTACCGGGAGAACCTGAGCGGACTCTCGGCAGCCTTCGTCCACGGGGACGTGCGGCACGAGGCGGTCGTACGCGAGGCGATCGCGGGCTGCGACACGGTCTTCCACCTCGCCGCGTCGGTCGGCAACAAGCGATCGATTGACAATCCGATCCAGGACTCGGAGATCAACGTGCTCGGCACCCTGCGCGTGCTCGAAGCGGCGCGGCACGCCGGTGTGGCCAAGCTCGTCTTCTCGTCCTCGGCCGGCATCTTCGGCGAGCTCAAGACGCTGCCTATCCGCGAAGACCATCCCGTCGAGCCGGACACGCCGTACGGCGCGAGCAAGCTCTGCGCCGAGAAGCTGTGTCTCGCCTACGCAAAGCTGTACCCGATCGAGTGCGTGTGCCTGCGCTACTTCAACGTCTACGGCGTGAACCAGCGCTACGACGCCTACGGCAACGTGATCCCGATCTTCGCGCACCGCGTGCTCCACGGGGAGCCGATCACGATCTACGGCGACGGCGAGCAGACGCGCGATTTCGTCAACGTGCGGGACGTCGCGGCCGCCAACCTCGGCGCGGCACGGGCCGCCGGCGTCTCCGGCGCCTTCAACATCGCCAGCGGCACGCGCATCACGATCAACCGCCTGGCCGAGCTCGTGATCACCGCCA
>Ga0335084_10002720_pt1 | contig 17094 bp, 18 predicted proteins | sample Lox_Sample_44_FD_206721 | JGI IMG/M metagenome (GOLD analysis project Ga0335084, IMG submission 206721) | Soil microbial communities from Loxahatchee National Wildlife Refuge, Florida, United States - Lox_Sample_4.4 | ecosystem: Environmental > Terrestrial > Soil > Wetlands | place: USA... | reverse complement strand
GCTCGCGCACCTGCGCGACGTGCTTGCCTTTCTCGTCTTCGGCGCGTTCGCCGGCCCGGCGGCGGGCGCCCTCGCCCGGCTCGCGGCTCTCTGGTTGCAGGGCGCGGCGATCTGGTCGGACCGGCCGATGGCCGTCTGGGTGGCCGGTCTCGGCGAAGGGGTCGGCATCCTCGTCGTCGCGCCGGCGATCTGGACCTGGGTCGCGGAGGCCGCGCCGCTTCCCGCGGCACGGCGCATCGAGCTGGCAGCGATGGCGCTCACGACGCTCGGCGTCGCGCTATTCGTGTTTGGCGGGGTTTCCACGCCGATGATGGCCGTCGAGCCGCTGCCGTACGCGGTGTTCCCGCCGCTCTTCTGGGCGGCGCTTCGCTTCGGCAACCGCGCGGCCGCCACCGCGCTCCTCGCCGTCGCGGTGATTGCGGTCTGGGATACGGCGCACGGCATGGGGCCGTTCGGCGGCGGCAACATGCTGCGCAACCTCGCCGCGCTGTACGTCTTCCTCGCGGTCGCTGCCGTGTCGACGATGCTGATCGCGGTCGTGCTCGGCGAGCGCGAGCGCGCCGAACGCGGCATACGCGAAAGCGAGGCGCGCTACCGGACGCTGGTCGAGCGGATGAACGAGGGGCTCGTCCTGCAGGACCGCGACGGTGCGATGACCTACGTGAGCGACCGGTTCTGCGAAATCATCGACCGCCCGCGCGAATGGCTGATCGGCAAGCGGGGGGTCGACATCACGGTCCCCGAGCAACGCGAGTACTGGTACGAGCGCCACCGCGCGCGCCAGCAGGGCAGCACCGACTCGTTCGAGATCACGCTGCAGAAGGGGAACGGGGAGGTGATGGACGCCTTCGTTTCGCCGCGGCCGCATTTCGACGCCGAGGGCAGGTACGCGGGCAGCTTCGCGCTGCTCATGGACGTCACCGAGCGGCGCCGCGCCGAGCGGGCCCTGCGCGAGAGCGAGGAGAAGCTCCGGCTCATCGTCGAGAACGTGACCGAGCTCGTTCTCAAGCTCGACGGCGACCGGCGGATCGTGTTCGCGAGCCCGTCCTACCTCGCGTACTTCGGCACGACCGAGGCCGAGGTGCTGGGCCGCCCGGTGGGCGTGCAGATCCACGAGGACGACTGGCCGGCGACCGCCGCCGCCCGGGCGTCGGTGGCGGTGCCGCCCTACACGATGACAGTCGAGCACCGCGTGATGACCCCCGGCGGCTGGCGCTGGCTGTCGTGGTCGGCGCGCGGGATCCTCGACGGCAACGGCCGGCTCACGGCGATCGTGGCAAGCGCGCGCGACATCACCGCGCGGCGGCGCGCCGAGGAGCAGGCGCGCCAGCACCTGCAGAGCCTCGCCCACGTCACCCGGGTGAGCTCGATGGGCGAGATGGCGAGCGCGATCGCCCACGAGATCAACCAGCCGCTGACCGCCATCGCGAACTACACCTACGCGAGTGTGCGGATGCTGCGCTCGGGCGCCGCCAACCAGGACGAGATCCTGGAGGTGCTTCAGCGCGTCGCCGGCGAAGCCGAACGCGCCGGCGAGGTCGTGCGCAGGATGCGAAGCTTCGTGCGCGGCGACGAGGGACAGATCCAGGAAGTCGAGGCGAATTTCCTGGTGAACGAGGTGGTGCGGCTCGCCGCCGCGGAGGCGCGGCAGAATGGCGTCGAGCTCGACACCCGCCTCGAGATCGGGCTGCCGGTCGTGCTCGCCGACTCGATCCAGATCCAGCAGGTGCTGCTCAACCTGGTGCGAAACGCCATCGAGGCGATCGCGATGAGCGGTTCGGAAGTGCGCCGGATCCAGCTCTCGACGCGCGCCTCCGGCGACAACATGATCGAGATCGCGGTCTCCGACACCGGCCCGGGGCTCGCCGGGACGGATCTAGAGAAGGTCTTCGAGCCTTTCTACACCACCAAGCCCGAGGGCATCGGCATTGGCCTCGCGCTCAGCCGCTCGATCGCCGACGCGCACGGCGGCCGGCTGTGGGCGACGGCGAATCCGGGCCCCGGGGCCACGTTCCATCTCACGCTCCCCACCGCCCATGAACGAGAAGCTGCCTGACGCCCTGGTGTTCGTCGTCGATGACGAACCCGCGATCCGAGATTCGCTCGCGATGCTCCTGCGCTCGGTCGGGCTCGCGACCCGCACGTTCGAGAGCGCGCAGGCGTTCCTCGACGCCTTCCAGCCGGTCCCGAACTCGTGCCTACTCGCCGACGTGCGCATGCCCGGCATGAGCGGGCTCGAGCTGCAGGAGACGCTGCGCACACGCGCTCTCAAGGTGCCGGTGATCGTGCTCACCGGCCACGGCGACATCGCGATGGCGGTGCGGGCGATGAAGGCCGGCGCCGCCGACTTCATCGAGAAGCCCTACAACGACCAGGTACTGATCGACGCGGTGCACCGTGCTCTGGCGTTGAGCCGCAACCCGGACGCACCGCCGCCCGCCGCCGACCGCGCCGGCATCGAGACGCGCCTTGCGACGCTCTCGCCGCGCGAGCGCGAGGTCATGCAGCTCGTGATCGAGGGCAAGCCGAACAAGGTGATCGCAACCCGCCTCGGTCTGTCGACGCGCACGGTCGAGGTGCACCGCGCGAAGGTGATGGAGAAGATGCAGGCCGCCTCCCTCGCGGAACTCGTCCGCATGGCGCTCGGCGCCGGTCTCTCCGCGGGTTGAGCCCGCCTATTCGATCACGACGAGCTCGATCGGCTCCGCAATGCCGGCGACCGCGCGCCCTGCGAGCACGGTCGCGGCGCGCGCCGGCTCGTAGCCCTGCTCGATCGCGCGCGTGCGGGCGAGCGGCGTTGCGAGAGCGCGGACGCCCTCGGCCTTGGTGTGGTTCTGGAGCTTCGCCGCGCGGTTGACCGGATCGCCGATCACCGCGTACTCGAGCCGCCCTTCCGCCCCGACCGCCCCGCAGGTCACCGTGCCGAGCGCGATCCCGATGCCGACGCCCGGTGCGGGCAGCCCGGCCGCGCTTCGCTCCGCCGCCCAGGCCCCGAGCGCGTCGAGCAGCCGCTCGGCGCAGCGAAATGCGTCCGCCGCGTAAGTCGTCGAGCGACGCGTCGCCCCGAACGTCACCATGACGCCGTCGCCCAGAAAGGTAGTGATGCTGCCGCCCGAGGACTGGATGACCGGCACGGCGACGCCCTGGTACGCGCCGAGGAGCGCGATCAGCTCGCGCGGCGCGAGCTGCGCCGCGAGCTTCGTGAAGCCGCGCATGTCGATGAACATCGCCGCGGCCTCGGTCTGGCGGCCGTCGCCGGGACGCAACGACTCGTCGGCTGCGACGATGTGCTCGGCGACTTCCGGGGAGAAGAACTCGGCGAGCCGTCCCGCGGCGGCGCCCTCGGCGACCGCGCGGTGCAGAAGCGAGCGGGCCCGGGCGGCGCCGGCCGCGAGGATCAGCGTCACGATCAGGATCGAGAGCACCTTGTCGATCTCGCCGCCGACGAGGACGCGCGCCGAGGTCATGTATGCCACGTAGTCGCGGGTCACGAGCGCCATGCCGCCCGGCCCCGCGAGTGCGTAGCCGACCAGCGCGAGCCAGCCGGCGGCGGCGGCGAGGCCGGTAAAGAGCACGTACCCGGGCGCGAGCGTGAGCGCCCGGAGCGCGATGAAGATGAAGATGTAGAGCAGCGTCGGCGCCTTGAGGTAGAACGCCGCCGGCTGATTGTATTGGATGTGGAAGCTCCAGATCGTGATCATCAGCAGCGCGACGTCGACCAGCGAGGACACGAGGCGTACCGCGTGGGTGACGCGGTCGCCGTAGGCGCGATAGAGGCGCCACGCGGTGAATGCGGCATAGATCCCGAGCGCCCACGGCACCGGGTGGAACACGGCGTCCGCCGGCGCCGTCATGCGCGCAGTGAAGTAGAGCGCCGCGAACGTCGCGACGAGTCCCGCCTGCACCCACCCGATCAGGATCTCGTTCGCCCGGTCCTGCTCGGCGACCCGGCGCACGACGTGCCGCGGCAGGCGCCCGAGGTCGGCCTGCCTGAGCCAGGCGGACAGCCGCGCCCATACGTCCGAGCGCCGCGCCGCGGTCGTCGATCGAAATCCCTCTGCCGCTTCCGTGTGCATGACCTTCTCCTCGCGCTGCCGCCGTGCGGTCATCGGTCGAGAATCAGCGCGACCGCCTTACCCCGGGCCTCGCGGCAGCGCACCATGTAAGTGCGGCGCCCTCGCCGGCGCCCGACGCCCAGGCAACGCCGGCGCCGGATGTAAGCGCCCCGCGCTCCACGCGACCAAGACTGGAGCTCAAGGCTTCGAGAGCTCTCGACAACCAACCACGTACAGGAGACTGACGATGAACCGCATGAAAGTAGCGCTCTCGACGCTCGCCCTTGGCATCGCGCTCGGCCTCGGCCAGGCCGCGAACGCCCAGTCGATCGACCCGGAGAACCGCCTCATGGTCCAGATGAAGCAGATGGGCATGGTCGACAAGGACGGCATGATCACGAAGAAGGACGCGATGACCGTCCTCGGAAAGAAATTCGACGCGATGGCCAAGGGCAAGGACCGGATGACGGCCGCCGAGTTCGCCGCGTTCGCGAAGGCGATCGGCGAAGGCTACGTCGCCCCGTAAGTTGCCTCCCGGCCGGGATCGCGCTCCCTCCTTCCCCGCGCGATCCCGGCCGGTGCGGTGTGCCGCGGCGTCAGCGGTTCGCCGACGCGAGCAGCTCGCCGAAGAGCACCCAACGCTCGCCGTCGAACCGGGCGAGCTTCGCCTGCTCGATCGGGGCGAAGTCGGTCGGGCTGGTGTTGATCTTGATGCCGGGCAGCAGCATCGGCAGCTCGAGGTCCTTGATGCTCGCCGCCTGGCGCATGATGTTCTCGCGCGAGAGATCGTTGCCGCAGGCCTTGAGGACGTGGACGAGCGTCATCGCCACGCTGTAGCCGTAGGCGTTGAACTGGTCGTCGAGCTTGCCTTCGGGGTAGTACTTCCTCATCCACGCCATCCAGTCCTGGAACGCCTTGTCGTTCGCCCATTGCGGATCGGTGACTTCCTTCTGGTACAGCGCGGTGATGAGACCCTTCGAGGCCGCGGTGCCGGCGGGGATCATGACCGCGCCGAGCGAGGTCGAGACGTTGTTCAGGAAGTGCAGCGGCTGCCAGCCGATGTCGTGCGACTTCTTGATCGCCTGGACCGCGAACTTGGGCGTGGTGATGTTGAAGAACACGTTGGCGCCGCTGTTCTTCAGGTTCACGATCTGCGAGTCCACCGTCGGGTCGGTCACCTCGTAGCTCTGCCGCATGACGATGAGCTGCTTCGCCCGGTCGCCGAGGCCGTCCTCGAAGCCCTTGAGATAGTCCTTCCCGTAGTCGTCGTTCTGGAACAGGATGCCGATCTTCGCGTCCTTGACCGACTGCAGGACATACGCGGCGTAGACGCGCCCTTCGGTCTGGTAGCTCGGCTGCCAGCCCATGGTCCAGGGGAAGTTCTTCGGGTCGTTCCATTTGCTCGCGCCGGTTGCCACGAAGAGCTGCGGCACCTTCGACTGGTTCATGTACTTGTGGATGGCGCTGTTCGACGGCGTGCCGAGCGACTGGAAGATGAGCGCGACCTGGTCCTGCTCGACCAGGCGCCGTGCCATCTCGACCGCCCTCGGCGGGCTGTAGCCGTCGTCGTAGGTGATGTAGTTGATCTTGCGTCCGTTGATCCCGCCCTGGTCGTTCACCATCTTGAAGTAGGCGCCGATTGACTTGCCGATCGTGCCGTAGGCGGAAGCAGGACCGCTGTACGGGTTGATGTTCCCGACCTTGATCTCGTTCGACGTGACGCCCGGCGTCTGCGCGAGCGCCGGCGCCGCCGCGATCAGACCGATCGCGAGTGGCAATGCAATTAGCCTCCGTTTTGCAGTCATGACTCCTCCTCTACGCGATAGTGCGAACCGAAGGCGGGGGCTCCCGCCCGTCACCGGTGCTCTGCGGCCGCTGCAGGCGTTGTGCAATGCGGTGCACCGCCCCCGCGATGCCGTAGGGCATAAAGTACATGAAGAGAATGAGGGAGACTCCGAAGATCGCCCACGGCGCCGCCTTGGAGATGTCCTGCGCCCAGTTCGGCACGAAGTGGAGGAAAAACGCGCCGTAGATCGCGCCCGCAATCGACGCGAGGCCACCGACCACGATGCCGATCAGCAGGGCGATCGACAGGAAGATGTTGAAGGAGTCGGGCGCGACGTAGGCGATCGCCACCGCGGAAAGTGCGCCCGCGATGCCGGTGTAGGCCGCGCTCACGCCGAAGGTGAGCGACTTGTAGAGCGCGCTGTTCACGCCCATCGCCCGGGCCGCGATGGGGTTGTCGCGGAGCGCGACGATCGCCCTCCCCACGCGTCCCCGCAGCAGGTTGGCTGCCAGCCAGAGCGCCGCGAGCAGGACCACGAGCGCGAGGAAATAGAGCCACTGATCCGGATTGAGTGGCAGTCCGAACGGGGCCGACGGCTTGGCGAGCACGATCCCCTGCGACCCGCCGGTCCAGTGCTCGAAGTACTTGAGGATCTGCGGCGTCGCGAGCGCGAGGGAGAACGTGGCGAGCGCGAGGTAGAGCCCTTCGAGTCGGAGCGCCGGGAGCCCGAAGAGGAACCCCGCCGCGAAGCAGATCAGGCCCGCTGCCGGGATCGTCCAGCCGTAGGGGACGCCCCACTGGTCCATCATGATCGCCGCAGCATACGCGCCGATCGCGTAGAACGCGCCGTGGCCGAGGGAGATCTGGCCGTTGTACCCGGTCAGCAGGTTCAGGCCGAGCAGGGCGATCGCGTAGATGTACACCTGCGTGAACTGGAACAGACGGAAGTTGCTCAGAAGGAACGGCAGCGCGCACGCGATCGCCACTGCAACGAGCGCGACGACGGGTGCGCCGCGCCGGGCCATCAGACGCGCCTCACCACGGCACGGCCGAAGAGGCCGCTCGGCTTGACGAGCAGGACGATGATGATCATCGCGAGCGCCACCGTCAGCTTCAGTTCGGTGCCGATGAAGCTGACGTAGGTGCCGACCAGGTTCTCCACGACACCCACGATGAGCCCGCCGACGACCGCACCGACCGGGCTGGTGAACCCGCCGAGCGTCGCGGCCGCGAACGCGTAGATCTGGATGCCGCCCATCATGTTGGGCTCGAGGAAGACGATCGGCGCGATCATCATCCCGGCTACCGCGCCGAACATCGCCGCGAGCCCCCAGCCGAGCGCGAGCATCCAGCCCACGCGGATGCCGACCAGGCGGCTCGATACCGGGTTCTGCGCCGCCGCGCGCATCGCGAGCCCGAGCGGCGTGAACCGGAAGAACACGAAGATGCACGCGAGGACGGCGAGCGTGACGCCGATCTGCCCGAGGTCGTGCGAGCCGAGGACGATCTCGCCGAAGCGCACCGGTTCCTTGGGAAACGGGCTCGGGAACGGTTTCTGGACGTAGGAGAAGATCCAGCCGGCGAGGCTGTTGAAGATCTCCAGCAGCCCGATGGTGATGATGACGATGGTGAGGATCGGCGCGTTCTCGACCGGCCGGATCACGACGCGCTCGATGAGGAGGCCGCCGGCGAACGCGATCACGAGCGTGCCGCAGAACGCGCCCCAGTAGGGCACGCCGGCGCTCAGCATCGCCCAGCAGATATAGGTCGCGAACATCGCCATTTCCCCTTGAGCGAAGTTCACCACGTCGGTCGCCTCGTAGATCATGACGAGCGCGAGGGCGAGCGCGGCGTAGATGCTGCCGGTCGCGAGGCCCGAGACGACCTGCTGGATGAAGGTGTCCACCGCTAGCTTGCACGACACGAGGGGCCACCCCCCCGCGTGCTCCCCAACGTCAGAGAAATGGTCATCAGTAGCCCAGGTAAGCCTTGCGAATCGAGTCGTCCCGCCGCAGCAGCTCGGACGGCCCCTCCATCACCACCCGGCCGGTCTCCATCAGGAAGACGTGGTCCGCGAGGTCGAGGGCGAGCGCGGCGTTCTGCTCGACCAGCAGGATGGCGACGCCGGTCTCGGCGTTCACCGTACGCAGGATGCGGAAGATCTCCTGGACGATGAGCGGCGCGAGGCCGAGCGACGGCTCGTCCATCAGGAGCAGGCGCGGCTTGAGCATCAGCGCGCGCGCCACGGCGAGCATCTGCTGCTCGCCGCCGGAAAGCGTGCCCGCTTGCTGCCTCCGCCGCACGTCGAGCGCCGGGAAGTACCCGAACACGCGCGCGAAATCCTGCTCGAGGCCCGCCCGGTCGCGCCGCCCCCACGCCCCGAGGCGCAGGTTCTCCTCCACGGTGAGCTGGGCGAACGTGCCGCGGCCCTCCGGCGCGTGCGCCACGCCGCGGCGGACGACGTCCTCGGTGCTGCAGGACTCGATCGGCTCGCCGGCGAAGCGGATGCTGCCCGCGGTCCGGACCATGCGCGAGATCGCGCGCAGCGTCGTCGTCTTGCCGGCGCCGTTCGCACCGAGGATGGTGGTGATGCCGCCCGAGGCAAGCGTGAAGGTCACGCCGTCGAGCGCTTTGACCCGCCCGTAGTAGGCCTCGAGCCCCCGCACCTCGAGCAGCGCGCTCACTGGACTACCCTCGCGCGCCCCGCGGGCGGGTTCACGCTGCTTCCTCCGTCTCCGTACCGAGGTAGGCGCGGATCACGTCCGGGTCGCGCTGCACTTCGGCCGGAGTGCCCTCGGCGATCTTCCGGCCGAAGTCGAGCACGACGACGCGGTCGGACACCCGCATGACGAGGTTCATGTGATGCTCGACGAGCAGGATCGTCAGGCCGCGCTCGTCGCGCAGGCGGCGGATCAGTGCCCCGAGCGCCGCCACCTCCTCGTGGTTCAGCCCGCCGGCCGGCTCGTCGAGCAGCAGGAGCGCCGGCCGGCCGGCGAGCGCGCGCGCAAGCTCGACGCGCTTCAGCGTCGCGAAGGGCAGACCCGCTGCCGCATGCGCCGCGAGCGCGTCGATCCCGAGGAACCGCAGCAGCTCCTCCGCCTCGAGCCGGCTCTGCTCGTCTTCGCGCCTGACCCACGGCACGCCGAGCGCGTTGGCGGCGAATCCGCTGCGGGTGCGGCTGTGCGCGCCGACCATGACGTTCTGCAGCACCGACATCGTCGGGAAGAGCGCGAGGTTCTGGAAGGTGCGGCCGATGCCGAGGCCGGCGAGCCGGTGCGCCGGCAGCGCGAGAATCGGCGCGCCCCGGTAGGCGATCGCGCCGGAATCCGGCGTGTAGAGCCGGCTCAGGCAATTGAAGAGCGTGGTCTTGCCCGCGCCGTTGGGCCCGATCACGCCCACGATCTGGCACGGCTCGATGTCGAACGACACCCGGTCGAGCGCGACGACGCCGTCGAACCGGACCGAGAGTGCCTCGACGCTCAGGAGGGGCATGGGCGGAGGGCGTGGGCGCGTCGGTCGGTCCGGCGCGCCCGGCGCCTGCTGCTACTTCTTGAAGACCCCGATCGCGCGCAGTATCGCGATCAGGATGATCGCGCCGCCGAGGGCCACGAGCCACGCGCCGATCCCGCCGGCGGTGATGCCGAGCAGGCCGGCCACCCAGTGCCCGAGAGCGGAGCCGACGACGCCCACCAGCACGTTCGCGATGATCCCCATCTGCGCGTTGGTCTTCATCACGATGCTGGCGAGCCAGCCGATGATGCCGCCGATGACGAGCGAGACGATCAGGTCCATGGACACCTCCCGGGGAGTGGCGGGCACGGGACTCGCGCCGCCGTGCCGCCCGCGGCAGCGGGCCGCGTAACGTAGCACGGCCGTCCGGCGGCTGGGGCTACAATCGCCGCTCGCTCCGCATCCCCCGCCTCCGCATGAGCTGGATCCTCCTCTTCGTCGCCGGCCTGTTCGAGATCGGCTGGGCGGTCGGCCTCAAGTACACCGAGGGTTTCACGCGGCTGTGGCCGAGCGCCTGGACGATCGTGTCGATGGCGGTCAGCCTCTTGCTGCTCGGCCTCGCGCTGAAGACGATCCCGATCGGCACCGGCTACGCGGTGTGGACGGGAATCGGCGCGGCGGGGACCGCCGTCCTTGGCATCCTCCTCTTCGCCGAGCCGGCGACCGCGCTCCGACTCGGCTCCATCGGACTGATCGTCGCCGGGATTGCCGGACTCAAGCTCGTGTCGCCGGACTGAGGAGGTCGCCCATGCCCACCGCCGCATACGCCGTTCACGGCGAGGTCGCCGTCATCACCCTCGAGAACCCGCCGGTCAACACGCTCGCGCACGGCGTGCGCAAGGGCATCGCCGAAGGCCTGGAGAAAGCGCTTGGCGACTCGAGCGTGAAGGCGATCGTCCTCACCGGCGCCGGCAGCGCATTCTCCGGCGGCGCCGAGATCCGCGAATTCAACACGCCGGTGGCGATGGCGACGCCGAACCTGCGCGAAGTGATCGCGATGCTCGACGCGAGCCCCAAGCCGGTAATCGCGGCGATTCACAAGGTCGCGATGGGCGGCGGCCTCGAACTCGCGCTCGGCTGCCACTACCGGATCGCCGCGCCCGGCGCGCAGCTCGCGCTACCCGAGGTGAAGCTCGGGATCCTGCCCGGTGCCGGCGGTACCCAGCGCCTGCCGCGCGCGATCGACGCGAAAGCGGCGCTCGACATGATCCTCTCGGGTAACCCGGTCGCCTCCGACAAGGCGCCCGCCGGCCTGGTTGACGAGATCGCGCAGGGGGACCTCATGCAGGCGGCATTGGCGTTCGCCGGAAAGGTGATCGCCGAGAAGCGCCCCCGGCGAGGACTGCGCGACGAGAAAGCGAAGCTCGCCGGCGATACGGCGGCATTCTTCGCCGAGGCGCGGAAGCGCGTGGCGAAGGACTCGCGCGGCTATCCCGCCCCGCCGAAGATCGTCGACTGCGTCGAGGCGGCGGTGAACCTGCCGGCCGAGGAAGGCCTCAAGTTCGAGCGCGCGCGCTACGAGGAGCTCGTCGTCACGACCGAGTCGAAGGCGATGCGCCACGCGTTTTTCGGCGAGCGCGCGGCGGCGAAGATCCCCGACGTCCCCGAGTCGACGCCGGTGCGCGAGATCCGGAAGGTGGCGATCATCGGCGCCGGCACGATGGGCGGCGGCATCGCGATGGCGTTCGCGAACGCCGGGTTCCCGGTGACGCTGGTGGAAGTGAAGCAGGAGGCGCTCGATCGCGGCCTCGACACGATCCGCAAGAACTACGCGGCGACGGTGTCGAAGGGACGCCTCGCGCAGGAGGAAATGGACAAGCGGATGGCGCGGTTCTCGACCGCGCTCGACTACGGCGCGATCCGCGACGCCGACCTCGTGATCGAGGCGGTGTTCGAGGACATCGGCGTGAAGGAGGCGGTGTTCAGGAAGCTCGACGACACGATGAAGCCGGGCGCGATCCTCGCGAGCAACACCTCGACGCTCGACCTCGACCGCATCGCCTCGTTCACGAAGCGTCCGGGCGAGGTCATCGGCATGCACTTCTTCAGCCCGGCGAACGTGATGCGGCTGCTCGAGGTCGTGCGCGGCAAGGCGACCGCGAAGGACGTGCTCGCCACGGTGATACAGCTCGCGAAGAAGATCCGCAAGCTCGGCGTCGTCTCCGGCGTCTGCGACGGCTTCATCGGCAACCGGATGCTCGAGGAGTACCTGCGGCAGGCCTACTTCCTGGTGGAGGAAGGCGCGCTCCCGCAGCAGGTCGACAAGGCGCTGCAGGACTGGGGCCTCGCGATGGGCCCGTTCGCCATGATGGACATGGCGGGGCAGGACATCGGCTGGCACATCCGCAAGCGCCGCCGCGCGGAGGATCCGGAGCGGCAGGTGTATCCGGCGTGGGTCGATCGGATCTGCGAGCGGGGCCGGTTCGGGCAGAAGACCGGCAAGGGCGTCTACAAGTACGAAGCCGGCTCGCGCGCGCCGGTCCCCGACCCCGAGGTCGAGAAGCTGATCGCCGACTACTCGAAGGAGATCGGCCTCCAGCGCCGCGCGGTGAGCGACCAGGAGATCGTGGAGCGATGCATGTTCGCGCTTGCGAACGAGGGGGCGAAGATCCTCGAGGAAGGGATCGCGCTGCGGGCGAGCGACATCGACATGGTCTACCTCACCGGCTACGGTTTCCCGCCGTATCGGGGCGGCCCGATGTTCTACGCCGACACCGTGGGCCTGAAAAACGTGGTCGCCGCGATGGAGCGCTACGCGAAGGGGCGCAACGGGCAGTTCTGGAAGCCCGCCGCCCTCCTCGCCCGCCTCGCGGCGGACGGCAAGACCTTCAACTGAACCTCCGGAGCGAAGCCATGACCGAAGCCGTGATCGTATCGACCGCCCGCACGCCGCTCTGCAAGTCCTGGCGCGGCGCGCTCAACCTCACCCACGGCGCGACGATGGGCGCTCACGCCGTCAAGCACGCGATCGAGCGCGCGAAGCTCGACCCGGCCGAGATCGAGGACGTGATCATCGGCTGCGCGAACCCCGAGGGCGCGACCGGCTGGAACATCGCGCGCCAGATCGCGATCCGCGCCGGCTGCCCGGTCGAGACTTCCGGCATCACCGTGAACCGCTTCTGCTCCTCCGGACTGCAGACGATCGCGTTCGCGGCGCAGCGCATCCTGACCGGCGAGGGCGAGATCTACGCCGCCGGCGGCGTGGAGTCGATCTCCTGCGTCCAGAACGAGATGAACAAGCACATGTTCACCGAGGACTGGCTGATGAAGAACGCACCGGAGGTGTACTGGCCGATGCTGCAGACCGCCGAGTACGTCGCGAAGAAGTACAAGATTCCGCGCGAGGCGCAGGACCGGTACGGCGTGCAGAGCCAACTCCGTGCCGCCGCGGCGCGCGAGGCCGGCAGGTTCAACGACGAGATCGCCCCGATCGCGACGCGGATGAAAGTGGTCGACAAGGCGACCGGCGTCGAGACGATGAAGGAGACCACCGCCTCCCAGGATGAAGGCATTCGGGCCGACACGACGTACGAAGGGGTGTCGCAGATCAAGCCGGCGATCGAGGGGGGCGTCATCGCCGCCGGGAACGCGAGCCAGTTCTCCGACGGGGCCTCGGCCTGCATCGTCATGAGCGACAGGATCGCGGCGAAGAAAGGGCTGAAGCCGCTCGGCGTGTTCCGCGGCTTCGCGGTCGCCGGGTGCGAGCCGGCCGAGATGGGGATCGGGCCGGTGTTCGCCGTGCCCAAGCTCCTGAAGCGGAGCGGCAAGAAGGTCGAGGACATCGACCTCTGGGAACTGAACGAGGCGTTCGCGGTGCAGGTGATCTACTGCCGCGACAAGCTCGGTATCCCGGACGAGCGCCTGAATGTCGACGGCGGCTCGATCGCCGTCGGGCATCCGTACGGCATGACCGGCGCGCGCCTGACCGGCCACGCGCTGATCGAGGGCAAGCGCCGCGGCGCGAAGCACGTCGTGATCACGATGTGCATAGGCGGCGGGATGGGCGCGGCGGGTCTCTTCGAAGTGCTCTGAGCAGATGAAGATCGCGATTCTCGGCTGCGGCGCGATGGGCTCGGTGTATGCGGGCCTGCTCGCGTCCGCGGGCCACGAGGTGTGGGCGGTCGATACGTGGCGCGAGCACGCGGAGGCTATGCGCACCAAGGGCCTGCGCGTGGAGGGCGCGTCGGGCGATCGAACGGTGAAGGTGAACGCGACGCTGACCGCCTCCGACGCCGGCGTGTGCGATCTCGTGATCATCGCCACCAAGGCGCGCGACGTCGAGGCGGCCGCGCGGAGCGCGAAGCCGCTGCTCGGCCCGAAGACGCTCGTCCTCTCGATCCAGAACGGGCTCGGCGGCCCGGATGTCACCGCGAGCGTGCTCGGACGCGAGCGCGTCGCCGTCAGTGTGGTCGGCGGCTTCGGCGCGTCGATGCGCGGCCCCGGCCACGCGCATCACAACGGCATGGAGCTCGTGCGCCTCGGCGAGTTCTCGGGCCCGGTGACGCCGCGACTCGAGGCGGTCGCCGAGGTCTGGCGCTCGGGCGGTTTCAAGGTGAAGTGCTTCGACGACATCGACCAGCTCGTGTGGGAGAAGCTGATCTGTAACGTCTGCTTCTCCGGGACCTGCGCGGTGACCGAGCGCACGATCGGCGAGGTGATGGAGGATCCGGACGCGTTCGCCGTCGCCTCGGGCTGCGCGTCCGAAGCGTTCGCGGTCGCGCGGAAGCGCGGGATCAAGCTCGGCTTCGACGAGCCGGTGGCCTACGTGCGCAACTTCGGCTCCAAGATCCCGAACGCGCGCCCCTCGATGCTGCTCGACCTGATGGCGAAGCGCCGGTCCGAGATCGACGCGATCAACGGCGCGATCGCGCCAGCGGCGAAGGCGCTCGGTCTCGCCGCGCCGTACAACGAGGTGATCGCGGGTCTGGTGCGGGCGAAGGAGCGGCGGCTCGGGTGCACGTAGCGCTCTAGCGCACCGCGTAGAAATCGATGATGACCCGGTCGACGGTGCGCATCGCCGAGCACACCGCGACCGTCCGGTTCAGCCAGTCGTACTGCGGCGCGGCGGTCTCGAACGCGGGCGCGGTGCGGAAGTAGTAGCGCGCCGGGTCGACCTCCTCGCCGTTCGCGATCCGCGCCAGCACGTCGCGCGGGCCGTGCCGGTAGCCGTAGTTCCGGACGTAGACTAGCGCGCCGTCCGCCGCCTCGATCGTGTAGCGCGCCTCGAGCACGGCGGTGCCGTCGTCGCGCACGATCTGCCAGTCCGCCCCGCCCGGTAGTATCCGTCCGGTAAGCTTCGGACCCGACACCTCGCCGCCGGTGATGTCGACGATGCGGCGCTCGCCGCCCGCAACTCTCCCGAGACTGCGCGGGGCGGCGAGCGCGACGCGGGCGCTGAAGACCGGCTCGAGCCGGGGCGGAACGGGCGTCGCATTCATACAAGGAGGCTCCAGACCATGAGCTTGCGGAAACTGCTCGATCTTACCGGCAAGGTGGCGCTCGTCACCGGCGGCTCGCGCGGCCTCGGGCTGCAGATCGCCTCGGGACTGGGCGAGATGGGCGCGAGGCTCGCCCTCACCGCTCGCAAGGCGGACGAACTCGAGGAAGCGCGCGCAAGGCTCTCGCACGAGCACATCGACGCGCTCCCGGTGGTGTGCGATCTCTCGCAGACGGCGGCCGTCGATCCGATGGTCGAGTCGGTGCTGAAGCACTACGGCCAGATCGACATCCTGGTGAACAACGCCGGCGCGACGTGGGGCGCACCCGCCGAGGAGACGCCGCTCGAGGCCTGGCAGAAGCTCGTGAACCTCAACCTCACCGGCACGTTCCTCGTCACGCAGTCGGTCGGCCGACGCTCGATGATTCCGCGCCGCTACGGCCGGATCGTCAACGTCGCTTCCGTCGCCGGGCTGCAGGGCAGCCTGCCCGAGCGGATGCGCTCGATCGCCTACAACACCACCAAAGGCGGCGTCGTGAACTTCACGCGCGCACTCGCCGGCGAGTGGGGCCAGTACGGCATCACGGTGAACGCGATCTGCCCGGGCTTCTTCCCGTCGAAGATGACGCGCGCGACGCTCGAGAAGATCGCCGACCGCGTGATCGCCGAGGCGCCGCTCCGCCGACTCGGCGGCGACGAGGATCTGAAGGGCATCGCTGCGCTGTTCGCGTCCGACGCCGCGCAGCACATCACCGGCCAGATCGTCGCAGTCGACGGCGGGTCGACCGTCGTCTAGACTGCACCCGAAGACGGCGCGAAGTTGCCCGACAGGGTACGAGGTTGAGCACCGAAGAGCTCGAGATCATCCTGCACCTGCTCGTCGCCACCCTCGCCGGCGGGTTGATCGGGCTCGAGCGCAGCTTTCACGGCCGGCCCGCGGGCTTTCGCACGCACACGCTGGTGTGCGTGGCGTCGAGCCTGCTGATGCTGGTCACCATCTACGCGAGCCGCTGGTTCCCGGGCAACGAGCTTACGCGCGTCGCGATCGACCCGACACGCATGGCGCAGGGGATCATGACCGGCATCGGCTTCCTCGGCGCCGGCGTGATCGTGCGCGAGGGACTGACGGTCCGCGGGCTCACCACCGCGGCGTCGATCTGGATCACCGCCGCGATCGGCATCCTCGCGGGCATTGGCTTCTATTTTCCCGCGGCGGTCGCCACCGCGCTGACGCTCGGCGTGCTCGGGCTCTTCCGGTGGATCGAAGCGTGGATGCCGTCGCAGTTCTACGCCTCTTCCACGTGCGCTTCCCGCGCGACATGATCATGCCGGAGAAGGAGTTGCGGAACCTGGTCGCCACGAACGGGTTCACCATCGCCAACCCGCTGTATCGCCTGGACGACAACGGGCGTTACTTCGAGTACCGCATGACGATCCGCTCGAAGAGCCGCGAACAGGCTGGCGAGCTTGCCCGGGCGCTCGAGCGGACGCATTCCGTAGTGGAGTTCCGCATCGCCCCGGCCGGGGATTGATGGACTGCGCCGCCTGCACGGCACCCGCGGCGGCGGCGCTCGGGCTGTCGCAACTTCCGCACCCGGGCAACGCGACCGGTAGTTGAGCCGCGCCGCGCGGCATGCCATGATCGCCCCGTGAATCAGCCGCTCACCCGTGTCCGCGTCCCGTTCGTCGAGTACCTCGGCATCAAGGTCACCGAGCAGTCGAAAACGCGCGCCGCGATCGTGCTCGACAGGCGCCCCGAGCTCCTGAACAGCTGGGGCGCCGCGCATGGCGGGGTCGTCATGACGATGCTCGACTACGTGATGAGCGCCGCGGTGCGCGGCCATTACGGCGTCGACGGCGGCGTGCTCACCGTCGATATGAGCGTCGGCTTCATGAACGCGGGCGTCTCCGACCACATCCACGCCGAGGCGCGCGTCCTGCACGCCGGCCAGTCGACGGCGTTCTGCGAGTCCGAAGCGCGCGACGACGCTGGCAAGATCCTCGCCAAGGCGATCGGCACGTTCAAGCTGCTCGGCGAGAAGAGGTAGCCGTCCGGCTACCGCTCGGGCAGCTGCAGCGTCACCACCAGCAGATCGGCCTCGCGCCGGATCGCCTCGGGCAGCGGCGGGAACGTCGCACGCCGGACCGACTCGCGCAACCCGCGGTCGAATGCGGCGTTGCCGGAGCTGCGGTCGAGATCCAGCGCCTTCAGCGTCCCGTCGGCGGCGAGCGTGAGCGTCAATAGCACCGCGCGGCCGGGATCGTGGCGCACCGCGAGCGGCGCGGCGACGCCGGCAACCCGCGAC
>Ga0335084_10002719_pt1 | contig 17101 bp, 17 predicted proteins | sample Lox_Sample_44_FD_206721 | JGI IMG/M metagenome (GOLD analysis project Ga0335084, IMG submission 206721) | Soil microbial communities from Loxahatchee National Wildlife Refuge, Florida, United States - Lox_Sample_4.4 | ecosystem: Environmental > Terrestrial > Soil > Wetlands | place: USA... | reverse complement strand
ACCGCGCGCGCCGCGGCGTCCACGGCGCTGGTCGGCAGCCGCGCCGCCGGGTCGCGGAAGACCTCCGGCGCGTAGCCGCCTTCCCGCACGAATGCCTCCGAATCGACACCGTGCATCTCGAGCAGGCGCAGGAAGATCTGCCCGGTCGTCGCGAGGAAGGTCTCCGTCGCCATCGGGCCGATTATGGCACCGGAGGGCAAGCGGCTGGCGCGCCGGGGAAAGACCACGCGGCCCGGCTCCGGGATAGTGGCGGCCACTGCAACGCTCCTGAGGAAGTTATCCCATGACCGGGTTGGTAAGGAAATTCACCGCCACGCGCACGCGCCTGGCGGAAGGCGTGATCGTGGACGCGGCGGGCTGGACCGGATTCTGGCCATTCCGCCGCACGGTCAGCTACCACGTCGGCATCAACTGCGATTCGATTGCCATGCGCGACGGCCGCCTCGATATCAGCCGGTGCGGCCGCACGGTCGCCATCGCGGCCTTGCGAGGCGGCAAGGGTCTTCGCTGGACGGCGCTGCTGCATCCGCGCCATGCCCGCGCGAGCGATGAGGCGCGAGGCGACGCTGTTCGCTGGGAGGACCTGCTCCGCCCGCGGAATCCGCGTGGGCGCTAGCGAAGGCATGGACGGCTTCGACTACCGCATCGTCCCCGGCACTCCCGAGTACGACCGGCTCGAACTGCACGTGTTCGCGCGCGCCTATCGGGACAGCTGGATCGCCCTGCACACCGAATCACCAAGTGGACGACACTGGTTCGAGCGCCTCGGTATCGCCATCGACTTCACGGTGCCGAAGCACCCCTGCATCGCCTAGCCGGGCTGGAACCTCGCGGTGCGCTGGCGGACGGCGCGCATGTCGTCGCCGCGCAGCTCGCGCAGCGCGTAGCCGGCGAAATCATCGGCCACTTCCTTGCGCCAGTAGAGGTCCATGTCCGTGTTGTCCATGGGCTTGGCGCGGTTGGCGACGAGGTCGCTCGCCTCGGCGATCACCTCGTCAGTCAACTTCTTGCCCTTCAGGAAACCGCCCGCCTTCTCCACGAGGAACGGCCGCGAGGCGACCCCCCCCAGCGCGACGCGGGCTTCCTCCACGACGTCGTCCCGCATGCGCAGCGCCGCGGCGACGCCGAGGATCGGGAAATCGAAGGAGCCGCGCCGGCGCAGCTTCCAATAGGTGCTCTTCCAGAGGCCCGGCACCTTGATGGCGGTAAGCACTTCGTCGGGCCTGCGCGAAAGATAGTCGATGCCGTCGTTCTTGTAGAGGCTTTCTACGGGAATTTCCCGTGCGCCGTCCGGCCCTTCAAGGACGACGCTTGCATTCAGCGCAATCAACGCCGGAGCCGTGTCGGTCGACGACACGGCCACGCAGCGCTTGCTCGCGGTTGCCACCCAGCAGGTCTGGCCGTCCTTCTTAAGGCAGAAGCCGATTGCCTCGCGCCACTCGTAGTTCTGGTTGTAGTAGGTGCAGCGCGTATCCAGGCACAGGTTGCCGCCCAGCGTGCCCATGTTGCGCAGGTGCGGAGTGGCGATCTGCCCGGCCGCCTGGCGCAATGCAGCCGGAAGCTTTTCAACTCTGAGGGTTTCCGAAAGCGTCAGACCGGCCCCGAGCGTCAGCCCGTTTCCGTTGGCAATGCTTTTCAGGGAGGAAATTCCCCGCAAGGAAACCAGCACCTTCGGCGTCTGGTGTTTCCTCTTCATGTTCGGCAGCAGGTCGGTGCCGCCGGCGACGAGCATCGCCGCCGGGCCCTCGCTCGCGAGGATCCGCGCCGCCTCGGTCACCGAGCGCGGCGCGCGATAGTCAAACCACGGCAGCCGCAGCACGCTTCCGGTCCTCCCGCTTGGTTTCCTTGCCGTCGCCGCCTTCCTGCGGCGTGATGACGAACACGGGCTCGGGGTACGGCACCGACGGGAAGCGCTCCGGGCCTATTCTTGGATTCTTTCCGGAATTCTTCAATTCAAGAGCGCGCAACACTTTGTCCGGCGTTACCGGAATCTCGTCGATTCGAACGCCCACCGCGTCGTAGACCGCGTTCGCGAGCGCCGGCATCACCGGCAGCAGCGGCCCCTGCCCGACCTCCTTGGCGCCGAACGGGCAGTTCGGGTCCGGATTCTCGATGAGCGCCACGTCCACCTCGGGCATGTCGAGCGCGGTGAGGCTCTTGTACTCAAGCATCGAGGGCATTCGATGCACGAGCGCCTGCGAGAGCTTCTCCGGCAGCCTGCGAAACGCCTGCTCTTCCATTAGCGCCTCGCCCAGGCCCATGTAGACGCCGCCGATCACCTGGCCGCGCGCGAGCACCGGGTTGAGCGCGCGGCCGATGTCGTGCGCGATCCAGATCTTCGGCACGTGGATCCAGCCGGTCTTCGCGTCGACCTCGGCCTCGACCACGCAGGCGCTGAAGCTGTAGGCGGGCGACGGCCCCACGCCCGCGCCCTTGTACCTGCCCGGTGGCTTGGGCGGCGTGTACGAGCCCACGGCGCCCAATGTGCCGAATTTCGCCTCGGCGTACTGGATCGCCTCGAGGAATGCCATCGAGCGCGAAGTCGCGGGATCGAACACCTTGCCATTCGAGAACACCAGGCCGGCCGGCAGCACTTCGAGCTGCTCGGCGGCGGCCTCGGCCAGTTGCGCCTTCACCTTCTCGGCGGCCTGCAGCGCGGCGTTGCCCATCATGATGGTGACACGGCTCGAATATGAGCCCAGATCCACTGGCGTCATGCTGGTGTCGCCCGTCACGCAGCGCACCTCGCCCGTGTCGATGCCGAGCACCTCGGCGACGATGGCGGCCAGGACGTCGTCCGAGCCCTGCCCGATCTCGGTCGCGCCGCAATACACGGTGACCTGGCCGCTGCGGTCGAGCAGCAGCTGCACGCCCGAGTGCGGCAGCTTGTTCCAGTAGATCGGCAGGCCCGCGCCGCACATATAGGTGCTGCACGCGAGACCGACACCCTTGCCTTGTCCCATCTTCCGGAATCTGTTCTTCCAACCCGACCGCGCGACGACTTCGCGGATGCACTCCGCGAGGCCGGTGGAGCCCACGCGCAACCAGTTGGCCGTCAGCGAGTCGGGCTTGGTGACGATGCCGAGGCGCAGCTCCGCCGGGTCCATGCCCAGCTTTTCGGCGATCTTGTCGAGCTGCACTTCCTGCCCGAAGCGCGGCTGCGGCGTGCCGTGGCCGCGCTTGGGGCCGCAGGCGGGCTTGTTCGTGAACGTGCGGCAGGCCTCGAACTTGAAGCGCGGCAGCTCGTAGGTCACCGGCGTGAGCACACCCGTGTAGAAGGTGCTCGCGGGGCCGTGCGATCCGTAGCCGCCGCCATCCAGCAGCGTCTGAAGGTGCATGCCGGTGAGCTTGCCGTCCTTGGTCACGCCGGTGCGCAGCTTCATGAGCACCGGGTGCCGGCCACGATGCTGGTAGAAGACCTCCTCGCGCGTGAGGCAGATCTTGACCGGGCGCCCGAGCGCGAGCGCCGCCTTCGCGACCACCATCTCGTGGTTGGCCGGGTCGCACTTGCCGCCGAAGCCGCCGCCGTTGGGCGAAGCGACCACGCGGACCTTCGACCCCGGAATCTGCAGCACGCGGGCGAGCTGCCGGTGCAGGTAGTGGGGGTTCTGCGTGCTGGAGGTCACGAGCAGCTTGCCGTCGCCCTCGACCGCGGCGAGCGTGGCCTGCTCCTCCATCGGCAGGTGCGTGTTGCCCTGGTAGAAGAACAGGTCTTCGAAGACGTGGTCGGACTTCGCCAGCGCCTCGCCCACGTCGCCGAACTCGTAGGCCTGGTTGCGGTGGATGTTGCCCTGCTCACCGTAGTCGTGGATCCGGGGCTCGGGGCTGGCCAGCGCCTCTTCCGGGTCGCTGATCGTCTTGAGAGGCTTATAGCGAACTTGAATCAATTCGAGCGCTTCGCCGGCAACTTGTTCATCGGAGGCTATGACGGCAGCAATCGGATCGCCGACGTGGCGCGCGTGGTCAGTGAGCGGGAATTCGTCCACGGATACGGGCATGATGCCGAAGGGCACCGGGAAATCGTTCTTCGTGAGGACGAGGTGCACGCCCGGGTGCTTCGCCGCCTGCGACGTATCAATGGACTCTACGAGCGCGTGCGGGTGCGGCGAGCGCAGCAGCTTGCAGTGGAGCATGCGCGGCAGCGCGAGGTCGTCGGCGAAGCGCAGCTGGCCGGTCACCTTGGCGCGCCCGTCCACTCGCCGGCGCGATTTGCCGACGACTTCCAGCCGGCGTTTCGTGCTGCCGTCGCTCACTTGGGCGCCTCCCGCAGCTCCTTCGCCGCGCGCTCGACCGCCTCGGTGATCTGAAGGTAGCCCGTGCAGCGGCACAGATTTCCTGCCGTCGCTTCCTTTATTTTTTCCTTTGAAACATTCAAGTCCTTATCCAGCAGGGCTTTCGCAGTCATGATGACCCCGGGCGTGCAGTAGCCGCACTGCGATCCGCCCAGGTCGGCGAACGCGGCCTGCAGCGGGTGCAGCTCGGCGCCGCGCGCGAGGCCTTCGATGGTTTCGATCCTGCGGCCTTCGCATTCCAGCGCGAGCGCGAGGCAGGACAGCACCGGCTCGCCGTCGAGCAGCACCGTGCAGGCGCCGCATTCGCCGAGCTCGCAGCCGTGCTTGGTGCCGGTGAGCCCGAGGTCCTCGCGCAGCACCTCAAGCAGGGTCTTGTACGGCGCGAACGAGACGGGCAGCTCCTCGCCGTTGACGGTGAGCCTGAGGTGGACCCGGTCGGGTACGGCAGCCATGGCTAAGATTGTTTGGACCCCAAACAATTGGCACTTTACTACAATGCCGGTATGAAAGTCTTCCAGATCCAGGACGACTGGGGTTTGATGCACCTCAAGATTGCCGCGCGTCCGGACCCCCGGCCCGGTCCCGGGCAGGTGCTGCTGCGCATGAAGGCCGCCTCGCTCAACTACCGCGACCTGCTGGTGCCGGAACGGGGCTACGGCGCGCACACGGGCACGCTGCCGCTGATCCCGCTCTCCGACGGCGTCGGCGAGGTGCTCGAGGCCGGCGCGGGCGTCACGCGCGTGCGCGCCGGGGACCGCGTCTGCCCCTGCTTCGTGCAGGGCTGGATCGACGGGCCTCCCGAGGCCGAGCGCGCGACCCTCGGCGGCCCGCTGGACGGCACCATGGCCGAGTACATGGTCCTGCCCGAGGCGGGCGTGGTCCGGGCGCCGGCTCACCTGTCCGACGAGGAAGCCGCCTGCCTGCCCTGCGCCGCGCTCACGGCCTGGAGCGCGCTGGTGACCTACGACAACCTGGAGCCGGGTGCGCAGGTGCTCGTCCAGGGCACGGGCGGCGTGGCGCTTTTCGCGCTGCAGTTCGCCAAGCTGCGCGGCGCGCAGGTCACCGTCATTTCCTCCAGCGACGAGAAAATCACGAAGGCGAAGGCTCTCGGCGCCGACGCGGCGATCAACTACGCTAAGACGCCGGACTGGTACAAGGCGACCCGCGACATCACGGGCGGGCGCGGCTACGACCACATCGTGGAGCTCGGCGGCGAGAAGACGCTGCCGCAATCATTGATGTGCGTGCGCCCCGGCGGCGCGATCTCGATCATCGGCGTGCTCTCCGGCGCCACGGTGAACGCGCAGATCGGCCGCATCGTGATGAAGCAGGCGCGCCTGCGGGGCATCGGCGTCGGGCACCGCAACGCCTTCGAGGCCATGACGCGCGCGATCACCAGGCATCAGGTCAAGCCCGTGGTGGACAAGGTCTTCCCTTTCGAGCAGCTCAAGGAAGCCATGGCCTACCTGAAGAGCGGCGCCCACTTCGGCAAGGTCTGCATCCGCCACTAGGCGGCCGCGGCGCGGCCCGCGGAGACCCCGAGCAGGCGTTCGAGCGTGCCCCGATCGGCGCGCAGCGCCTCGCTCGAATCCTCGTGCACCACGCAGCCGCGTTCGAGGATCGCCGCGCGGTCGGTCATCGACAGGATCATGCGGGCGTTCTGCTCGACGATGATCGCGGCGATGCCTTCGTCGCGCACGATGCGCCGCAGCGCGCCGAGCAGCTCCTGCACCAGGATCGGCGCCAGCCCCTCGAGCGGCTCGTCCAGCAGCAGCAGGCGCGGATTGAGCACCAGCGCGCGGCCGATCGCGAGCATCTGCTGCTCGCCCCCGGAAAGCAGCGTGCCGAGGTTGCGCCGGCGCTCGCGCAGCCGCGGGAACAGCTCGTAGACCTTGGCGGGCGTCCACGGCCCGCGCCGCGCGACCGCGCTCAAGTTTTCCTCCACGCTCAGCGAGCGGAAGATATTGCGCTCCTGCGGCACCCAGCCGATGCCCGCCCCGGCGCGCTGCTCGGGCGGCAGGTGCGTCATGTCCCGCCCGCCCAGCCGCAACGAGCCGCCGAACAGGCGCGTGACGCCGACGATCGAGCAGAGCAGCGTCGTCTTTCCCATGCCGTTGCGCCCGAGCAAGGCAAGCGACTCGCCCTCCGAGACCGAAAGCGAGATGCCGGAGAGCACGCGCGCCTCGCCGTAGCCCGCCGTCAGGTTCTCGATCGCGAGCAGCTCAGTCATGGGCCGCCTCCTCGCCCAGGTAGGCCGTCTTGACGCGCGGGTCGTGCGAGATCTCGGCGGGCGTGCCTTCGGCGAACAGGGCGCCGTTCACCAGCACCGAGATGCGGTCAGCGAAGCTGAACACCAGGTCCATGTCGTGCTCGATGAACAGCACCGTCACCTCGCGCGGCAGCGCCGCCACCGCCGCGAGGATCTCGTGGCGCTCGTCCTCGGGCACGCCGGCCGCCGGCTCGTCGAGCAGCAGCAGCTGCGGCGAGCAGGCGATCGCGAGCGCGATTTCCAGCAGGCGCTGCTTGCCGTAGGCTAGCGTGTCGGTACGCTCGTGCATCACGTCGGCGAGGTGGAAGCGCTCCAGCATGCCGACGATGCGCGCGTCCAGGCTCCGGTTGCTGCCGGCGACGCGCCACCAGTGGCGGCCCGAGCCCATGCGCTCGGACATCGCCAGGCCGACGGCCTCGAGCGGCGTCAGCTCGCCGAAGAGCTGGTTGATCTGGAAAGTGCGCGCGACGCCCAGGCCGACGCGCCGGTGCGGCGCGAGGTGGGTGATGTCCCGGCCGTGCACCGCGACGGATCCGGCGCTCGGGCGCAGCACGCCGGTGAGCAGATTGATGAACGTCGTCTTGCCCGCGCCGTTCGGGCCGATCAGGGCGTGGCGCGCGCCGGCCGCGATGCGCAGGGAGACTTCATTGACGGCGTACATGCCGCCGAAATGCCGGCTCAGGCCGGTGGTCTCGAGCGCAAGAGTCGAACTCATTGCCGGAACACGGCCCGGCGCGCAGCGGCCAGCCACGCGGCCATGCGATCGCGACCGACCAGCACGATGGCCACGAGCACCAGGCCGATCCAGAATTGCCAATACTGCGGCGTGATCGCCGCGAGCCAGTCCTGCATCAGCTTGAACAGGACGGCGCCGACGAGGCCGCCGTACAGGTAGCCTGTGCCGCCCAGGATCAGCACCACGAGCAAGTCGGCCGACCGGTCGAACGCGAATACGTCGAGGGAGCAGAACTGCGTGATTTGCGTCAGCAGCGCGCCGGCGATGCCCGCGTACGCGGCCGCCACGGTATAGATCGCGACCAGCCGCGCGTTCACCGGGATGCCGATCGCCGCCGCGCGCAGGGCGTTGCTCTTCACGGACTTGAGCGCGATGCCGAACGGCGAGTGCACGATGCGGCGCGCCACGAAGAACAGCACCGCGAGCACGACGAGGCTGTAGGCGTAGCCCACGTGCCCGCCGATGTCGAACGCGAAGCGGCCCAGCACCGGCGCCATGGTGATCCCCTGCAGGCCGTCGGCGCCGCCGGTCAGCCAGTCGTAGCGGTTGGCGAGTTCCCGCAGCACCAGCGCCACGCCGAGCGTGACCATGAGCCGCGTGAGATCCGAGCCGCGCAGCACGAGAAAGCTGGTGACGAAGCCGAGCGCGGCGGCGAGGACTCCCGAGGCGAGCAGCGCCAGCACCGGCTCGGCGATCAGGCCATGCTTGCTGAACAGCCCCGCGGCATAGGCGCCGAAGCCGAAGAACGCCGCGTGGCCGAGCGAGATGATGCCCGCGTATCCCAGCAGCAAGTCGAGCGACAGCGCGAACAGCCCGAGGATTGCGATCTCCGCGAGGATCAGGTGCTTGCCCGGCAGCGCGAACAGCGTCCCGGCCGCGAGCAGCCAGAAGACCACCTCCGCCGGACGCCAGCGCGCCCGGCGGGAAAAGTATCGCGCTACTCCGGCGGCGAGATCGCCGGACGCCGCACCGCTCATCGCGCCGCACCCCGCGAAAACAATCCGTGCGGGCGCCAGATCAGCGTCGCGATCATGATCGTGTAGATGGCGAAGGCGCCGAGCTTGGGGACGTAGTACTTGCCGGCAACGTCGCCGATGCCCAGCAGCAGCGCCGCGAGCAGGGGCCCGGTCAGGCTCGAGGTGCCGCCCACCGCCACCACGATGAGGAAATAGATCATGAACTTGAGCGGGAATTGCGGATCGAGACCGAGTACTTCCGCGCCGAGCGCGCCGCCGAGGCCGGCGAGGCCCGAACCCACCGCGAAGGTCAGCGCGAACACGGCGTTGACGTTGATGCCGAGGCCGCGCGCGGTCCGCGCGTCGTCGACCGCCGCCCGCAGCCGGCTGCCGAAGCGCGTATGCGCCAGGATGGCCTGCAGCGTCAGGGCCAGCACGCCGCAGACCACGATGATCAGCAGCCGGTAGCGGCCGACCCCCACGCCCATCAGGCTGAACTGGCCTTCGAGCGACGAGGGCAGCTTCACGAACACCTGCTGCGATCCCATCGTGTAGTCGACGGCCGCCACCGACATGAAGACGAGGCCGATCGTGAACAGCACCTGGTCGAGGTGGCTGCGCGCATAGACGTGCCGGTACAGCACGCGCTCCATGACCACGCCGAGGATCGCCGGGAACACGAATGCGAGGGGCAGCGCCGCCCAGAACGAAATGCCGAGGCGATTGACCAGGGCGACCGCGACGTAGCCGCCGGCCATGGCGAAGGCGCCGTGCGCGAGGTTGATGAAATTCATCAGCCCGAGCGTCACCGACAGGCCGCAGGCAAGCACGAAGAGCAGCATGCCGTAGGCGATGCCGTCGATGAAAATGGTCAGCATGGGACCCCGGCGCCCCGGGCGGCGGGCGCCGCCCGGTCGTGGTTCACGATCGCCTTATTTCTTTGCGGCCTTGACGGGGTCCTTGACCGCTTCGAAGGTGGCGAACTCGGTGTTGTAGAGCTCGCCGCCCACGCGTTCCACGCGCCTCACATAGATGTTCTGCACGATGTCGCGCGTTTCCGGGTCGATGCTGATCGGGCCGCGCGGGCTCTCCCACTTCATGCCCTTCATGGCGGCGATCAGCGCGTCGCCGTCGGTGGACCCGTTGGTCTTCTTGAGCGCCTCATAGATGAGGTGCATGCCGTCGTAGCCGCCCACTGCCATGAAGTTCGGCCGCATGTTGTTGTGCATCTTCTTGAAGGCGGCGACGAACTCCTTGTTCTTGGCCGACGGGTGCGAGGCCGAGTACAGGTGCGCGGTGACCGCGCCGAGCACGGCGTCGCCCATGCCGTTCAGCAGGTCGTCGTCCATGACGTCGCCCGGCCCGATCAGCTTGATGCCCGCCTTGTCCAGGCCGCGCTCGGCGAACTGCTTGGCGAAGGTCCCGCCCTGCCCCGAGGGCACGAAGACGAACAGCGCATCCGGGGCGGCATCGCGCGCGCGCTGCAGGAACGGGGCGAAGTCGGGGTTGGCGAGCGGGATCTTGAGCTCAGCCACCACCGTTCCCCCCGCCGCCGAGAAGCGCTCCTTGAACGAGTTCTGGGCGTCCGCGCCGGGCGCGTAGTCGGAGACCAGCGTCACCACCTTCTTGATGCCGTTCTTCGCCGCCCAGTCGGCCATCACGACCGACGACTGCGCCAGCGTGAAGCTCGTGCGCGCGATGTACGGCGATCGCTCGGTGATGATCGAGGTGCCCGCGGCCATGACGATCTCGGGCACTTTCGCCTGCGTGGCGAGAGGGGCCGCCGCAAGGGCCGCCGGGGTCACGCCGAAGCCGGCGATGAAGCTCACCTTGTCGTTGACGATGAGTTCCTGCGCGATGCGCTTGGTGTTGTCGGGCACCGCGCCGTCATCCTTGAGGATGACCTCGATTTTCTTGCCGGCCACGGTGGCGCCGTTCTGCTGCATGAAGAGCTTCACGGCGGCGTCGATCTGCCGGCCGGTGGAAGCCTGCTGGCCCGTCATGGGCAGGATGAGCCCGATCTTGACGGTGTCCTGGGCCTGCGCCGCACCGGCGGCCATCGCGAACGCAAAGACGCCGGCGAGCAATTTTCCGCGAGACATAGTCCTCTCCTCCAAAAAAGGAACGCCGATTCTAACCCAGGCGCCGGGCGTGACCTTGGTTTGTTTGAGGCAGATCAAATTGTGCCGCAGGACGCGGGGCTAACGTGCTTGCGCGGGCATGACCCGCAGCTTGTCGCAGGTACGGGAGGGAGCAAATGAGATTCGACGGCAAGACCGCCCTGGTTTCGGGCGCCGCGTCCGGCATCGGCCGCGCCACCGCCGAGGCGTTCGCCCAGGCGGGCGCCCACGTGCTGCTTGCCGACCTGAACGCCGCCGACGGCGAAGCCGCGGCGGCCGGCATCCGGGCGCGCGGACAGGGCGCGGACTTCCTGCGCGTCGACCTGACCGACGCCGCGTCGATCGAGGCCCTGCGGCGCGACGCGCTCGCCAGGCGCGAGCGGGTCGACATCGTCGCCACCGTCGCCGGCTGGGGCAAGACCGAACCGTTCGTGAAGAACACGCCCGAATTCTGGCGCAAGATCATCGACCTCAATCTGCTCGGCACGATCCAGCTGGCGCGCGCCTTCCTCGAACCGATGATGGAGCGCCGTGCCGGCAAGATCGTCACGGTCGCGAGCGACGCCGGGCGCGTCGGCAGCCTGGGCGAGAGCGTGTATTCGGGCACCAAGGGCGGCGTGATCGCCTTCACGAAGGGCCTCGCCCGCGAGATGGCGCGCTTCGACATCAACGTGAACTGCGTCTGCCCCGGCCCCACGGACACGCCGCTCATGGCCGCGGTTCCCGACAAGCTGAAGGTCGCGTTCGCGAATGCGACGCCCATGCGCAGGCTGGCCAAGCCCGCCGAGGTGGCCGACGCGATCCTTTTCTTCGCCAGCGAGCGCGCCGCCTTCGTCACCGGGCAGGTGCTCTCGGTGAGCGGCGGCCTCACGATGGCCGGCTGAAGCCGCCCGTTTCAATTCCGCAAGGAGCCAATCCATGTACAAACTGAAGGCGGCCGATTGGCGGCCGCAGCATTTCAAGTGGCAGGTCGCCGACCGCGTGGCGACGATCACGCTCAACCGGCCCGAGCGCAAGAATCCGCTCACCTTCGACAGCTACGCCGAGCTGCGCGACACCTTCCAGAAGCTGCAGTACGCCGACGACGTGCGCGCGGTGGTCTTCGCGGGCGAAGGCGGCAACTTCTGTTCCGGCGGCGACGTGCACGAGATCATCGGCCCGCTCGTCAAGATGGACATGCCCGACCTCATGCGCTTCACGCGCATGACGGGAGGCCTGGTGCTGCAGATGCGCACCTGTCCCCAGCCCATCATCGTCGCGGTGGACGGCGTGTGCGCCGGCGCCGGCGCGATCATCTCGATGGCGGGCGACCTGCGCTACGCGACGCCGGAGGCAAAGACGGCTTTCCTGTTCGTGCGCGTCGGGCTGGCGGGCTGCGACATGGGCGCCTGCTCCATCCTGCCGCGCATCATCGGCCAGGGGCGCGCCTCGGAGCTGCTCTATACGGGACGCTCGATGAGCGCGCAGGAAGGCGCGGCCTGGGGCTATTTCAACGAAATCGTCCCCCGCGACAAGCTTCTCGCGCACGCGCAGTCGATGGCGCGCTCGCTCGCCGACGGCCCGGCCTTCGCGCACGCCATGACCAAGAAGTGCCTGCATCAGGAGTGGAACCTGTCGGTCGAGCAGGCGCTCGAGACCGAGGCGGAAGCGCAGGCCATCTGCATGCAGACCAAGGACTTCGAGCGCGCCTACAACGCGTTCGTCGCCAAGCAGAAGCCCCAGTTCCAGGGCGATTGAGTTTCGTGGAGGGCTTCGTCCTCGAGGCGGACCGCATTGCCCGCGAGAAGCGGCGCGGGGTCTGGCCCGGGCGCGTCGCCACGGACTACCTCGACCGCTGGGCGGCGGAAAAGCCGCAGGCCACCGCGCTGGTCGCCTGGCGCCTCGACGAGGAAAGCGAAACCCGCCTCAGCTGGGCCCAGCTCGCGGACCGCGTCGCGCGCTTCGCCCGAGTGCTCGAGCGCGCGGGCGTGGGTCCGGGCGACGTCGTCTCGTTCCAGCTGCCGAGCGGGTGGGAGTTCGTCGCCGGTTACCTCGCCACCGTGCGCGTGGGCGCGGCCGCCAATCCGCTCATGCCGATCTTCCGCCATCGCGAGCTCTCCTTCATGCTGCGCAAGGCCGAGGCGCGCGTGTTCATCGCGCCCGCCCGCTTTCGCGGCTTCGACCATGGCGCGCTCGCGCGCCAGCTCGCGGGTGAATTGCCCGGCATGCGCGTGCTGCTCGCGGGAGGCGAAGGCGCCGAGTCCCTCGAGGCGGCGCTCGACGCGGCGAGCGGGAGCGGCTACGAGCGCGGCGCGCGCCTCGGGCCCGACGAGGTTACGCAGTTGCTCTACACCTCGGGAACCACGGGCGAATCGAAGGGCGTGCTGCACACTTCCAACACGCTGCTCGGCGCCGTGCACTCGCTCGCGCGGCGCATGGAAATCGGCGCCGGCGACGTCATCTTCATGCCCTCGCCCCTCGCGCACCAGCTCGGCTTCTGCTACGGCATGCTGATGTCGGTGGTCCTCGGCATTCCGCTGGTGTTGACCGACATCTGGCGCCCGGCGCGCGCCGCGCAGCTCATCGAGGCGAACGGCGCGACGTTCACCTTCGCGGCGACGCCCTTTCTCGCGGACCTGGCCGCGCTCGCGCGCGAGGGCGGGAAAAGAAGACTGGGGCGGCTGCGCCTGTTCGCGAGCTCGGGGGCGCCGATCCCGCCGGCCGTCGCCCAGGCCGCGCGCGACAAGCTCGACGTGGCCGTCGCCGCCTGCTGGGGCATGACCGAGTGCGCGAGCGTCACCATCACGCCGCCCGACGGCAGCCGGGCGACCGAATCCGACGGCTGCGCGCTCGACAACGGCGAAGTCCGCATCGTCGACGCCGACGGGCGCGAGGTCCCCCGGGGCGAGATCGGCGCGCTGCAGGTGCGCGGCGCCTCGCTCTTCACGGGGTACCTGAAGCGTCCCGACCTGTACCGGCTCGACGCGGGCGGCTGGTTCGACACCGGCGACCTCGCCCGCATGGACGCGGACGGCTACATCCGCATCTGCGGCCGCAGCAAGGATGTCATCATTCGCGGCGGCGAGAACATCCCGGTCGTCGAGATTGAGGCGGCCCTGTATCGCATGCCCCAGGTTGCCGACGCCGCGGTCGTCGCGATGCCCGATGCGCGCCTGCAGGAGCGGGCCTGCGCGTTCGTCAGCCTGCGTCCCGGCAAGCTGCTCGACCTGGATGCGGTCTGCCGCCACCTCGCGGCGGAAGGCTTCTCCAAGCACTTCTGGCCGGAGCGCCTCGAGGTGCTCGCGGAAATGCCGCGCACCGCCACCGGCAAGATACAGAAATTCGTGCTACGGGAGGTCGCCAAGAGCCTGCCGGAGCAGGCTGCCGCCGCACCGCGCGCCGCCTAGGGCGCGCTCACGCGCGTGCCGGGTTGGAAGCGAGCATGCGCTCGAAGACCGGATACATGCGCCGTTCTTCGTCCGCGGCGTGCGCGTCGAACGCCGTCCGCAGGCTGGCGAGCTCGGCGCAGTAGCGCTGCGGATCGGCCGCGGCCGAGTACGTCGCCAGCACCCAGAGGACCGCGCGCATGTCGTCGTGCTCGGCGCAGAGCCTTTCGGTCGCGCCCTCCTCGCCGCTCGTCTCCTCGTAAAGCGGGAAGATGCGCTCTTCCTCGTAGCGGAAATGCATGAGCAGAGCCTCGCGCAGGGCGGACACGCGCGTCACAAGCAGGCTCCAGTCGCGCGCGCTCACCGCCCCATCGGCTGCGATGAACAGTTCTTCGCAGTGGCGATGGTGGTCTGCAAGCTTGCCTGCCGCACCGGGCATGGCGATCCGCTCCTCCAGGACGTGTGTTTCATTCTGCGACCCGGTGGCTGCACTACATTGACCTAGATCAAGCCTGCAGGCCCCTGCGCGGAGATGCTCCCACCCGATGACCGCTCAACGACACGTCGCGGTGCGCATCGAGGGTCCGCTCGCCGTCGCGACGCTTCAGCGCGCGCCCGTCAACGCAATCGACGAGGCCTGGCTCGCGCAACTGGACGACGCGCTCGCCGCGATCGAGCGCGCGCAAGGCGTCGCGGCGCTCGTGCTGCGATCCACGCAGCGCACGTTCAGCGCGGGTGCCGACCTGGAGCTCATGCGCAGCCGCTTCGACAAGCCCGTGGGCCGCGCGCGCATGGTCGAGTTCGTGCGCGACATCCAGCGCGTCTACGCGAGGCTCGAGCGCCTGCCGCTGGTGACGATCGCCGAAGTCGGCGGCGCAGCCATGGGCGGCGGATTCGAGCTCGCGCTCGCCTGCGACCTGCGCATCGCTGCCGAGGATGCCGTGCTGGGCCTGCCCGAGGCGCGCCTGGGGCTGCTGCCGGGCGCCGGCGGTACGCAGCGCCTGACGCGGATCGGCGGGGAAGCGACTGCCAAGCGCCTCATTCTGGGCGCGGAAACCGTCACGGGTGCGCAAGCCGTCGCGCTCGGCCTCGTGCATTGGGCGGTTCCGGCAAAAGAGCTCGCGCGCGGCGCCCTGCGAATCGCGAGCGGCATCACGGCGCTTCCCGTGGAGGCGGTCGCAGCGTGCAAGCGCTGCATCCACGCCGCGCTTGAGCCGGGGGATGCCGGATTCGAGATGGAGATCGCCGCGACTGCGGCTCTGCTCGCGAGCGAGGTGACGCAGGTCCGCGTCAGGCAGTTCCTGGCGAAGAAGCGCTAGGCGCCCGGTTGCGGGCGCCGCAGGAACATCTGCGTGCCGAGCATCGACAGCGCGACGTCGCCGCGCTGGTTCAGCACCTGCCAGCGCCAGCGCACCAGGCCGCGATCGGGCCGGCTGCGCGAGGCCCGGGCTTCGAGCACCTCGGCGCGAAAACGCAGCGCATCGCCCGGCCGCACCGGCCTGAGGAACTCGATCGCCTCGATGCCCGGGGAGCCGACGCAGGAGGAATCCGTCAGGTAACCGTCGCACATCAGCCGCATGCCGATGCACGCGGTCTGCCAGCCGCTTGCGATGAGCCCGCCGAACGGCGACTCGCGCGCAGCCGCCTCGTCGGTATGGTATCGCTGCGGATCCCATTCGCGCGCAAAAGCAACGATCTCCTCCGCCGACAGCGCGCGCGGCCCGTTCTCGAAGGTCCAGCCGGGCGCAAAGTCCTCCCAATAGCGCGTGATCGCCATGCCGTCGAGGATTGTGCCAGCTTCGGTAAGATCTGCCTCCGTCATGGCTGCTGAAGGAACACCGGCTGCAGTTCGCGGAATCCCGCTATCGAGCGGAGCGCGGGGCGCGATCCTCGGCCTCCTGCTGCTGCTCGGGCAGGCGGCGCTCGCGCAGGACCCCGCGCCGCCGGCGCTGCGCCTGCCGGACGGCGTCCGGCCGCTGCGCTACGCGGCGGAACTGACGCTGCGACCCGCTGAAAGCGGCTTTCGCGGCACGATCGAGATAGAGATCGAGGTCGCGCGGCCGACCCCAGTTGTGTGGCTCAACGCCCGCTTCCTGGCCGTGGAGCGCGCGAGCGCAGGCGGCGCCGCCGCACAGGTGATTCCGGGCGGGCAGGACTTCGTGGGCCTGCGCGTGGAGCCCCCGCTCCAGCCGGGTCGCACCCTGCTGCGGCTCGAGTACCGCGGCGAACTCAGCGAACGCGACACCGCCGGCGCCTTTCGCCAGCGTGAGGCCGGCGAGTGGTACGTCTACACCCAGCTCGAGCCGCACTACGCGCGCCGCGTCTTTCCCTGCTTCGACGAGCCCGCCTACAAGGTTCCCTGGCAGCTGACGCTGAACGTCCCGGCGGCCCATCTTGCGGTCTCGAACACGCCGCAAATCGGCGAGAGCGCCTCGGGCGACGGCATGAAGCGCGTGACGTTCGCGCCTACGCGACCGCTGCCGAGCTACCTCATCGCCTTCGGCATCGGCCCGTTCGACATCGTGCACGCCGGCGCGGCGGGCAGGAAAGCCACGCGCATCCGCATCGTCGTTCCCAAGGGCATGGCGCCCGCTGCGCGCTACGCCGCGCAGGTGACGCCGCGGCTGCTCGAGCTTGCCGAGGAGTACACCGGGATACCGTATCCCTACGAGAAGCTGGATCACCTGGCGATCCTCCAGCGCGGCCAGTACGGTGCGATGGAGAACCCGGGCCTGATCACCTTCGTCCTGCCGCTGCTGCTGGCGCGCCCGCAGGACGAGACGCCGCGCTTTCGCCAGAACTACGCGCACGTCGCCGCGCACGAAATCGCGCACATGTGGTTCGGCGACCTCGTCACGCACGCCTGGTGGGACGACATCTGGCTGAACGAATCCTTCGCCAACTGGATGTCGGACAAGGTCATCGAGCGCCTGGAGCCTTCCTGGAACATCGAGGCGAAGAGCGTTCACGACCGCAACTGGGCGATGAAGACCGACGCGCAGCTGAGCGCGCGCCGCATCCGCCAGCCGATCCAGGGCAACGATGACATCCAGAACGCCTTCGACCCGATCACCTACGCCAAGGGCGCCGCCGTGCTCGGCATGTTCGAGCGCTGGCTGGGCGAGGCGCGCTTTCGCGAGGCGCTGCAACGATACCTTGCGAAATACGCAAACCGCACCGCGACCGCCGCGGATTTCCTCGCCGGGCTGAACTCGCTCGATCCGGCGGCGAGCGCCGCCTTCGCCACCTTCCTCGAGCAGGCCGGGCTGCCCCTGGTGGCAATCGAGCTTGATTGCGCGCAGCGGAGCGCGAGCCTGCGGCTTACGCAACGACGCTACCTGCCGCTCGGTTCGGGCGGCAGCG
>Ga0335084_10002718_pt1 | contig 17103 bp, 14 predicted proteins | sample Lox_Sample_44_FD_206721 | JGI IMG/M metagenome (GOLD analysis project Ga0335084, IMG submission 206721) | Soil microbial communities from Loxahatchee National Wildlife Refuge, Florida, United States - Lox_Sample_4.4 | ecosystem: Environmental > Terrestrial > Soil > Wetlands | place: USA... | reverse complement strand
TGCCGGCCGCGAGGTCCGGGGCGATCCGCGAAAGCTCCGCGTGCAGCTCCACGCCGTTCAGGCCGGGCATGGCGAGGTCGGTCAGGACGAGGTCGAAGCGCTCGCCGTCCTGAACCCTCCGCAGGGCATCGCGGGGATCGGAGACGGCGACCACCTCGTGCTCGGGGCGGAGGACCCGCTCGACGAGCTGGCAGAACAGGGGCTCGTCGTCCACCACCAGGATGCGGCCGCGCCGGGGGGCGTGAAGCGGCGGAGAGGCCGCTGCCACCGGCTCCAGGTCCGCCGACGGAGGGAGCGAGACGCGGAAGGTCGATCCCTTCCCCACCTCGCTCTCCACCTCGATCTCGCCGCCGAAGGCGGTGACGATGCCGTGGCAGATGGCGAGCCCGAGGCCCGTCCCGACCCCGACCGGCTTGGTGGTGAAGAAGGGATCGAAGATCCGGTCGCGGTTCTCGGGCGGGATCCCGCAGCCGCTGTCGCGCACCTCGACGACCACCTGCCCGCGCCCGTCCAGGCCCGCCCCGACGAAGATCTCGTTCCGCTCGGCCTGTCCCTCGGGGATGGCCTGCGCCGCGTTGACGATCAGGTTGAGGAACACCTGCGTGAGGCGCGACTCGTTCCCCATGACCGGAGGCACGTCCGCGAGGTCGGTGACCAGGCGGGCGCGGCTGCGGATGACGGCGTCCCCCAGGTTGAGCGCGGCCTGCACCACCCGGCCCACGCACACCGGGACGCGCTCGTCCTCCTCGGCGCGGGAGAGGACCTTCAGGTCGCGGACGATCCTGCGCACCCGGTCCGCTCCGTCCTGGGCCTCGTGGAGCGCCTGCCGGCACTCGGCGACCACCTTCCCCAGGGCGGCGGTCGAGGCGCGCCCCTGCGCGATGGCCGCCCCGGCCGACCCGAGCGCGTCGTGGGCGTAGTCCACGTTCCCGATCACGTAGGCGAGCGGGTTGTTGATCTCGTGCGCCACGCCCGCGGCGAGGGTCCCCACCGACGCCATGCGATCGGCGATCTGCAGGCGCGCCAGCATCCGCTTCCGCTCCGTGATGTCCGCGCAGGTCCCCACGATGCGCGTCGCGCGCCCCCGCTCGTCGCGCGCGACCACGTGCGCGCGGGCGAGCATCCACATCCACTCCCCCGACCCGGTCCGGACGCGGTGCTCGAACTCGAGCGTGCTCCGGGTCCCCTCCGTCGCGCCCTTCAGCTGCTCGCCGATCACGGGCACGTCGTCGGCGTGGACGTAGGTGAACAGGTCCTTCCCGGTGCGCGGGGTGACCGCCTCGGGGTACCCGTACGCCCGGGCCCACCGCGGGCAGTACATCGAGTCCTCGTCCAGGTTCCAGTCCCAGACCACCTCGGTCGTCGCCTCGATCGCGAAGCGGAGCCGCTCCTCCGACTGCCGCAGGGCGTTGAGGTCTCGCCGGCGCTGGGCGCGGTGGAGGAGGGTGAGGCCGATCGCGAAGGCCAGCACGGCCCAGGGGCCGGCCAGCAGCGCGATGGTGGTCCACCACGAACCGAGCGAAGGCCAGGGTCCGGCCGTCACGCGACGCTCCTCCCTCCGCGGTCTATCCGCGCCGTCCCCCGACGGCGGGCCCATCATACTCGAAAACCCACGCCCGGCGGCGATGTGCGCGTTCCGGACACGCGCGCACACCTCGGCGCGGATGCGGGGTGAGGGGGATCACATCGCTTCACCTGCCGTCCGTGGTCGCATGTTGACGCGGCTGCGGTTCCGCGGTGGAGTCGGTGAACCGCCCGCGCCGGTCCCCGCCCTGCGGGTGCCGGGGGCGATGTCCACCTGCGGTCGATCCGATCGCGAAGAACCGGGAGAGAACCATGACGCTCCGGAAGACAACACTGGCGCTCGGCACTGCGATCGCGCTCGCGGCGTGCGGCGGCAGCAGCGACTCGGGACGCACCATCGGCTACACCGGCAAGACCTCGCTCGCCGCCATCACCGACGCGAACGCCCAGACCGTCGCGGCGGGGGCGATGGGCGCGTCGGACTTCGCGAGCGCCGGAGACACCGGCGGCGGCAGCAGCACGGTGAGCGTGGGCAGCAGCGGAACGTCCCCGCAGAAGCCGGTGCACGCGCTGGCGCTGCTCGAGCGCGCCGGCCGGCAGCTTCCGCTGCGGATCTCCGCCGTGATGCGGTCCCAGACCGAGTCCTGCAAGGTCAGCGGATCGGTGTCGGTCACCGCCAGCCTCGCGGACGCGAGCCAGGACCCGGTGCTCCACTCCGGCGACTGGATCCAGTTCACGTACAAGCAGTGCACGGACGACCTCGGGGTCGTCGTCAACGGCATCCTCCGCGAGGACCTCACCGCGACCGACGGCGTGATTCCGAGCAGCTCGGATCCGTACCAGATGACGAGCGGGTTCGCCTACGGGATGAAGGTCACGATGGTGAGCTTCTCCATCTCGGAGGCGGACGGGACCTACGCCGGCGTCACCGGCGACATGGCCCTCGACCTCCTGTGGAACGCAGGCACCTACGAGCTCTCCGCGACGGTCCACGGCACGTCCATCGCGATGGAGGCCGGGACCGGCAGCACCGTCACCGCCTCGTCGCTGCTCGCGGGCGCCGGCGGGGCCGGCAGCTACTCGTTCCAGTCGATCGACGAGTTCACCGACGCCACCGCCAGCACCCTGGCCGCCTCGCAGTTCGGCGCGAGCGCCCGGATGTGCAGCCTCGAGCTCGACGGCTGCGTGGACCTCGACGTCGACCCGCCGCTGCGGACGCTGGCGGGCGACCTCCACCCGAGCACCGGCGCGATGCTCATCACCGGCAGGAACGGCGGCACCGTGGACCTCGTCGCGGTGGACGCCGACCACGTGTCGCTCACCTGGGACGTGGACGGCGACGACGGCCCGGCGGAACCGAGCACGCTCGACACGACCTGGGCCTGCCTCGCCGGCATCTGCGGCTGATCTCGGATCGCGCGCGCGGCCAGGAGCGCCCCTCGACGCCGGGGCGCTCCGCGCCGCTCGCTTAGCGCATGGGTCGGGGAGGAACTCCCCCGCCTGGTCACGCGAAGATCTTTCGAGTGAGCCCACCGGAGGTGCGCAGGCGCCTCGCGGCGGGCCCCCGCTCCCGGCGAGGGCACCGGCACAGCCGTCCCGGTTGAGGACCCTCGAGCCTGGGACGTGCATGCGCGCACGCGCACGTTAGCTTACTCCCCGTCAAGTCTCGCCGTGGCGCAGTCGCCGTCGCACGGGCCCGGCCCGGATGGCCCCGGGCCGCATGGGCCCAGGAGCCAAAGACATGGAACAGCTCAAGTCCCGGGCCCGCCTGGCAAGCGGCTTCACGCTGCTCGAGCTGCTCGTCGTCATGGTCATCATCGGCCTGCTGGCGGGCTTCGTCGCGCCGCGCTACTTCGCCCAGGTCGGCAAGTCGCAGGTGAAGGTCGCGCGCGCGCAGATCGACGCGCTCGACAAGGCGCTCGACCAGTTCCGGCTCGACCTCGGGCGCTATCCGACGAGCGAGGAGGGGCTTCAGGTGCTCGTCGCGCAGCCGAGCGGCGAGGCGAACTGGGCGGGGCCCTATCTCAAGAAGGGCGTCCCCCCCGACCCGTGGGGCCGGCCCTACGTCTACCAGCAGCCCGGCTCGCACGGCGGTGACTTCGACCTGTTCTCCTACGGCAAGGACGGCCGCGCGGGCGGCACCGGCGAGGACGCCGACGTCACGAACTGGTGACGCGCACGGCCGTGTCGCCGCTGCCCGGCGAAGGTCACGGGCCACTGCGGCGCGGCCGTGGGGTTCGCCCGCGCCTCCCTCGGTTTCGCGCCTGCTCCGGGGAAGCCTCGTTCGGGATGAACGGCTCCGCGCACGGGCCGTGCCGGCGGCGCCCCTCGACCGCGGGACGTTGTGCGCCGCATTGCGCTCGGGGTGAAATGAATGCCACCGGACATTTCCAGATGCCGATCGGCCGCTTGAGCCGGGTCCCGGCCCCCGGCGAGCGCTCGCCGAAACGGGCTTCCTCCCGGCTGGGTTCAGGGATTTCCCGTATTGGGATCGGCTGCGTCCGTGAACAAAACCGAGGCAGGCTCGGCCATCCAACCTTGGCCGGACATCACGAAAGAGACCCAGACGGAGGATGAGGACGCGTGCGCTTTCGTATCACCACCTTCGACGGTGGCCAGGGGGTCGCGATCCTGGAGATGGACGCGCTCGACGAGGCCGACGCACACCGCCAGGCCATCGCGCGTGGCCTGCGCGTGCTCGCCATCCAGGCCGCGCGCTGGAAGGTCTCGCGGCGCGCGCGCCTGTCGCTGGTCGCGTTCAGCAACGAGCTCGTCGCGCTGCTCGAGGCCGGCCTGTCGCTCGTCGAGGCGATCGACGCCCTGACCGAGAAGGAGCGCGACGAGTCGGTCCGGCATCTGCTCGAGGGGCTGCGCCGGCGCCTGTACGAGGGGCAGAGCCTGTCCGTCGCGCTCGGCGAGTTCCCGGGCAGCTTCCCCACGCTCTACGTCGCGACCGTGCGCGCGAGCGAGCGCAGCGGCGCGATCTCCGAGGCGCTCCGCCGCTTCGTCGCCTACCAGCAGCAGATCGACTTGCTCAAGAAGCGGCTCATCAACGCGTCGATCTACCCGGCGGTGCTGCTCGCGGCCGGCACGCTGGTCCTGCTCTTCCTGGTCGCCTACGTCGTGCCGCGCTTCTCCGGCATCTACGAGGAGATCGGCGGCGAGCTGCCCCTCGCCTCGAAGGTGCTGATGCAGTGGGGGCGGCTGCTCGAGGCGCACGGCCTCGCCGTGCTGGCCGGCTTCGTCGCCTGCGCCGCCCTCGCCGGCTGGGGCGTGCTCCGGCCCGGGTTCCGCGCGGCGGTCGGCCGCCTGCTGGCCCGCATCCCGATGGTCGGGTACCGGATCGAGCTCTACCAGCTCGCGCGCCTGTATCGCACGGTCGGCATGCTGCTCCGCGGCGGCCTGCCGGTCGTGACCGCGTTCGAGATGACGGGCGGCCTGCTGGCGGCGGCCGCCCGGCCGCGGCTGGCGGCCGCCACCCGCGCCGTGCGCGAGGGGCGCTCGCTGACGGACGCGCTCGCCGCCCAGGGCCTCACCACGCCGGTCGCCGAGCGCATGCTCCAGGTGGGCGAGCGCAGCGGCAACATGGGCGAGATGATGGAGCGGATCGCGGCGTTCTACGACGAGGAGCTGTCTCGCTTCGTGGACACGGCGACGCGCCTCATCGAGCCGGCCATGATGACCGTGATCGGCCTGGTCATCGGCCTCATCGTCGTGCTCATGTACTTCCCCATCTTCGAGCTGGCCGGGAGCATCCGGTGAGCGCGGCGCGCGACCCAGGGCCGGCCGGGACGGTCATCCCGCTCATCCGCGCGCGCGGGGAGCTCGATCGGCTGGCGGAGCGCGCCGAGCTGCACGCCGAGCTGGCGGTGCAGCCCGCCGAGACCCTGGACGACTTGGAAGGCGCGGAGTCGGCGGAAGGCCTGGACGGCGCCGACGCCGCGGAGGCGGAGGACGCGCTCTACGCCGCCGCCCTGGACGACGTCGAGATCGTGGAGGACGTCGAGGACCCGGCCCGGCCGGACTCGCCCGCCCCGCTGTCGCTTTCGGAGGACGCGCTGCGCGCGGCGGTCGCGAGCGCCGCCGCGGGCGGCCGCTCGCCGGTCGCGGTGCTGGCCGAGACCAGCGGCCTCGACGGCGACGCGCTGGCCCGCGCGCTCGGCGCGGCGCTGCGCTACCCGGTGCTGGAGAGCGCGGCGCTGATGGCGCTCGCGCCGGCCTTCGACCTGCTCGGGCCCACCGACGCGGCCCGGCGCGGCTGCGTGATCGTGAAGCGCGACGACGAGCACCTCGCCGTCATCGGCGACCCCTTCGACCTGGCGCTGCGCGGCTGGGTCGAGCTCAAGGTCCCGCAGAGCCTCTCCTGGCACCTCGCCGCCCCCGACGAGATCAGGGCCTACGTCGCGAAGCACGAGCAGGATCTCAAGGCGATGGACGTCGCGGCGGTGGCCGGCGGCGGCGAGAAGGCCGCCGACGCCGACGTCGAGAACCTGTCGCTCGCCACCATCAGCGCGGACACGAGCCCGGTGGTCAAGCTCGTGCACTCGACCATCTACGACGCCCTCAAGGCCGGCGCGAGCGACATCCACCTCGAGACGCGCCCGGGCGGCCTCGCGGTCCGGTACCGCGTGGACGGCGTGCTCGTGCACGTGGTGACGCTCGGCGGCGCGGACCTCTGCGAGCAGGTGATCTCGCGCGTCAAGGTGATGAGCGAGCTCGACATCGCCGAGCGGCGCGTGCCGCAGGACGGCCGCTTCCGGCTCGCCCTCAAGGGCCGGCCGATCGACTTCCGCGTCTCGGTGATGCCCAGCGTGCACGGCGAGGACGCGGTGCTGCGCATCCTCGACAAGCAGGCGCTGACCGACGAGCTGCAGGGCCTGCGCCTCGACGCGCTCGGCTTCCAGGTCGACGTGGTCGGGCGGCTGCGGCGGCTCTCGGAGCTGCCCTACGGCATGCTGCTCGTCACCGGCCCCACCGGCAGCGGCAAGACGACGACGCTCTACGCCGCGATCTCCGAGACCAACACCGGCCGCGACAAGATCGTCACGATCGAGGATCCGGTCGAGTACCAGCTCCCCGGCGTGCTCCAGATCCCGGTCAACGAGAGGAAGGGCCTCACCTTCGCGCGCGGCCTCCGCTCGATCCTGCGCCACGACCCCGACAAGATCATGGTCGGCGAGATCCGCGACCCGGAGACGGCGCAGATCGCGATCCAGTCGGCCCTCACCGGCCACCTGGTCTTCACCACCGTGCACGCCAACAACGTCTTCGACGTGCTCGGCCGCTTCTCGCACATGCAGGCCGACGCCTACGCGCTGGTCTCGGCGCTGAACGGCATCCTGGCGCAGCGCCTCGTCCGCGTCGTCTGCGAGCAGTGCGCCGAGCCGGTCGACCCGTCGCCCGAGGCCATCGGCCGGTCGGGCCTGGCGCCGGCGGCGGTCTCGGGCTGGACGTTCCGCGCCGGCCGCGGCTGCGCCCATTGCCGCGGCACCGGCTACAAGGGGCGCCGCGCCATCGGCGAGCTGCTCGTCCTGAACGACGAGCTGCGCGAGGCGATCGTGGGCCGCGCGCCGGCGCGCCGGCTCAAGGAGCTCGCGCTCGCCGCCGGATCGAAGCTCCTCCGCAGCGCCGCGCTCGAGCTCGTTCAGCACGGCGTCACCACGCTCCTGGAGGCAGACCGTGTCACCGCTCTGGCGTGACGAGATCGCGATCTACCTCGCGCCGCGCAAGCTCGCGCTCGTGCGCCGCGCCCGCGGGGTCCGGCCGCGCGTCGTCGCCGCGACGGAGCTGGCCGTCCCGTCGGGCGCGCCCGGCGACGTCGGCCCGGTCTGCGCGCGCCTGGCGGAGGTGCTGAGCGAGCGGACCTGGCACGGGGCCGCCGCCCGGGTCGTCGTGGCGGACCACCCCTGGGTGCGCTACGGCGTCGTCCCGTGGCCGGGGGCCCGGCTGGACGCCGCGGGGCGGCTCACGCACGCCCGCTGCGTGCTCGGCGACGCCTACGGCGAGGCCGTGGCCGACTGGACCGTGACGCTGGCCGACACGCCGCCGGGCCAGGCCTACGTCGCCTGCGCGATGCCGGCGGCGCTCCGGGGGGGCCTCGAGGACGCGCTCGCCCCGGCGAAGCTCGCGCTCGCCTCGCTCCAGCCGCGGCTCATCGTCGCCTTCTCCGCCTGGCGCCACCGCCTCCCGGCGGACGACACCTGGTTCGTCACCGTGGACGACGGGTCGCTGTCCGCCGTGCACCTGACCGGCGGCGCGTGGGACCGGGTCCACATGGCGCGGCTCTCGCAGGACTGGGGCGTCGAGCTCGAGCGGCTCAAGGCGTTCGGCACGCTGACCCGGGCGGCCGCCCGGCCTGGCCGCATGTTCGTGGACGCGCCGGCCTGGATGCGCCGCGGCGCCGCCGCGAGCGCCGGGGTCGAGTGGCTGGAGGAGGGCGAGGCCGACCGGGCCCAGGCGCACGAGCTCGCGCTCTTGCAGAGGATGCACGCATGAGGACGTCGCCGCGACCCGTCCGGCTCGACTTCGTCGCCCCCGTCCACGAGGTGCCGCTGGCGGGCGTGGCCCTGTGCCTCCTCGGCATCGCGGCCGCCCTCGCCGTCGGGATCGCCTTCCAGCGCGTGCTCGCCGAGCGCACCCGGCTGGAGGCCGCGCTGGGCGCGGCCGCGCCGCCGCGGCACCGCGCGCCAACGCCGGAATCGCTGAAGAGCGCCGCGGAGGCCGCGGCCGTCGAGCGCGAGCTGGGCATCCCCTGGACCCGCTTGCTCGCCGAGCTCGAGGCGGCGAGCCGCGACAGCGCCTCGACCGTCTCGCTCCTCCAGGTCGAGCCCGATCCCGGCAAGCAGCTCGTGAGGATCACGGCCGAGGTCCGCACCCTCCGCGACGCCCTCGCCTACCTGGAGCGCCTGCAGAAGTGCGCCGTGCTGCGCCACCCGATGCTGGAGAGCCACGAGCGGCGCAAGGACGACCCGGAGCACCCGCTGCGGATCAAGCTCTCGGCGGAGTGGCGCACGTGAGCGCGGCGCCCCAGGTCGCGAGGGTCGAGCCCCCGCCGGGCGCCGGTCGCCCGTCCGTGGCGCGGATCCAAGCGGAGGCGCCTGCGCGCTCCCGCCGCCTCGCCGCGCGGCTCGGCGGGGAGTGGCTGCCGCGCGCGGTCTGGGCGATCACGCGCACCGGGCGGTCCGGGCTCGTCGGCATCGCGCTCTTCCTCGCGGCGGCGACGTTCCTGGTCTCGACGCACCTCCAGGTCTCGGCCGAGGTCGAGGCGCTGCGGGCCGACCTCGAGGCGGCCCAGGGGCAGGCGCGCACGGTCTCGACCGGCCGGGCCGCCGAGCCGGCCAGCGCGGCGCGCTCGCTGCCGGCGCGCGCCGACATGCCGGCGATGCTGCGCCAGCTCTTCGGCAAGGCCGCCCAGGCGCGGCTCGCCGTGGACACCGCCAAGTACGAGGTCGACGCGTCGAAGGGCAGCGGGGTGGTCCGCCACCGGATCGCGTTCCCGGTCACCGGACCGTACCCGCAGATCCGCGCGTTCCTCGACGCGACGCTGGTGGCGATGCCAACGGTCGGCCTCAGCGAGCTCACCCTGGAGCGCAAGGCGATCGGGGACGCCGACGTCGAGGCGCAGGTCCGGCTGACCGTCTACACGGCGGCCACCGGCGCAGCACCGGAGCGCCAGGCGGCGCCGCGCGCCGCGGAGGCACGGCCGGCGCCGGAGCGGATCGTCTCGCCCACGCACGCCGCGGCGCTCTTCGCGCAGCACTCCTGGCTCGTGCTGAAGCCGGCGCCGCCGCCGCCCGCCCCGCCGCCGCCACCCGCGCCCACGGCGCCGCCGTTCCCGTACGCCTTCATCGGCAGCTATGCCCCCGACGGCGGCCCGCCTGTCTTCTTCCTGTCGCGCGGCGACCGCGTGATCGACGCGCGCGTGGGCGACCGGCTCGACGGCGTCTACCAGTTCGAGAGCGCCGCCGGCGGCCAGCTCGTGTTCGTGTACCTGCCGCTCGACGTTCGCCAGAACATCACGATCGGAGCGTCCAGGTGAGGCCGCTCGCACGACGCCCGGGACTCCTGCTGCTCTCCGCCCTGATCGCGGGCTGCGCCGCGGATCGCCTGCACCACCAGGGCGTCACCGCGTTCGAGCACGGCGCCTACGAGGAAGGCATCGCCAGCCTCGAGAAGGCCGTCCGGGACGACCCCTGGAACCTGGAGCTCCGCTACGAGCTGCGCACGCGCCGGGAGGCGGCGGTGCGGCAGCTGAACGACGTGGCCGACCGGGCGCGCCAGAGCGGCGACGGCGACGCGGCCACCGCGAGCTACCGGCGGGTGCTGACGATCGAGCCGACCAACGACCGGGCGCTGCGCGGCCTCGAGGGCGTGCAGGCCGACCGGCGGCACGCGGAGCGCACCGCCAAGGCCGCGCAGCTCTTCGCGGCGAAGAAGCTCGACGCCGCCGAGCTCGAGGTGCAGGCGGTGCTCGGCGAGGATCCGGGCTTCGCGGCGGCGAGCGCGCTGCAGGCGAAGATCGACCTGGCGCGCGGTCCCACGGCGGCGGTGCCGCGCCTCAGGACCCGCGACGACCGGCCGGTGTCGCTCCAGTTCCGCGACGCGCCGACCAAGATGGTCTTCGAGGTCCTGGCGCGCCAGACCGGCCTCAACTTCGTCTTCGACAAGGACGTCAAGACCGAGGGCAAGACCACCATCTTCGTCAACCAGGTGCCGGTGGAGCAGGCGATCGACATGATCCTGGCGCAGAACCAGCTCGGCCGGCAGGTGCTGTCGGACAACGTCGTCCTCATCTACCCGAACACCCCGGCGAAGCAGAAGGACTACCGGGACGAGATCGTCCACACCTTCTACCTGACCAACGCGGCGCCGAAGGAGGCCGAGTCGCTGATCAAGACGGTGCTCGGCGCGAAGACGCTGTTCATCGACGAGCGGTCGAGCACGCTCGTGTTGCGCGACACGCCCGAGCACGTGCGCATGGCCGAGAAGCTCGTCGCCTCGCTCGACGTGGCCGAGCCCGAGGTGATCATGGAGGTCGAGGTCCTCGAGATCTCCCACAGCCTCGCCGAGCAGCTCGGCATCAACTACCCGCAGAGCGTCGCCTTCTCGCTCACCAAGCCGCCGGGCAGCGCCGCCCCCGACATCCCGGACATGGTGCTGTCGGACCTCGGGAAGCAGAACAAGAACACGGTCACCGTCACCAAGCTCGGCCTCAGCGTCGACCTCTCGAAGACGGTCGGCACCGCCAACCTGCTCTCCAGCCCGCGGATCCGGGCGCGGAACAAGGAGAAGGCCAAGTTCCTGGTGGGGAACCGCGTGCCGGTGGTGACCTCCGGCACGAGCGCCACGGTCGGCGGAACGTTCTCGACCAGCAACGTGCAGTACCTCGACGTCGGCCTGACGGTGGAGGTCCAGCCGACGATCCACAACGACGGCAACGTGGCGATCAAGATCGCCTTCGAGACCAGCTCGATCCTGAAGCAGATCAGCGTGCCGAACGGCAACGGCGGTTCGACGCTCGCCTACGAGATCGGCACCCGCAACACCAGCACCCTGCTCGAGCTCAAGGACAACGAGACGCAGGTGCTCGCCGGGCTCATCCAGGACGTCGACCAGCAGAGCTCGTCGCACATCCCCGGGCTCGGCGACATCCCGGTCATCGGCCGGCTGTTCGGCTCGAAGGGCACGACCCGCGACAAGAACGAGATCGTGCTGTCGATCACCCCGCGGATCATCCGCGCGCAGGCGCGTCCGTCGAGCGAGACCACCGAGTTCTGGTACGGGAGCGAGGCGCAGACGCGCTCGGGACCCTTCGCGAGCGGCGCCACCAACGGATCGGCGCCGGCTCCGTCCGGCGCCGCCGCCCCGGCCGCGTCGGGCGGCGTGTCGTTTGGCTCGGGCGGCGGCCTGGTGAGCGCGCCGCCCGCGCCGGCGCCGAGCGGCCCGAAGGCCGTGCCGGAGCGCCTCCACGCGGCGGCGGGCCCGCCGCCACCTCCCCCCCCACCGCCGGACGCGGCTGCGCCGCCGGGGGCGAAGTCTCCGCCGGCGGCGAGGCCGGCGGACGCCACCGTGGCGGACGGGGCCGCGGCCGGGCAGGGCGCCGCCGTCCAAACCAGGCCGACGATCACGATCGAGGGGCCGGACACGGCCAAGGTCGGCGAGGAGATCGCCGTGTCGGTCAAGCTCGCCGCGAGCTCGGCGTTCGGGCGCGTCCGGACGCAGGTGGGGTTCGACGCCTCGGCGCTGCAGCTCGTCAGCGCCGAGCCGGGCGACCTGGCGCCGTCGGGCGAGGCGCCGAAGGTCGAGAGCAAGCCGGGCGGGGTGCAGCTCGACCTCGCCGGCGGCGAGGGCGCCCCGGTCTCCGGCGGCGGCAGCCTCGTCGACCTGCGCTTCCGGGTGGTCGCCGCCCGGCCGATCGCGATCACGACGCAGGTCGTGCTCGTCGGCGAGGACGGCGCCGCGGTGGCCGCGACCCAGGCGACCCCGCTCAAGATCGCCGTGACCCAGTGAGGGAGCCGATGCGACGCCGCGGTCTGCCCCCGGACTTCCGCCGCCCCGCGAAGCGGGGCTTCACCATCATCGAGCTCGTGATCACGGTGGGGATCGTCGCCCTGCTGGCCACCGCCGCCTTCCCTTCGGCGCAGCTCCTCTTCCAGCGCGAGCGCGAGAGCGAGCTGCGCGCCGCGCTCCGCACCATCCGCGGCGCGCTCGACGCCTACAAGGCCGCGTGGGACGCCGGCCACATCAAGCGGGCGGTCGACAAGAGCGGCTACCCGCCCGATCTGAACACGCTCGTCGACGGGGTCGACGACGCCAGCAGCGCCAAGCAGGGCGTCAAGATCTACTTCCTCCGGCGCCTGCCGCGCGATCCCTTCTGGCCGGACGCGACGACGCCGGCGGCCGAGACCTGGGCGCTGCGGTCCTACGCGAGCCCGCCGGACGATCCGCAGCCGGGCGACGACGTCTACGACGTGTACTCGCGCTCCACGCGCACCGGGCTCAACGGGGTGCCCTACCGTGACTGGTAGACTTCGCGGTTCCTGGGGAGGGGGATTCACGCTCCTCGAGCTGCTCGTCGTGATGGCGATCATCGCGACGCTCCTGACGGTCGCGGTGCCGCGCTACGTCCACTCCCTCCAGCGCTCCAGGGAAGCGGTCCTGAAGCAGGACCTGACCGCGCTGCGCGAGTCGATCGACAAGTTCTACGGCGACACCGGCAAGTACCCCCAGACGCTCGCGGCGCTGGTGGAGAAGCGCTACCTGCGCAACATCCCGGTGGACCCGATCGCGAAGGCCGCCGACAGGTGGATCGTCGTGACCTCCGACGACCCCGAGGACAACGGCGTGAAGGACGTGAGGAGCGGCGCCGAGGGGATGGGCGAGAACGGAGTGCCCTATGGCGCGTGGTAGGCGGCCCCGCGCAGGCGGCTTCACCTACATCGGGCTGCTCGTGCTCATCGCGCTGATCGGAATCCTGCTCGCCGCCGCGGGCGAGGTCGCCGCGACCGCCGCGCAGCGCGACCGCGAGGCGCAGCTCCAGTGGGTGGGGCACCAGTACCGCGCGGCCATCGGGCGCTACGTCGGCCTTCGGCGCGCCTATCCGCAGCGGCTGGAGGATCTCCTCGGGACCGAATCGGACGCCCCGGTCCCCATCCACCACCTCCGGCGCCTGTATCCCGATCCGATGACCAACGCGGTCGACTGGGTCCTCCTCCGGGCGCCGGGCGGCGGGATCACGGGCGTCGCCAGCAGCTCCAAGCGCCGGCCGCTCAAGACCGCCCACTTCGACGACGAGGACAAGGACTTCGAGATCGCGAGCGACTACGGCGACTGGAAGTTCACGTTCGCGCCCGGCGTGGTTCGCCCCAGGACACCCTGACCGAGGTCCAGTCATGATCGCCCCATCGCCTCCCTCCGTTCGCCCTCTCCCGCGCTCGCCTTCCATGGGCGGCGTCCTCGGCCGCCTGGCCGCGCTTGCCGCCGCGACGGTGCTCGCGCTCGCTCCTCCGGCGACGTTCGCGAGCGCCGAGGCCCCCGCGCCGGCGCGCGAGGCGAGCGGCCCGAAGCGGTCGTTCCGGGAGTATGCGCCCCCGTCCGTGCGGCTGGTGCGCGCCGACGGCAAGGTCGTCTCGCTGGCGGACGAGATGGACGACGGGCGGCCCATCGTCCTGAACTTCATCTTCACGACCTGCACCTCCATCTGCCCGCTGATGAGCTCCATCTTCGAGCAGTTCGAGCAGCGGCTCGGGCCCGATGCGGACAAGGTGCACCTGATGTCGATCTCCATCGATCCCGAGCACGACACCCCGGCGCGCCTGGTCGAGTACGCCCGGAGGTTCCACGCCGGCCCCGAGTGGCAGCACTACACCGGGACGCTGGACGCGAGCGTCGCCGCGCAGCGCGCCTTCGACGTGTACCGCGGAGGGAAGATGAGCCACAGCCTGGTGACGCTGCTGCGCGCGGGGCCGGGCAAGCCCTGGCTGCGGCTCGAGGGATGGGTGACGCCCGACCAGCTGGTGCGCGACTACCGCGAGCTGGTCGCCGCGCGGTGACGGCGCGGCGGGGTCAAGGCACCGTCCAGTCGCCTTCGGGGACCACGGCCGTGCCGGCGGCGTCGCGGAAGCGCACGATGTAGCCTCCCTTGGAGGCGAAGCGCTGGTTGGTGGCGAGCGAGAGGTGGGGGTAGTAGCCGGTGATGAGCCGGTTCTCGACCATGCCCTGCAGCTGCTCGATCAGGTAGGGCCGTGCGAAGTTGTCGGCCATCCGGTTCAGGACGTCGGCGAGCAGGCTGCACGCCAGGTACGTGTCGGTCTGGACCTGCTCCGCCACGACCGGGATGTGGTGGTACCGGAAGAAGACGAACGGGTAGTCGAGGCGGATGCCGCGCCTGTCCGGCGGATCGGACGGGTAGGTCATGCGGGTGCGTTCGCGCCAGCTCGGGGGAAGCGGGGATCGCTCGAGCCCGCCCATCAATCCGGACAGGTAAACCGTCGTGCTCTTCGGCGCATCCCCCAGCGCGGCCACGTCGGCGGCGCGGAGCCACAGGACCAGGGCCCGGCCGCGCGCGTCCTCGCGCGGCGCCCACTTCTGCAGCGCGGCCGCCACCCCGCGCCCCGGGGCGCCCGCCGGCAGGGCCGTGCCGTGCACCTCGACGCCGCGCCCCTTCAGCAGCGAGGCCAGCGCCGCGGCCGCTCGCTCGCCGCTGTCGCCGGCGCGAAAGACCTGCTCCACCGTGCCGAAGGCCGGGTGGTCGTCGGTTCCCAGGATGGCTCGCGCGATGAGCTGCGCCTCCAGGAGCACGCCCTTGGAGAAGTACACCGGATAGAAGTCGCGCTCTGCGACTATCGGCACCTCGACGTTCGGGAAGAGGCAGGGGATGGCGTTTTGCTGGCAGAACTCGTGGACCGGCCCCCAGGTGCTGCCCCCGAGCCCGGACAGCACCGCGTAGACGGGCTCCGCCGTCAGGCGCTTCTCGAGCTGCGCCTTCCAGGTCGAGGCCGGGCCGGTCAGCTCCCAGACGTGGAGCTGCCAGCGCCGGTTCGCCATGTACATGCTCTTCGCGTACTGGGTCCGGACGGAGGTCAACATCGTCGGGCTGGGCTTGAGGGGCGCCAGGTTCTTCTTGGCGAAGAAGTTCTCGAGCACGTCGAGCATGCCGCGGCGCTTCACCGGGTCCGCGTCCGGCGTGACGATGGTGGCGAAGTGCAGCACCGTGTCGGTCACGCCGGGGACCCGGCGCACGCCGAGCGACTTCAGATACGCGATCAGCGCCGCCATGTCCGCGTCGCCGAGCGCGAAGCGCGGCATCAGGTGGCGGAGCTGCCGCCCCTCGGGATCGACGCCGTCCCGGATCGCGCGCGCGAGGGTCGCCTCGGTGTAGGGCTCGCGGTCGCCGCGCACCGTCTCGACGTAAGGCAGCACGGGCTCACCGGCGCCGTTGGTCCGCGAATGGAAGAGATAGTCGCCCGTGATCGGCGGGATCGAGAGGCGCCCCTCGGTGGTGCCGAGGCCGCTGCGCTGGTGGCAGCTCACGCAGGCGGCGTCGGCGCCGGTCGTGACCAGGCCGTCCTCGCGGGCGGCCGCGAGCGGCGCCCCGGAGCCGAGCACGCCGCGCAGGTAGATGGCCGGCCCGGCGCCGTCGCCCGATCGCACGGTCGCCGGTTGCTCGGTCGGCACGGCCGCCGCGGTCGCCGGCCCCGCGGCGCCGGCCAGCAGCCCTGCCGCCAGGGCCAGGCGCCGGGCGATCATCGCGAGGCGGATCCCGTGTTCCGTGCCGCCGCGTCGCCCGGCCGGGTATCCACGGTGATGCCGCGACGCGAGGTGCGCAGGCCGGGCCGCGCGAACATCCCGTCGGCCAGGGGCGGGTCGACCGCGATCCGCTCGATCACGAGCCTGTCGACCGCGGGACCGCCGCCGGGGGCGCCGGTCTCGATGGTGAACGGGATCTGCAGCCCGTCGAAGGCCTTGTAGTTGCGCAGGTACACCGCCACCGTCGTCGGCCGGCCCGAGGCGTCGCGCGCGGGGCGGTCGTACTTCACCTCGAGGAAGGTCTCCGCGTCGATCCAGACGCGCTGGGTGGTCCCCGACGGGAGCTTCGCCCGCAGCCGGTAGGCCTTGCGGCCGTCGACCACGTCGATGCCGTCGAGCTGCACCTCCACGCCCTTGGCCCGGGCGTCGAGCAGCGGGCCGTCGATCACCAGCGCGTCCAGCGCCGTGCGCCGCTCCTCCTCGGTGTAGGGCTGCACCTCGGGCCGGCCGCTGGGGGCCGGGCGCATCTTCCAACCCTGATCGCCGTCGAACACGCGCAACGCCGTCTGCTTGTCGACGACGATCTCGAAGCGCGTTCGGTTCGGGCGCTTCTGGAAGAACATGAAGGGCATCCCCATCCCGGACCCGTCGGCGCGCTCCACCCGGCCGCTCCAAGCCATCGTCTTGACCTTGCGCCAGGCCTCGAGCCCGCCGCGCGCGGCCGCGCTCCTCGCCAGGATCTGCGCCGCGTCGAGGGCCGGCGCTCCGCGCGGATCGGCCGCCGGCGCCGGGCGAGGGAGGAGCGAGAGGCAGAGCGCGGATACCAGCGCCCAGGAGGCGAGCGGTCGTGTCGTCATGTCGCGCCTACCTGGCGGAGACTTTGGCCATCGCCGCCGTCGGCTTGCCGAACAGCTCGTCCTTCAGCGGCGGGTTCACCGTCACGGCCTTGATGACCAGCTTGTGGCGCTGCTTGACCCCGTCGACCACCGTCTCCTGGACGAAGGGGATCTTGAGGCCGTCCACCGTCCGGTAGTCGCGGCTGAAGACGGCCACCGGGTGCGGCCGGCCGTCCAGCTTGCGCGGATCCCCGCTGATCTTCGTCTCGAGGAAGGTGCTGGCGTCCACCCACACGAAGCGCTGCTGACCGCCGTTCAGCGTCAGCTTGAGCTTGTACGTCTTCTTGCCCTCGACCTTCTCGGTGCCCACCAGCTCGATGCGGGTGCCTTTCCTCGCGTAGTCCACGAGGGGGCCGTCCAGCTCCGCCGCGGACGCGGCCGACGCGAGCTCGTCCGGTTTGAAAGGCTCCACGTCGTCGCGGTTGAGGAAGGGCCT
>Ga0335084_10002717_pt1 | contig 17106 bp, 14 predicted proteins | sample Lox_Sample_44_FD_206721 | JGI IMG/M metagenome (GOLD analysis project Ga0335084, IMG submission 206721) | Soil microbial communities from Loxahatchee National Wildlife Refuge, Florida, United States - Lox_Sample_4.4 | ecosystem: Environmental > Terrestrial > Soil > Wetlands | place: USA... | reverse complement strand
CGAGGGGCACGCGGATCCGAAGGCCGCGTGCCTGGCGACCGTCGATGCGCACGGGCATCCGTCCACACGCATGGTGCTCGTGCAGTATGCCGACCCGCGCGGATTCACGTTCTTCACCAATCTCGGCAGCCGCAAGGCGCGCGAGCTCGACGCGCGGCGGGCGGCGTCGCTCTGCGTGTTCTGGCCGGAGATCGCGAAGCAAGTGCGGATCGACGGCCTGGTCGAGCGCGTGCCCGACGAGGAAGCCGATGCGTATTTTGCAACGCGTCCGCGCGACAGCCAGATTGGCGCGTGGGCATCGCGTCAGAGCGAGGAGCTGTCGTCGCGCGCCGAGCTCGAAGCGCGCGTGGCGGACGTCGAGCGGCACTTCGGACACGCCGTCGTGCCGCGTCCCCCGTTCTGGTCGGGCTATCGCCTGATTCCCGATCGGATCGAATTCTGGTCGGGCCGTCCGGGCCGGCTCCACGACCGCGATCTCTTCGAGCGCGACGGCGCCGCGTGGCGGCACCGCCTCCTGTATCCATGACGCCGGACCCCGACTCCAGACTGCGCGCCGCCGAAGGCGGCCTCCACGACCGCGTCCTCCTCGAGGGCCCGCACTCGCGGCTCCAGGAACTGCTGCTGCTGGCGCGCGCCGCGCGCGACTTCCTCCGGGGCTTTCGCGGGCTGCACTTCGTCGGTCCGTGCGTGACGATCTTCGGGTCGGCGCGCTTCGGCGAATCTCACCCGTACTACCCGATTGCCCGCGACCTCGGCCGCCGCGTGAGCCTGATGGGTTTTACCGTGATGACGGGCGGCGGGCCCGGTCTGATGGAAGCCGCGAATCGCGGCGCCAAGGACGCCGACGGGCTGTCCGTCGGCTGCAACATCGAGCTGCCGCACGAGCAGGAGCCCAACCCGTACATGGACCGGTGGATCACGTGCCGGTACTTCTTCGTGCGGAAAGTCCTGCTCTTCAAGTACTCGTACGCGTTCATCGGACTGCCGGGCGGACTCGGCACGCTCGACGAGCTGGCCGAAGCGCTCACGCTGATTCAGAACGGCAAGATTCAGGAGTTTCCCGTCGTGCTGATCGGCACGGCGTACTGGCAGCCGTTCATGACGCTGCTGCGCGACATGGTGAGCCAGGGTGCGGTCGCGCCCTCGGATCTGGATCTCCTCAAGGTGACCGACGATCTCGACGAGGCGATGCGCCACCTGCAGACGTACGCGGTGGACGCGTTCGGCCTCAAGCGCGTCCAGCGGCCCGCGTGGTGGCTGGGCGAGCGCGCGGTCAAGCGTACTCAGAAGGCCCCCGCGCGGACCTGAGGCGCCCTGCGATGATCGCCGACGTCGTGCTGCGGGATGGGTCGACGCTGCAACTGCGCGGCGCGGTTCCGGGTGACGAAGCGGGGCTGTCGCGGCTCCGGAGCGAACTGGCCGGCCACGGCCAGACATTCCGTCTGTTCGACTCGCCGGACGGAACGACGGCGTCGCTCGGTCAGTTCCTGACGCTCGATCAGGCCGAGGGCGCGGTGCTCGTCGGCGAGGCCGGCGGACGACTGCAGGCGATGGCCGGGTTCCGGCGCGGCCATGACGATCGCGCCGAGGTCGTCGTCGCCGTCGCGCCGGCGCTGCAGGGACGCGGCGTGGGGACGCGGCTCCTCGAGACGCTGGCCGACGCGGCTCGCGCGCGGGGCGTGGCGTGGTTCGACGCGCGCGTCTCCCGCGACGACCGCGCGCTCATCGATCTCTTCCGTTCGTCCGGATTCGACTTCGAGCAGCAGCCGGCCGGGGGGCTCCTGCAACTGTCGCTGCATCTGACCGAGACGCCGCGGTTTCTCGAGCTCAGCGCCGCGCGCGCGCGCGAGGCCGCCGCCGCGTCGATGCGCGGGTTCTTCGAGCCGCGCGCGGTCGCCATCATCGGCGCCAGCCGCGAGCCCGGCAAGATCGGCAGCGAGATCCTCAGCAACCTGACGGGCGCGGGATTCACCGGGCCGATCTATCCCATCCATCCCGCGGCCGGCCGCCTCGGCGGCCTGCAGGCGTATCGCCGGGTGGTCGACGTGCCGGGCCCCGTGGATCTCGCCGTGATCGTCGTGCCCGCGGCGGCGGTGGCCGGGGTCGTCGACGACTGTCTCGCGAAAGGCGTGAAGGCGATCGTGGTGATCAGCGCCGGCTTCGCCGAGACCGGGGCCGCCGGCCGCGCGCTCGAGGCGACACTCGTGGAGAACGTGCGGGCCGCCGGCGTGCGGATGGTCGGGCCGAACTGCATGGGCCTCATCAACACGAATCCCGCGGTGCGGCTGAACGCGACGTTCTCGCCGGTGTACCCGCCGGCCGGGCACGTCGCGATGTCCACGCAGAGCGGCGCGCTCGGGCTCGCGATTCTCGACTACGCGCGGCGGCTCGACCTCGGGATCTCGACGTTCGTGTCCGTCGGCAACAAGGCCGACGTGTCGAGCAACGATCTGATCCAGTACTGGCTCGAGGACGACCGGACGCGCGTGATCCTGCTGTACCTCGAGAGCTTCGGCAATCCGCGCAAGTTCAGCCAGATCGCCCGGCGGGTCGCGCGCGAGAAGCCGATCGTCGCCGTGAAATCCGGGCGGTCCGCGGCCGGCGCGCGCGCGGCCTCGTCGCACACCGGCGCGCTGGCCACGAGCGACGCGATTGTCGATGCGCTCTTCCGTCAGGCCGGCGTCATCCGCACCAACACCCTGGAGGAGCTGTTCGACGTCGCGATCCTCGTCGCGCATCAGCCGGTGCCGCGCGGCAGGCGGGTGGCGATTCTCACGAACGCCGGCGGCCCCGGCATCCTGGCGGCGGATGCCTGCGAGGCGCAGGGGCTCGCGCTTCCGCGCCTCGGCGACCGAACGGTCGCCGCCCTGACGTCGTTCCTGCCGCCGGCCGCTGCGGTCGGCAACCCCGTGGACATGATCGCGTCGGCGTCGGCCGACGACTACGGGCGCACGCTCGCCGCGGTGCTCGCAGACGACGCGGTGGACAGCGCGCTCGTGATCTTCATCCCGCCGCTCGTCACGAAGGCCGACGACGTCGCGCGTGCGATCAAAGCGAGCGCGGCCGCGGTGCCGGGCAAGCCCGTGCTCGGCATCTTCATGTCCGCCGATCAGGGTTCGGCCATGTTGTCGCCGATTCCGTGCTTCGCGTTTCCCGAAGCCGCGGCCGTCGCACTCGCGCGGGCGGCCGCGTACGGCGAGTGGCTGGCGACGCCGCCCGGCGCCGTGCCCTCGTTCCCCGATCTCGACACGAGAGCGCTGCGCGCGATCGTCAGCGGCGCCGTGGCCCGCGGCGGCGGGTGGCTGACGCCGTCGGAAGCCCAGTCGCTCATCACCGCGGCGGGCGTCCCGGCGGCGGCGAGCCGCGTCGCCGCGGGCGAAGACGAGGCCGTGCGCGCGGCCGAGGCCATCGGGTTTCCGGTCGTCCTGAAAGCCATCGGCCCCGCCATCCTGCACAAGACCGAGATGGACGCCGTGCGGCTGGGCGTCGCCGACGCGGCGGCCGTCCGCGGCGTCTGGCGCGACTTCACGGCGCGCCTCGGCGCCTCGATGACCGGCGTGCTCGTGCAGGAGATGGTGCGCAGCGGCGTCGAGATGCTCGTGGGCGCGACCGAAGATCCCGTCTTCGGCCCGGTCATCGCATGCGCCACGGGCGGCGTGCTTTCGGAACTCCTTGGCGACGCCGAGTTCCGCCTGCACCCGCTCACCGAGCGCGACGCGGCCTCGATGGTGTCGAGTCTGCGCGGCGCCGCGCTGCTGCGTGGCTATCGCGGCGCGCCCGCGGCTGACGAGGCGGCGCTTCGCGACGCGCTGCTCCGGATCTCGGCCCTCATCGGCGAGTGTCCGGAGATTCAGGAAATGGACATCAACCCGCTCGCGGTGCTGCCGCAGGGTGTGAAGGCGATCGACGTGCGGGTCCGCGTCGCGCGCCCCGGCCCGCCGGCGCGCACGCGGCGAGTGATCTACTGATTTACGCCGACGCCTGCGCCGCGGCGACCGGCTTGCCGGTTGCGGCCGCGGGCACGCCGTGCACCGTCAGCACCGGCACCGGCGATCGCCGCACGACGCGCTCCGCCACGCTGCCGAGCAGCAGGTGGCCGACGAGCCCCCGCCCGTGCGTGCCCATCACGACCAGGTCGATGTGGTGCTCGTCGATGTAGTCGAGCACGCGCTCCACCGGCGTGCCGATCCGCGCGTCGACCGTCACCTTGCCGGACAGGTCGGTCAGCCGCGCCGCCATCTCGGTCAGCCGCTCGCGCGCCGCCATCTCGGTCTGGGTCAGCAGATCAGCAAACGGCACGGTCGAGAGCTCGGACCCCCAGGGAAGCAGATTGGGCTCCGGCACGACATGCAGCACGTGCAGACGGCTGCCGAACTCGACGGCCATGGTGCGGGCGTAGCTCAGCGCGGCATCCGCCGGCTCGCTGAAGTCCGTCGGCACGAGGATGTTCTTGATCGGGATCATGACGCCCTCCACAAGCCAGGACACGCAAAGGGCGTGCCTCTTCTGGCTCTCGTACCCTTCGACGCCGTCAAGCCGCCTGCAGTCGAATCAGCGCGATCGTCCCACCCCCGGCGGGGGAAATCAGCTCGATCGTGCCGCCGTGGCCCTCGAGGATCCGGCGGGCCGTCGCCAGGCCAAGGCCGGTTCCACGGTGCTTGGTCGTGAAGAAGGGCTCGAAGAGATGCTCCTGGACGTCGGCGGGAATGCCCGGCCCCTGATCGCGGATCTGCACCACGTGCCAGCCGTCGGATGACTCCACCGTGACGTTGACCTGGCCTCGCCCGCCCATCGCCTGCGCGGCGTTGATGAGCAGGTTGACGAGCACGAGCTTGAGCTGCTCGGGGTCGGCGAGGACCCTGGTGTCGGCCGCATTGATGCTGATCGCGATCTCCGCGAATTTCGGATCCGACCGGAGCAGCGTGACCGTCTCGTGCAGCACGGTCGCGAGCGGCACGCGGGCGAGCACCGGCGGCTTGGGCCGGGCGAACAGCAGCAAGTCCTCAACGATGCCATTGAGCGTGTCGATACGGGAGATGACCTCGTGGGAGATGGCGTGCTCCTGCGAGCCCGTCGTCAGGCGCTTGCCGATGATCTGCAGCGCGCCGCGAATGCCGGCCAGCGGATTGCGGACCTCGTGCGCGACGACCGCGGCCATCTTGCCAAGCTTGGCGAGAGCGGCCTGCTCGCGCAACGCCGCCTCCGATCGCTTGCGATCGGTGATGTCGTAGCGGATGGCGACGTACTGATACGGCCGCCTGTGCGCGTCGAGAAACGGCACGATCGTCGTATCCACCCAGTACAGCGTGCCGTCCTTCGCGCGATTGCGAATCTCGCCGTGCCACACGCCGCCGTTCGCAATCGTGCGGTACATCTCCCGGAAGAACTCCAGCGGATGGAATCCGGAGTTCAGGAGCCGGTGATTCTGGCCGATGAGCTCCGCGCGCGAGTACTTCGAGATCTCGCAGAACTTGTCGTTGACGTACGTAATCGTGCCCTGCACGTCGGTGGTTGCCAGGATCGCCGACTGGTCGAGCGCGGACTTGAAATCCTCGAGGTCCTTGAGCGTGCGCGTCAGCGTGGCTTCGGCCCTCGTCCGCTCGGCTTCCTGCGCGGCTTTCTGCCGGCGGTAGGCCGTCACGCCCGCGGCCGTCACCCACAGCACGACGGCGCTCGCGATACGGTTGAACAGCGCCGCGCCGAGGTCGGTCCCGAGCGGCAGCAGAAAGTGGGTCGTCGCACTGAGGACCGTGACGGCGGCCGCCAGCCGGAGCGCAACCTGCTCGCCCGGCGTCCAGAGCGCCAGCAGAATTACGGGACTGTACAGCAGGTGCGCGGCGTACCCGCGCCACGCGTTCAGGTCGAGGCCGAAGACGCCGATGACCAGCGCCCACGCCACGATCTCGAGGTGTCGTTTTCTAGGATCCGTGGGGACTGGCATCATGGCCCGAGGCTTGAATATACCCGGGGCCGCCTGCCCGCGCCTGGACGGGATCACTGAGAATCCAACGTTCGGGTCCACGGCGACCGCCGGAATACTACCCATGAGTGGGGGAAAAGTGCCCATGCCTGCGGTTCTGGTCGTCGACGACGAGGCCTTGATCCGCTGGTCCCTGTCCGAGGCCCTCTCCGAGAGCGGCTACGTCGTGTGCCTCGCGGCGACGGCTGCGGAGGCCCGTGCCGTGATGGAGACCTTCGACAATCGGCCGCTCATCGTCGTGCTGGACCTGCGGCTGCCCGATGTGTCCGACCTGTCGTTTCTCCGGGAGATGCGGCAGCGGAGGCCTGATGTCCCGGTCATCATGATGACGGCGCACGGCACGCCGGACGATGCGGCCAAGGCACACGGGCTGGGCGCCGCGCGGTTCGTCGGCAAGCCCTTCGATGTCGCCGAAATGGTTCGATTCGTGGATGACGCCTGGAAACGTTCCGCCTAGGGACGCGTCGAGTCCCAGGTAGACTGGACAGCCATGTCCGCCCGACGCGTTCTTCTGGTTGATGACGACGATCTGGTCCGTTGGTCGCTGGCTGAGCGCCTGCGCGCCGACGGCCATCACATCCTCGAGGCCAGCACGGCCGCCGAGGCGCTCGAGCGCGCCGAGACGGGCGTCGACCTCGTGCTGCTCGACTACGGGCTGCCCGACGACGATGGGCTGACGGTGCTCCGGAAGCTGCGGGAAATCGACCCCGACACCCTGGTCATCATGCTCACCGCGCACAGCGAGGTCGAGATGGTGGTGGACGCCATCAAGGCCGGCGCGTTCGACTACGCGACGAAGCCGTTCGACCTCGACAAACTGTCGGCGCGGGTCTCGCGCGCGCTCGAGACGACGCGGCTTCGGCGCGAGCTGCGGACGCTGCGGGATTCGCTGGCGCGGCCGTTCAGCCTGGGGTCGATCATCGGCGAGGCTGAGGCCATGCAACGGGTCAAGGCTCTCGTGCGCAAGGTCGCGTCGAGCCCGGGGTCGACCGTGCTGCTCACGGGCGAGAGCGGCACGGGCAAGGATCTGATCGCGAAGGTCATTCACTACTCGAGCTCGCGCGCCGCGCGGCCGTACGTCAACATCACGTGCTCGGCGCTGCCGGAGACCCTGCTCGAGTCGGAGATGTTCGGCCACGAGCGCGGCGCGTTCACCGACGCGCGCACGCAGAAGCGCGGCCTGCTCGAGCAGGCCGATGAAGGCACGGTGTTTCTGGACGAGATCGGCGAAATGGTGCCCGCCCTCCAGGCCAAGCTGCTGCGCTTCCTCGAGGAGAAGGCGTTCCGTCGCGTCGGCGGATCGGGCGACATCCAGGTGGACGTGCGCGTGATCGCCGCGACCAACCGCAATCTCGAGGAGCAGGTGCGCGCCGGCAAGTTCCGGGACGATCTCTTCTACCGCCTCAACGTCCTGCGCGTCGAGATTCCGCCGCTTCGCGCGCGCCAGGACGACATCCCGCTGCTCGCGCAGTACTTCATCGAGATGTACGCCAAGGAGTTCAAGCGGCCGGTGCGCGGCCTCAGCCAGACGGCCGAAGCGGCGCTGCGCCAATACGGCTGGCCGGGCAACGTGCGCGAGCTGCGCAACCTCATCGAGCGCGCCGTGCTGCTCTCCGAGCACGACCTGCTCGAGCCTGCCGATTTCGACAGCCTCCACGCGGGACGGGCGCGCGGGGACGGCGGCCACGGCGGCTTCGAGCTGCCCGCCGAGGGCGTCAACCTCGAGGACGTCGAGCGCAGCCTCGTGGTGCAGGCGCTCGAGCGATCGGGCGGCAACCAGACGCGCGCCGCGGCGTTGCTCGGGCTGCATCGCGACCAGATCCGGTACCGGGTCGAGAAATTCGGACTCAAGACTGGCGGGGCGTAAGGGGGGCCCTCAGGAACCTCCGCGAGGACCCCCGTCAGTACGCCGCGACCTTGCCCCTCCAAATCCTGTACACGCGCCTCAAGTAGATCGCGACGAACACCATCCCGAACAGATAGATCCCGAGCGCGATGCGCATGGAGCCCTCGGGGGCGGCGGTGTTGTAGATGTCGAGCGCCGGACCCGGGCTGCCGGGAAGCGCCGGAAGCAGGCGAGGGTAGAGGCCCGCGGCCGCCGAACCGAGGAGCGACGCGATGACGCCGGCGCTTGCGAGAAACGCGCGGGAGTCGTCGCGGCCGACGAGCCACGGCAGGGCGGCGAGCGAGAAGACGCCGAGCGCCGGCACGACCAGGAGCAGCGGCGCGGCGAGGAAGTTCGCCGTGAATTCCGGACGCACGACGAAGCTCGCGGCGACGAGCGAGACGACGACGATCACAGTCGCGGGCATGAGGCGGCGCTGCCAGGCGCGCGCGCGATCGCGCAACGCTCCGGAGGTCTTGAGCGCCAGCCACGACGCGCCGTGGTGGGCGAGCGTGACGACGGCCAGCAGCCCGCCCAGGATCGCGAACGGATTCAGCATGAGCGCGAACGATCCCGAGAAGCGCCCGTCGGCGTCGAGCGGCACGCCGCGCAGGACGTTGCCGACGGCGACGCCGAAGAGCAGAGCGAGGCCGACCGACGACAGCGAGAACGTGACGTCCCACGCGTCCTGCCAGAGCGGATTGGCGATCTGGTGGCGGAACTCGAGCGCCAGCCCCCGCAGGATCAGGAGCCAGATGACGAGCATCAGCGCCAGATAGAAGCCGCTGAAGCTCGACGCGTAGAGCGACGGGAAGGCGACCACCATCGCGCCCCCGGCCGCGAGGAGCCACACCTCGTTGCCGTTCCACACGGGGCCGATCGCCTCCATGAGGTGCCGCCGATCTTCGCGCGTGCGTCCGATCAAGAGGTGCAGCGCGCCGACGCCGAGGTCGAAGCCGTCGAGCACCGCGTAGCCCACGAGCATGAGGCTGAGCACGAGAAACCAGATGGTGTGAATCACGCGTGGGCCTCCATGTGGCCGGACGCGCCGGGGCCGGCGTTGACGATCCGAAGGAACAGCACGAGGTAGAGAATGCCGATCAGCAGATACAGCCCCATGAAGCCGAGGAGCGTGAAGATCGTCATGCCCCCGCTCACGTTCGTCGACGTGGCCGCCGTCGTGCGCAACAGCCCGTAGACGATCCACGGCTGGCGCCCGATCTCGGCCGTCATCCAGCCCGCCTCGTTCGCGATATACGGGAACGGCATCGCGAGCATCAGCATCCAGAGGACGACGCGCGAGCCGTACAGCCAGCCGCGCCACAACGCGAAGCCGGCGAGCAGGAAGATCGCGATGAAGATCGTCCCGAGCCCGACCATGATGTGGAACGCGTAGTAGACGAGCTCCATCGGCGGACGATCATCGGGTGGAATCTCGTTGAGACCCAGGACCGTCGCGCTCGTTGACCCATAGGCCAGAAAGCTCAACACGCCCGGCAGGACGATCGGGTCGAGCAGCACGCCGCGCTCGGAATCGGGCATGCCGATGATCGCGAGCGGCGCCTCCGGCTGCGTGACGAACACACCCTCCATCGCGGCCTGTTTCGCCGGCTGGCGCGTCGCGACGTTCTGCGCCAGATACGTCCCGGTCGGGAAGAGCGCCAGGAGCGAGGACAGCACGCCGGCGATCACGCCGACGCGCACGAAGAGCCGGCTGTGCGCCTCGTCGCGTTGCGACAGCAGGTTGTAGGCGCCGATCCCCGCCATGACCATCGACGCCGTGACGAGCGATCCCACGACGACGTGCGGATACTGCCACCAGGCGTACGGATTGTTCAGCAGGGCCCAGAGGCTGGTGAGCTCGGCGCGGCCGTTGACGATCTGATAGCCCACCGGATGCTGCATCCAGGCGTCGGTGGCCACGATGAAGAAGCCAGAGAGAATGGCGCCGGCGCCGACCATGACGGCCGAAAGCCAGTGCAGCACCGGCCGGACGCGCGACTCGCCGAACAGGAACACGCCGATGAACGACGACTCGGCGAAGAACGCGAACACGCCCTCCATGAAGAGCGTCTGGCCGACGACCGGCCCGGCGAACTTGGAGAAGCGCGCCCAGTTGGTGCCGAACTGAAACTCCATGGGGATGCCGGTGACGACCCCCGCCGCGAACGTGATGGCGAAGATCCGCGCCCAGAAACGGGCAGCCTCTCCGTACTCGCGGCCCTTGCCCGCGAACTCGAGCGTCTTGAGGACGGCGATGAGCACGCCCAGCCCCATCGTGAGGACGGGGAACAGGTAGTGGAACATCACGGTGAACGCGAACTGCACGCGGGCGGCAATGAGGGAGGTGTCCATGAGGTCCGATCGCCCACGGATTCTACGACCAGTCGTGGGCTGGCGACCGCCAAGCGGTCCGCCCGGTGATGCAGCAAACCGCAGACCAAATCCGTCGAGGGCACGCGACTTGCTCTAGCCCGGGTGGCCGTCGGGCCCCGCGAGGGGCAGGCCGATGGTGGTCGGGAGGTCGCATATGGGTCGACATATCCGAAGGATGGGCTGGAAATCGTGGCTTACCTGCGGATTCCTTCTCTGGCTGGCGGCGCTGGTCGTCGCCAGGGCCAGCACGGTGCCCGCTTCGGGGGCGCCGCAGGCTGCGAAAAAGTCCGCAGTGGTTACGCAGAATCCGGCTCAGCCGGTGGCGGGGGGTCCCACCCTGGTTGGTGACGATAAGTGCCTCACCTGCCACGGGGACAAGGCCGAAGGTCTGGGCAAGACACCGCACGGCAAGAAGGCCGACGAGCGGACCCCGGCTGCCAAGCAGGGATGTGAGACCTGCCACGGACCGGGCAGCAAGCACGTGGATGACCCGGTCAACGTGAAGCCGCCGGTCAACTACAAGACGGCGAGCGCCGACGCGATCAACGCGACGTGCGAGAGCTGTCACAACCATGGGCCGCATGCGCTCTGGAACGGCAGCAAGCACGAGACGCGCGGCCTGGCCTGCACGAGCTGCCACAGCGTGCACGACTTCCAGTCCGAAGCGCACCAGCTCAAGGCCAAGACCGAGCTGGCGCTCTGCGCAACGTGCCACCGCGACAAGGTCGCGAAGATGGACCTGCCGGCGCACATGCCGGTGCGCGAGGGCAAGATGACCTGCACGTCCTGCCACGACCCGCACGGCAGCACGAACGTCAAGCTCCTGCGCGTGGGCGACACCGTGACACAGCTCTGCACGTCCTGCCATCCCGAGAAGCGCGGACCGTATCTGTGGGAGCACGCGCCGGTTTCGGAGGGCTGCACGACCTGCCATGACGCGCACGGCTCGGTGAACGAGCGCATGCTCGTCGCCAAGCTGCCGATGCTCTGCCAGCGATGCCACATTTCGACGCGGCACCCGGCGACCGTCTACGACTCCACACAGCTCACGAGCAACCGGTTGTTCGGCCGGTCGTGCGTGAACTGCCACTACAACATCCACGGGTCGAACCACCCCAGTGGACAGTTCTTCACGCGGTGAGGGCGAAGGAGGAACCTATGCGTCTCACACGAGTTCTTTCAGCGCTCGCGCTCACCGCACTTCCGGCTGTGGTGTTCGCGCAGACGCCAGCGACAGCCACCGATCCGGCCGCCGCGCCTGCTCCCCAGGCGGCGGCGCAGCCCGCGACCACCGAGAGCATGACCGGCGTGAGCACCGGCTGGGTGGACTTCGGCATCCGCGGGTCGTCGATCACGGGCGACACCGCCCGCTACAACCGCTACCGCGACCTTGGTGACGGCCTGTTCGCCCAGACCCTGCGCTTCAGCCGCGAGGAGAAGGGCTACGAGGTCAGCGCGAACGCCGTCAACGTCGCGCGCAACGACGCCTACTACGAGGGCCGTCTCGTGAAGCCCGGCAAGCTCAAGGGCTGGATCACGTTCGACCAGATCCCGATGCTCATGAGCAACACGACCGAGACCCTCTACCGCGAGGTCAGTCCCGGCGTCTTCCGGGTGGACAACTCCCTGCAGCAGACGATGCAGGCGACCACGGCCAACGCCGCCAAGGCAGCGGTGCTGAATGCCTTCGCGGCGAACAACGCGCAGACGTTCGATCTGGGCAGCCAGCGGCACCTCGGCGAGGTCGGCACGCAGTACCTGCTCAATCCCGAGACGGCCGTGAACGTGAAGGTGTCCTACATGAGCCGCCACGGGGCGATTCCGCTCGGAAACTCGTTCGGAATCGGCAGCGCGATCTCGGTGGAGAATCCGGCGCCGGTCGACCAGCACTCGACCGACTTCGACGTCAACGCCGAGCACCAGGCGGGCCGGGTGCTGTTCCGGCTGGGCTACACCGGGTCGTTCTTCCGCAACGACACGACCCAGATCATCTTCGACAACGCCAACATCCTGACCGACACGGCCGCGGCCTCGAGCCAGGGCCGGGCCACGCTGCCGCCGAGCAACAACTGGCAGAACGTGACGGGTCTCGTGGCGTATACGATGAGCCACCACAGCCGCTTGCTGGGGGCCGTGTCGTTCGGCTCGCTGAGCGACGTGGACGCGACGATCATCCCGAACACCATCAACTCGGTGACGCCGGTGACGCCCCTGGAGCGCTCGTCGGTGGACGGCAAGGCCCGCACGACGGCGGTGAACCTGTCATTCACATCGTCCCCGGCGCGCAACGTCGGTGTGGATGTGAAATACCGGATGACCGACTACAAGAACGAGACGCCGGCCTGGACAGTCGCGCAGCGTATTCCGTACGACAACACGCCGACGGTGGGACCGTTCGACGCCGCGCGCTATGGCGGCGCGCGCAACTACTTCGACGGGGCGGTGACATTCCACACGGTGGCCGACTCGAACGTGCGCGTCGGGTACATGCTGAATCAGGCCAACTACGAGGATCGCATCTTCACGTCGTCGAAGGAGAACTCGTTCTACATCAGCTTCGACCGGCTGGCGTCGGACTGGCTGATGCTGCACACGAAGTACGAATACGACCATCGGGCGGGCAGCGGCCTGGAGACCTCCGAGCTCACCGCCGACGGCGAGCAGGCGCTGTTGCGGACCTTCGACATCGCGGACCGCAACCGCAACCTGTTCACGTTGACGGCTTCGTTCGTCCCGGGGGCGACCAAGAACCTGTCGCTCAACGCGACGGCCGGGGTGGGCAGCGACGACTACCCGAACAGCGTCCTGGGCCTGAATCACGCCAAACACTATGTCTGGTCGTTGGGCGCAGACTCCACGCCCCGGGACAACGTGACGGCGAGCGTGTCGTACAGCTACGACAGCTTCGACAGCTTGTCGTGGTCGACGAACCAGGCGAATGCGAACCAGCCGCGGGACCTGACCAAGGACTGGTCGACCGACGGCAAGGACCATGTCTACTCGTTCCTTGCGCTCGTTGACACGCGGCAGCTGCTGAAGAACAAGGTGGACCTGCGGGTGTCGTACGACTTCAACCGCGGCAGCAGCGACTACGTCTACGGGCTCGCCTCACCGACGACGCTGGCGACACCAAGTCAGCTGCCGACGGTCCAGAGCGACCTCAATCGCCTGACGTTCAACTCGACATTCTGGCTGACGTCGAAGGTCGGCGTGGGATTCGAGTACTGGTTCGAGAAGTACACGGTGAGCGACTTCGCGATGGACGCGACGGGCATTCCGCAGATCAACATGCCCGCGAATCTGACGCTGGCGCCGAGCTCGATTCTGCTCGGCTACCAGTACTTGCCGTACACGGCGCACACGTTCTGGGGGCACCTGATCTATCACTGGTAGCCCTGAGGCGCTGGCGCGGATCGTTTCTCGAGTGGCAGGTCGGCGGCCGGGTTTCTCCCACCGCACCGGTCGCCCGACTTCCAGCGCAGACCGCCGCGGGTCAGATGGGCTGACCCGCGGCATCTCGTTGGGTGCATGATTGGATGTGGGAGGCGCGCTTATGCGAATCGTCCGGTTTGCCGTCCTGCCGGTGCTGAGTCTGGTGCTGCTGACATGGGTGATGCCTGTGCGCCTGGCCGCGCAGGGCGATGTGGCGAAAGGCAAGACGCTCTACGACACCAGCCCGAACAAGTGCGCGACGTGTCACAAGATCGGCGGGAAGGGCGGGAAGCTGGCGCCCGATCTGTCCAACGTCGGCAACAGGCACGACGAGGCCTGGCTCTCGAAGTACCTGCCGAATCCGAAATCGATTAATCCGAAGAACGTCATGCCGCCCGTGAAACTCGGCGACGCGGACATGAAGGCACTCATCGCGTATCTATTGAGTCTCAAGTCCGGCTCCTAGCCCGATGACGTCCGACCCTGGCGGGATCTCCCCAGCGGCGAGCGACGGCCGTGCCGGCCGTCGCTCGTTCCTGAACTGGGTGCTCGGAACGTGGGCGGGCGGCGTGCTGGCCGCGATCGGCTTTCCGATCGTCCGGTACCTTCAGCCGCCCGATGTTGCCGAACCCGCGACGGAGACCGCGAGCGGCGGGCCCGCGGCGACGCTCGCGCCCAACAGCTTCCGCATCGTGCCCTTCGGCACCGCGCCGGCGATCGTCGTCCGGCTCGCGACGGGCGAGCTGCGCGCGTTCTCGGCGGTCTGCACGCACCTGAGCTGCACGGTGCAGTACCGCGCCGACCTGTCTCAGATCTGGTGCGCCTGTCATAACGGGCACTACGACCTCAACGGCCGCAACGTCTCGGGGCCGCCGCCGCGCCCGCTCGAGCCGTACGACGTGAGCGTCCGGAACGACCAGATCGTGATCACGCGGAGGGCATGATGGCCTCGCTCGGTGCGTGGCTGGCGGAACGGGCCCCGGTCGGCGAGATCGTCGAGTTCCTGCGGCACAAGCGCGTCCCGCAGCACCGCTACTCGCTCTTCTACTACGCGGGCGGCGCGGCGCTGTTCTTCTTCATCGTGCAGGTCGTGACCGGCGCGCTGCTGCTGATGTACTACCGGCCGAGCGCGGGCGAGGCGTTCGAGAGCGTGCAGTTCATCATGGCGCGCGTGCCGTTCGGCTGGCTCATCCGCTCGATCCATTCGTGGTCGGCCAATCTCATGGTCGGCGTCGTGTTCGCGCACCTCTTCAGCGTCCTGTTCCTCAAGGCGTACCGGCGGCCGCGCGAGCTGACCTGGATGAGCGGCATGCTGCTGCTCGGCCTCGTTCTCGCCTTCGGCTTCACCGGCTACCTCCTGCCGTGGAACCAGCTCGCGTTCTTTGCCACCCGCGTCGGCACCGAGATCCCGTCGTCCATTCCGTGGATCGGTCCGTCGCTCGTGCGCCTCCTGCGCGGCGGACCGGACGTCACCGGCGGCACGCTGACGCGCTTCTTCGGCGTGCACGTCGCGATCCTGCCGGGCATCTGCACGATCCTGCTCGCGACGCACGTGCTGCTCGTGCAGCGGCACGGGATGAGCACGCCGCCGTCGATCGAGCAAGAGATCGAAGCCTCGAGGCGGCCCGGGCAGTCGCTGCCGTTCCTGCCGCACTACGTGCTGCACGATCTGTTCGGCTGGACGCTGGCGCTTGCGCTGCTCGCGGCGCTCTCGGCGTTCTTTCCCTGGGAGCTCGGCACGAAGGCCGACGTCTTCGCACCCGCACCGGCCGGCATCCGCCCCGAGTGGTATTTCCTCTGGATGTTCCAGACGCTGAAGCTCGTGCCGGCCAAGGTCTTCGGCCTCGAGGGCGAGTTCGTGGCCGTCGTGGCCTTCTCGCTGGGCGGGCTCGCGATGTTCCTGCTCCCGGTGATCGATCGCAATACGCGGACCTCACGCCGCATCGTGTCCTGGACGGCGGCCGCCCTGCTGCTGTACATGGCCGCGATGACGTGGATGGTCCTGCGGGGAGGCGGACAATGAAGATGCGAGTGCGCCTGCTCGCCGTGAGCGGCTGGCTGCTTGGAACGGCCGCGGCCGTGCTCGCACAGTCGCCGAATCCGAGCGTCACCGCCGATCAAGCCCGCGCGCTGTTTCAGAACGACGTGCATCAGGCGGCGGGCCTGACCTGCACGGCGTGTCATGACCAGGCGAAAGGCGACCAGTACGCGGCGCCGGCGCGCGCGGGCATCCCGAAGCTCTGCGGCAGCTGCCACACCAACGCCAGTTACATGAAGCAATTCAACCCGCAGCTGCGCGTGGACCAGTATCCGCGCTACCTGACGAGCACGCACGGCAAGCAGATCACCAAGGGCGAGCTTCGCGTCGCGGTCTGCAGCGACTGCCACGGCGCGCACGGCATCCTGTCCGTGAAGGATCCGCGCGCGCCGGTCTATCCGACCAACGTCGCCAAGACCTGCGCCAGGTGCCACGCCGACCCGGCGCGCATGACGCCGTTCAACAAGCCGGCGACGCCGCCCGAGGAATGGAGCCAGAGCGTGCACGCCAAGGCGCTGCTCGAGCGCAACGACACCTCGGCGCCGACCTGCAGCACGTGCCACGGCAGCCATGGCGCCGCGCCGCCCGACGTCGAGAACGTCGCGCTCGTCTGCGCGCAGTGCCACGTGCGCGAGGCCGAGCTCTTCCGCAAGAGCCCCAAGAAGAAGCTGTTCGATTCGCTGGCCATGCCCGAGTGCGTCACCTGCCACAGCAACCACCACATCGTCGAGCCGCAGGACAGCTGGCTGGGCTTCGAGGGCGACATCGGGTGCGCGAAGTGCCACGACGACTCGATCGGCGGGGCGGACGTCATCAAGGGCGACCGCAAGGCGCTCGACGATCTCAGCGCGGCGATCGCGGCGGCGAGCGACCGGCTCGGCCGGGCGGAGCGCGCGGGCATGATCATCGACGATGGCCGGGCGGCGCTGCGGGAGGCGAGCGATCAGCGCGTGCTGGCGCGCGTGTCGATGCACGCGTTCGCAGCGCAGCCGCTGGCCGACGACGCCGCCAAGGGGCTGAAATCGGCACAGCTGGCGCTGGCGGACGCCGACGCCGCGCTGGCCGAGGTCCAATACCGCCGCAAGGGACTGGCCGTGGCGACGATCTTCATCGCCGGGTTCCTCGTCACACTCGGGCTGAAGATCCGCCGCCTGAACCGCGGCGAGTAGGGCGCCGATCTGCTACACTCGAAAACTCGCCGTGTGGTGAGTGTAGCTCAACGGCAGAGCACCGGACTGTGGCTCCGGTGGTTGCGGGTTCGATTCCCGTCACTCACCCCACCTTACAGAGTGCTTGGTGCTTGGTGCTGAGTGCGTAGTGCTTGGTGCGTGCCTGGTGCCTGGTGCCCAGTGCCTAGTGCCTAGTGCCTGATCCTAGTGATGCCCACTCTCGCCG
>Ga0335084_10002716_pt1 | contig 17107 bp, 8 predicted proteins | sample Lox_Sample_44_FD_206721 | JGI IMG/M metagenome (GOLD analysis project Ga0335084, IMG submission 206721) | Soil microbial communities from Loxahatchee National Wildlife Refuge, Florida, United States - Lox_Sample_4.4 | ecosystem: Environmental > Terrestrial > Soil > Wetlands | place: USA: Florida... | reverse complement strand
GGTGGCAGCCGTGGCTCTCGGTCGCTTGCAGGAACGGCTCACCGACTGAGCGAGCGGCGCCGTCGAGAGCGGAAGGGTGTCGAGGCTGACGGCGTTCTAGGGACAAGTACGGCCAGTCCTGGCAGATCGTCCCGACCGCCCTGTTCAGGCTCATGCAGGATCCCGATCCCGCGAGGTCGAGGCGGGTCATGGAAGCGATGCTCAAGATGAGGAAGATCGACGTCGCCGGCTTGGAGCAGGCGTACGACCAGAAGTAGGGCGCGCCGCCGGACGGGACGGGCTCACTTTCCCGCGGGCGGACCGGCCGGGGCGACGGGCGTGCCCCGGCCCGTCGTCCGTTCATTTCCGCGCAGGAGATCGTCGAGGTCGCCGACGTGCTCGGCGACGGCGTTCACCTTCCGGGCGAGGCCCTGGATGTCGGCCGCCGCGCGGCGATTCACCTCGTAGTCGAGTTCGCCGCGGAGGCGGTCCTTCGTGTCCTGCCGGTTCTGGCTCATCATGATGACCGGCGCCTGGATCGCGGCCAGCATGGACAGGAAGAGGTTCAGCAGTATGAAGGGGTAGGGGTCCCAGGCGCCGGGGCCGAGACGGACGTTGATCGCGGCGTAGATGCTGAGGGCCACGGAGAACAGCATGATGAACGACCACGAACCTCCGAACCGGGCGACCTGATCGGCGACCCGCTCGCCGAAAGTCAACTCGGTCTCGATGACGTCGTTCGGATGGCGACTGGCCCGGATCCTGATGAGGTTTTGGGTGGCGTGGAACTGCCGGCCCATCACCGCCAGCATGTCCATTCCCGCGAGTGGCTTGCGCACGAGGAGGGTGGAAATGTCGTTGCGGTCGACCTCGAGACAGGTCGTCTCCTCGACAGCCACCGCGTCCGTCTGGTGCGGCGTGTCCTCGAGCATGGAGGCGAAGCCGAAGAACTCGCCGTGGGCGGGCTCGTTCACCACGACCTCCTGGTTGTCCTCGTCGATGGTGCTGACGCGGACGCGTCCGGACACCATGACGTAGGCCCGACCCCCGGGGTCGCCGGCCTTGTAGATGCGCTGGCGGGGGGCGAACCTCTTCATCTCGACCTGGCTGGCCAGGACCGCGGTCTCCTCCTCGTCGAGGAGGGCGAAGAGGGGGACGTGCTTCAGCTCGTGGGGCTCACAGGCCATGGCAACCTCGGCGAAAGACCGGCCGCAGAGAATCTCACGAAACGGGGAGAGGCGTACATAGAAGTGCGCCGTTGACACCGTTTTCCCACGGCCGTTAGCATGCCGCAAGCGGCGCGGGGCGCGGGAGAGTTCCTGGGCCCTCGCGACCGGCGACCCCAGGAGGCCCCATGTCAGGCAGCGACCCGGTCAATCGCAGGCAGTTCCTCGGGAAGACCTCTCTCCTCGCCGCCGCCGCGGCCGTCGGAGGCGCCAGCAAGGTGGGCGCCCAGCTCAACGACTCGGCCGCGGTGAGCCTGAAGCCGGTCCGGCTGGGGTTCATCGGGGTCGGGATCCGGGGCACGCTGCTCATGGAGGCGGCGGCGGGGATCGCGGGGGTCGAGATCAAGGCCGCCGCCGACTGCTACAAGGGGCACCTCGCCCGCGCCCAGGAGCTCGTCACGCCAGTGCCCGCGGTCACCGGCGACTACCGGGAGATCCTGTCCCGCGCCGACGTCGACGCAGTGATGATCGCGACCCCCGACCACTGGCACCTCAAGATGACCCAGGACGCGCTCGCCGCCGGGAAGCACGTCTACGTCGAGAAGCCGATGACCCACGCGTGGGAAGAGGGCGAGGCCTTCATCGAGGCAGTCGAGAAGAGTGGCAAGGTGGTCCAGGTGGGCAGCCAGTACGTCAGCATGGGCTGCGCCCGGAAGGCGGCGGCGCTCGTGAAGAGCGGGCAGCTGGGCCGGATCACGCTCGTCGAGGGCCGCCTCCACCGGAACAGCGCGACCGGCGCGTGGTACTACCCGATCCCGCCCGACGCCTCGCCGGCCACCGTGGACTGGAAGCGCTTCCTGGGCTCGGCTCCCCCGCACGACTTCGACCTCCGGCGCTTCTTCCAGTGGCGGCTCTTCTGGGACTACTCCGGCGGGCTCCCCACCGACCTCTTCGTCCACATCGTGACCGCCACCCACCAGCTCATGGACGTGCAGGAGCCGGAGAGCGTGGTGAGCTTCGGGGACATCTACCACTGGAAGAACTACCGCGAGGTGCCGGACCAGATGACCGCGATGGTGAGGTACGCGGAGGGTTTCGTCCTCCGCCTCTCCAGCACCGCCGCCAACGGCCACCCCGGGCCGCTCCTGACCTTCTACGGGAGCGAGGGCACGCTGGAGTACGGCGGGGACTCGTTCAAGCACTACTACGAGCCGCGCACCGAGAACTTCAGCTACTCGACCCACTCGTGGCCGAAGGCCACCACCGCCCGCTTCAAGGAGCTGATGGGCCTCAACGACAACCTGGCCCCGCTCGACGGGCCCGAGGTGGCGGAGCCGGTCGAGTACAAGTCGCCGAACGACGAGGACTCGACGCGGGCCCACGTGCGGAGCTGGATCGAGGCCATCCGCACCGGCGGGAAGCCCGTCGAGGACGTGCGCTTCGGCCACCACGCCGCCCTCGTCGGCCACATGTGCAACCTGTCCTACAAGGCCGGCCGGCCCGTCCGCTGGGACCGGACGACTCGCAAGGTCGAGGTCTGAGGTTCTCCCGTGGCTCGCGGTCCGCTCGCCGCCGCCGAGCTCGCTCCCTACTCCCGGGACGGCTTCCTCCTCGCCCGGGCGCTCTTCGAGCCGCGCGAGATCGAGCTGCTGCGCCGGGCGGCCCGGGATGACAAGGCCCTCGACGACCACGCGTTCGGCCGGGAGGACGGCGAGGGTGGGGTGGTCCGCCTCTCCCTCTGGAACCATCCCGGCGACGGGATCTACGGCATGTTCGCCCGGTGCCGGTCGGTCGTGGAGACCTGCGAGCGGATCCTGGGTGACGAGGTCTACCACTACCACTCGAAGATGATCATGAAGGAGGCCCGGGTGGGGGGGGCCTGGGCCTGGCACCAGGACTACGGCTACTGGTACCAGAACGGCGTCCTTGCTCCCGACCTCGTGAGCGTCTTCGTCGCCGTGGACCCCGCCACGCGGCAGAACGGCTGCCTGCAGGTGCTGGCGGGCTCGCACCTCTGCGGGCGTGTCGACCACGTCCTGACCGGCGACCAGGCGGGAGCCGACCCCGAGCGCGTGGCCGAGATCGCGAAGCGTCGTCCTCTGGTGCACGTGGAGATGGAGCCCGGCGACGCGCTCTTCTTCCACCCGAACCTCCTCCACCGCTCCGACCAGAACCGGTCGGAGAGCCCGCGCTGGTCGCTCATCTGCTGCTACAACGCGCGGCGCAACGACCCGTTCAAGGAGTCGCACCACCCGCGCTACACGCCGCTCGCCAAGGTCGAAGACGCAGCGATCCTGGCCACGGGCCTGAAGCGCTTCGCCGAGGCGGGCGAGGTGGGCTGGCTCGACCCGGGCCGGGACGCGAGCGCTCGCAGCCTCGACCGGGACCGACGCTAGGGGAACCCGACATGCCGACGGCTCTCGTCCGGAACGGCCGCGTCGTCACCGCCTCCGAGAGCTACGAGGCCGACCTCTACGTGGACGGCGGCCGGATCGCCCTCGTCGGCCAGGGCCTGAGCCTGCCCGCGGACACGGTGCTCGACGCCTCGGGCTGCCTCGTCCTGCCGGGCGGGGTCGACGTCCATACCCACCTCGACATGCCCGCCGGAGAGACCCGGTCGGCCGACGACTTCGAGACCGGCACCCGGGCGGCCGCCTTCGGGGGCACGACCACGATCGTCGACTTCGCCACGCCGGAGCCGGGCCAGTCGCTGCTCGCCGCCTTCGAGACGTGGATGAGGAAGGCCGAAGGCAAAGCGGCCATCGACTACGGCTTCCACATGGCCCTGCGCGGCCTGGGCGAGACCACCGCCGCCGAGATGGCGCGCCTCACCCGCGACGAAGGCGTCACGTCGTTCAAGCTCTACCTCGCCTACCCCGGGGTGCTACAGGTGGACGACGCGACGTTCTTCCGGGCGCTCCTCGGGGCGCGCGAGTGCGGGGCGCTCACCCTGGTCCACGCCGAGAACGGGGGGGTCATCGACGTCCTCGTGAAGCGGGCCCTGGCCCGCGGCGAGACTGCGCCCCGGTACCACGCCCTCACCCGACCTCCGGAGACGGAGGCCGAGGCGACCGCGCGCGCGATCGCGATGGCCGCGCTCGCGGGGACACCCCTCCACGTCGTCCACCTCTCCTGCGCCGCGGCCCTCGCCCACGTCGCGGCCGCCCGGGAGCGCGGCCTCGCGGTCCACGCCGAGACCTGCCCGCACTACCTCTTCCTGTCGACCGCGGACTACGACCGCCCGGGCCTCGACGGGGCGAGATACGTGATGTCGCCGCCGCTCCGGGAGACGGCGGACCAGGACGCTCTCTGGCGGGGCCTCGCCGGGGGGGACCTAGAGGTCGTGGCCACCGACCACTGCCCGTTCACCCTCGCCGACAAGGCCCGCGGGCGGGACGATTTCTCGAGGATCCCGAACGGGGCTCCCGGCATCGAGACGCGGATGATGCTCCTCTGGGACGGAGGCGTGCGGAGCGGCCGCTTCGACGCGCAGCGGTTCGTGGAGCTGACCGCGACGGGGCCAGCGCGGCTCTTCGGCCTCTGGCCGCGCAAGGGAGCGATCGCGGTGGGATCGGACGCCGATCTCGTCGTCTGGGACCCGGAGCGGGAGACGCGCCTCGCGGCGGAGACGCTCCACATGCGGGTGGACTACAGCCCTTACGAAGGGCGAATCGTGCGCGGCGGCCCGGTGGCGGTCCTGTCCCGTGGCGAGGTCGTGGTCGACCACGGGGAGTGGAAAGGCCGGCCGGGGCGGGGCCAGTTCCTGAAGCGCTCGCACGGAGCCACCCGTCCCGCCTGAGCGAGACGGGCCTCGTCGCTTAGAATAGCGGCTCATGCGCCTCTTTCGCCCGGCTGCGACCCTCGCGTCTCTCGCCCTCACGTTCCCGGCCCTCTCGCTCGCCGCCCCGACCCCGCCCGGCGCCGAGTCCGGCCCCGCGTCGGCCGGGCGTGAGCGGGAGAGGCGGTTCCTCGCCATCCCCAGCCCGGACCAGATGCGGGAAGCCATGCGCCGGCTGAGCGCGCGTCCCCATCACGTCGGGTCGGCCTACGGCCGGGAGAACGCCGAGTGGATCCTGGCCCGCTTCCGAGAGTGGGGCTGGGACGCGCGGATCGAGACCTTCGACGTGCTCTTCCCGACGCCGAAGGATCGGCTCGTGGAGATGATCGAGCCGACGCGTCTCCGCCTCTCCCTCGAAGAGCCGGCGGTGGCCGCCGACCCGACCAGCGGCCAGAAGACGGAGCAGCTCCCGACCTACAACGCGTACTCGATCGACGGCGATGTGACCGGCCCCCTCGTCTACGTCAACTACGGCGTGCCCGAGGACTACGAGCAGCTCGAGCGGCTGGGGGTCTCCGTCGAGGGCAAGGTCGTCCTCGCCCGGTACGGCCACTCGTGGCGCGGCATCAAGCCCAAGGTGGCGGCCGAGCACGGCGCGATCGGCTGCCTCATCTACTCGGACCCGCGCGAGGACGGTTACTTCGAGGGCGACGTGTTCCCGAAGGGCCCGATGCGCCCGAGAGACGGCGTCCAGCGCGGGAGCGTCATGGACTTCCCGTCCGCGAGCCCGGGCGATCCGCTGACCCCGGGCGTGGGGGCCACGAAGGACGCGAAGCGGCTGCCGGTCAAGGAGGCGCCGAGCCTCACTCGCATCCCGGTGCTCCCGATTTCCTACGGCGATGCCCAGCCGCTCCTCGCCGCGCTCGCGGGGCCGCTCGCTCCCGGGGCCTGGCGGGGCGCGCTGCCCGTCCCGTACCACGTCGGGCCGGGGCCAACGAAGGTCCGGCTCAGGGTCGCCTTCAACTGGGACCTGAAGCCTCTCCAGGACGTCGTGGCCCGGATCCCGGGAGCGGAGCGGCCGGACGAGTGGGTGGTGCGCGGGAACCACCACGACGCCTGGGTCAACGGCGCCGAAGACCCGATCTCGGGCCTCGTGCCCCTCCTCGAGGAGGCGCGCGCCTTCGGCCTCCTTTTGAAGGAGGGCTGGCGACCGAAGCGCACGATCGTGTACTGCGCGTGGGACGGCGAGGAGCCGGGCCTGCTCGGGTCCACGGAGTGGGCGGAAACCCACGCCGCAGAGCTGCAGCAGAAGGCCGTCGCCTACCTCAACACCGACGGCAACGGCCGGGGGTTCCTCGGGATGGCCGGCTCCCACACCCTCGAGCGGTTCGTGAACGACGTGGCCCGGGACGTGGAGGACCCCGAAGCGAAGGTCCCGGTCTGGAAGCGGGCCCAGGCGAGGGCGATCGCCGAAGCCGCGACCCTCGAGAAGCGGAAGGAGATCCGCGAGCGGGCCGACCTGCGCCTCGGCGCCCTCGGCTCGGGCAGCGACTACACCGTCTTCGTCGACCACCTCGGCGTGGCCAGCCTGAACCTGGGCTTCGGCGGCGAGGACGACAGCGGCATCTACCACTCGATCTACGACGACTTCCACTGGTACACGCACTTCGCCGACACCGACTTCGTCTACGGCCGGGCGCTCGCGCAGACGCTGGGGCTCCTCGTCCTGCGCCTGGCCGACGCCGAGGTGCTGCCCTTCGACTTCCGGGCCCTCGCCGACACGACCCACGAGTACCTCAAGGACCTCAAGAAGCTCCTCGAGCGGAAGCAGGAGGAGACGTCCGACCGCAACCGGCAGATCGAAGACGGGGTGTTCCAGGCCACGAACGACCCGCGGCGCCCGACCGTCGCGCCGAAGAAGGAGGAGGTTCCGCCCCACCTGAACTTCGCCCCCCTCGAGAACGCAGTGGTGGCCCTCCAGAAGAGCGCCGAGCGCTACGCGAGAGCGCGCGCCCGGCTCGAGGGCCGGACGGTTCCTCCGGACGCCCTCGCCCGGGTCAACGGCATGCTCGTCCGGAGCGAGCGGCTCCTTCTCTCTCCGGAGGGCCTCCTCCGCCGCCCCTGGTACCGGCACCTCCTCTACGCCCCCGGCGTCTACGCCGGCTACGGCGCGCGGACGATGCCCGGGCCTAGGGAGGCGATCGAGCTGAAGCGCTACTCGGAGGCGGACGGCGAGATCGCCCGCGTCGCCCGGGCCCTCGAGGCCGTGGCCGCCCTCGCCGATCGCGCGGCGGCGGAGCTGGAAGGCGTCGCCGGCTGACCGGCCGCTTCGCTCGTCCTACTGCCGCACGAGCAGGGCGAGGCGGGGGAAGGTGAAGGCCCCGGCCACGTCGTCGATGACGTTCACCTGGCAGGTATAGAGGCCGGGCTTGAGCGAGGCGGCGGGGACCGCGAGTTCGAGGACCGCGGCGTGGCGGTCGGAGGCGGCCAGGCGCTTGACCTCCACCACCGGCGTCTCGTACCGGCGCACGTTCCCGCGGAAGAAGGCGAGGTTGGTCAGGACGCGGACGTCCCCCTCCGGGCTACGGGCCGGATCGTAGACCTCGAAGTAGAAGTACAGCGGCTGGGCAGTCGAGACCACGTGGGTCACGCTCGGCACGAGCTCCGTGCCGTCCTTGGCGAGGGGGCTCGGAGGGTCCGCGTGCACCGCCGGCCCGAGCTGGGTGCCGAAGACGACCGAGCTCACCTTCACCGGGCTCCGGCGCAGGTCGGGCACCGCGATGTCGGTCTCGAACGAGCCGAAGGCCCCGCCCTCGTTCTCGCGCACCACCACCTTCAGCCGGAACTTCCCGGGCGGGAGCGCGAAGCCGGTCCGGTACTGCACGCTCTTCCTCCGTACCTCGGCCCCGCTCACGTTCAGGGTGTCGCGGATGCGGGCCACCGCACGGTTCGCCTCGTCGCGCACGATGCCGACGAGGTCGAGGGAGGTGCGCACCTCGGTTCCCGAGCGGGCCAGGGGGAGGGCGGAGCCGGGCACCGCGATCGACAGCGGCACGTAGAACCGGCTCTCCGTGGTGCGGAAGTGCGCGGCCTGGACCCAGACCGGAAAGTCCGTCGCGGAGAGGTCGGTGAGGAGCTGGTCCTGGAGCTGGCGCTCCCGGTCCTCGCGGCCGGCGTGCCGGAAGTCGCGGTCGGCGTAGTAGCCGGAGCGATGCTCGACCCGGAGGTCGGGCCGGGCGAGCTTGATCTTCACCCGGCGGAACTTGCCATCCTTCGCCTGGTTCGTGGAGGCGTAGCCGAGGACGTAGTAAGCGGACGAGTCCTGGACCACGCGCTCGTAGACGCCCCCGAGGTCGTTCACGTCGAAGAACGCCCGGCCTCCCGTGTCGGTGGCCAGCGAGGCCAGAGTGTCCTGCGAGGCGAGCTGCTGGTCGAATCTCTGGGTGAGGGCGTGGCCGGAGAAGACGTCGCTCCCGCTCGCGCTCGCCTGCCGCGCCTCGCCGCCCGGCACCATCGCCTGGAGGCCCCGCGCGTCCACGGGGTAGACGGAAAGGTTCGCCTTCACCGCACGGTCGATGGCGGCGCGCAGCTCGACCTGGTTGTCCGCGCCCACCCCGGACATGCCGCTGCTGAAGTAGACGACGGACTTCTTCTGGACGACCGGGGCGAGGGCCTTCGACAGGTCCTCGATCGCCCGGAGCCGGCGGTCGATGTTGAAGAGGTCCAGCTCGCTCGTGTCGGGGGCGAACGCGTCGGCGTCGGAGGCGGCGTCGCTCGAGAGGTCGGTCGCGGTGTCGGGGGCGTCGGTCGTCCCGCTCACCCGGTCGAGAGCCCGACGGATGAGGGCGCGATCGGCGGTGAAGTCCTGGACGACCTGCAGGCCCGAGCCGATCGCGGCCACGGCGACCAGGTCGGAAGCGGTCATCCGGCCGGCGACGTAGGTGCGGGCCGAGGACACCGCCCGCTCGAGCTCGTCCGGCTCCATGCCGTTCGAGTCGAAGAGGAGCACGACGAGCCTGCGGCCCCCGAGGCCGGAGGGCTCGGCGGTGGGAGCGGACGGCGCCGCGGCCGGCGTCGGAGCGGCCGTCCCCGGTGCCGGCCTCAGCACCGGGGGTGCGGGTGCCGGCTCCTCCGGCTCGGGCGCGTGCTCGACAGGCAGGTCCTCGAACTCGAACGCCTCGATCGACTGAGGCTTGTCGTCCTCGGTGATCGAGAAGTCCTCGCGCTTCAGGCCCCGCACGAGGGCGCCCGACTTGTCGCGGACCGTGACCGTCACGCGCACGAGGGCCACGGCGGCCTGGAAGGTCGGGGCCGCCTCCTGCGCCGTCGCCGGAACGTTTGCCGGGACGGCCAGGAGCGCGGCGAAGAAGACGGCCGCCGTTCTCCTCCGGTGCGGCCGGCTCCCGGCGTTCCCGAGTCGGAGCGGGCGGGTCAAAACCTGAACCTCGTCTGGATCTGGATCGACCGCATGGAGCCCGCCTGCACCACCTGGCCGTAGGTGGGCGAGTTCACCACCGTGTCGATGGCGATGAGAGGCGGAGTGTTGAACACGTTGTTGGCCTGGACGCGGAGGGAGAGGGTGCGGGGCCGGCCGAGGGAGATGTTCTTGATGAGGCTCATGCTCACGAGGTAGGTGCTCGGGCCGATGACCGTGTTGCGGCCGGCGTCGCCGAAGGACCCCAGGGGCGGCACCACGAACGCCCCGGTGTTGAACCAGCGCTCGATCGTCGGGTCGGCGACGAGCACCGCCTCACCGGTGACGTTCGCGCGCAGGGTGCCGTTGACGCCGCGGGCCACGTCGGCGTAGTCGCCGAGGACGCGGGCGGTGAACGGCGTGCCCGACTGCAGGGTGGCGGTGCCGCTCCAGACCCAGCCGCCGATGACGCTCGCGAGCACCCCCTCCCGGAGCCACTTCCGGCCCGGACCGATCGGAAGCTCGAGCAGCCAGTCCGCAGTGAGAACGTGGCGGCGGTCGAAGCTCGAGAGCCCGCGCTCGGCCGCGAGGTCCTGGTCGTTCTGCGCCACCACCGCCGCTCCCCCTCCGATCGACGAGGCGTCGTCGATGGACTTGCCGTAGGTGTAGGTGAAGCCGCCGCCGAAGCCGTGGGTCATGCGCTTGCGGACGCGCAGGGTCCCGGAATGCATGATCGAGGTGGCCCCCGAGGACTCCCAGATGAAGGGGGCGACGTCGGGGATGCGGAGGCCCTGCGGGCCGCGGTTCGGGGCGCGCTGCAGGTCGAGGTCGTAGCCGCGGGTGCCGGTGTAGCCGACGCTCACCACGAGGTCGCCCTTCTGCCGCTGCACGTCGAGGTTCCAGACCATGACCGAGGCGAGCTTGTAGTTCTTGTCGATCCCATAGGAGTTGGTCGTGGCCGGCCCGGGCTGGGTGAGGGCGGTCGAGAGGGGAAGGGAGGCGGTCGTCGTGCCGAGGAGCGTGTTGCTCACCGCGAAGGGGGGCTGGCCGGCGAGATGCTGGGCGATGGCGCTGTAGGCGCCGAGGTTGTAGTTGACCCCGAACCCTCCGCGCACGGTCAGGTCGGGCTTCGCCTTCCAGGCCGCGCCGATGCGGGGCGCGACGTTGTTCGGGTCGGCGTTCACGAGGCTCGCCGGGAAGGGGCCGGTGAAGGCGCCCACCTGGCCGGAGAGGACGGGCACCGCGGCGGTGAAGTCGGGCGGAACGTCGAGACTCACGAGGTGGCCGTTCTCCTCCTCGAGGGGCGCCACGTACTCGTAGCGGACGCCGAGGTTCAAGGTCAGGTTGCCGCTCGCGCGCCAGTCGTCCTGGAGGAAGACGTTCCAGGCGTTGCCGTGGAAGCCGACCCGGCCCGGACCGTACTGGACCGACGCCTGCTGCGCCTGGCCGAGCAGGAAGTCCGCGAAGTCGGAGCCGGTGCCGGGAATGACCGTGCCGTCGGCGATGCCGGACGTGTAGAAGCCGGTGAAGACGAAGCTGCCCCGCGCGTTCGTGTCGGTCTGGCTGTCGAGGCGCTGGGCCCTGAGCCCCGCCCCGATCCGCACGTTGTGCTTGCCCCAGGACCGGTTCGCCACCTCGCTCACCGTGAACCTCCGGTCGCGGCGGAGCGACGGGTTGCGGTCGCGGAGCGAGGAGAGGGTCGTGAACGACAGGTTGGGCACGCCCCAGTCGAAGGGATCGGTGGAAGCGCCGTCGACCCCGGCCTCCCCGGCCACGTCGCGCACGCCGGCGAAGATGTTCGCTCCCTCCGAGCGGTTCAGGTTGTAGTCGAAGCGGAGCTGGTGGAAGAAGGTGCCGGTCAGGAAGGAGATCGAGACCGGGACGTCCCAGCTCGACGCGCGCGTCGACCCGCCCAGGGTCGGGAAAGTCGGGGTGTCCGCCGCGCTCGAGTGCCGGTAGGTCACGGCGGCGGTGATGCTCGGTCGACGTCCGCCGAACCCTCCCCGCCTCCCATGCCCGCCCTGCGGTCCGGCGGCCTGGTTCCCGGCCGCGCTCAGCGAGTGGGTGAAGCGGAGAGTGACCTGGTCCGACGACGTGGCGGTGGCGGTGACGTAGTGGTAGTTCTGGGTGAGGCCCGCCTGGTTGGGCAGCGGCAGGAACTCGAGCAGAGCCCGGGACGAGGGGTCGATGCGAGAGGCGGGGATCGCGTTGCCCGGGAACGGCCGACCGGTGAGCGGGTCGTAGACGGTCTGCCCGAGGGCCGAGAAGTCGCCGCCGCGCTCGTCGGCGGTGGGCACCGTGGAGTACGCGTCGTACGGGTTGTTGGTGCGGGAGCCGTTGTAGTTGAGGGCGAAGGACGTGCGAGATGTGCCGTCGTAGAGGCCCGGGATCTTGACCGGGCCACCGAGCGTCGCCCCGTACCGGTTCTGGAAGTAGGAGGCCTTCTCGGTCGGCTGGCCGTTCAGCGAGTAGGGGCGGGCGTCGAAAGGGGAGCCGGCCGCGTTGTAGTAGACGGAGCCCTGGAGGCGATTGCTGCGGTTGAAGCCGCCGAAGCCCCCGCCGAAGCCGCCCCCGCCGGGGCCGAACCCCCCCGGCCCGAAGCCTCCGGGGCCGAAGCCGCCCGGCCCTCCGCCGGGGAACCCCCGGCCTCCGCCCATCGGCCCGTCGAACCCTCCCTGGGCGATGCGCCGCGCGAGAGCGTCGACGTCGCCCCCCGCCTCCTCCAGCCACTGCAGTCGGTCTCGGAAGAGGAGCGCGTCCACCGTCTGCACCTGGCCGCTACCGGCGAGCGCGAGCGACTCCGTCGGCGCGTCGGCCGAGAAGCCCTGGGGCAGGAGCGCCTGCGCCGACGCGTCCGGTGTCTCGGCCAGGGCTTCGGCCGCCGCGTCCGACATGACGCTCAGCCCCTGGAAGCGCCCGGCTCCTCTCTGATTGGCGCCCGCCCGCGGTCCGCCCCCCGGTTGACCGCCTCGACCGCCCTCGGTGCGAGTCCCCGCAGGCCCAGCCGCCGGCGGGGTGGGCGCGGTGGCCGGGACGGCCGCCTCGGCGGCCTTCGGGACCCGCGACTGGAGGACCATATCGACGTCGGCCGACACGCGGCAGTTCTCGGGCGTGAGAACGACCTCGCGCGTCGCCGCGGCGAACCCGGCGAGGGTGGCGCGCAGGGTGACCGTGCCGGGGGCGGGCAGCGCGAGCGCGTACGAGCCGTCGAGTCCCGTCGACGTCGCGACGGTCTCGGCATTCTCACCGAGCGCCGCCCCGACCGCCACCCCGGGAAGGGGCACTCCCCCGGCGGCGATCTTGCCTCGGATCCCGCACGGGGCCTTCTCCGGGGCCTTTGCCTGGGACCACGCGACGTCGGCCGATGCCGCCGAGGTGAGGGCGAAGACGAGGAGCACGGCACGCCGGTCGGGGCGAGCGCCGGACCGACGCTCTCTGACCCCGTGATCCCGACGCCCCAACGCTGCAGAACGCAACCCGCCCACTGCTCTTGTGCCTCTGGTTCATTCGACCACGAAACGACCCGGGGCGAGGCGTCATCAGGGTCGCGTTTACACGGCCTTTACGCGGGCATGACAAAGCGCACAGAATCGAGCCCGTCGGACCCTGGTGCTCTCCGGTGAGTCGATGTCGAAGAGGATCGTCCCCCTTCTCCTCTGCTGCCTGGCCGGGGCCGGCGGCGGGTCGTGGCCGGTCGCCGCTGCCGCCCGGCGGCCCGACTCTCCGGACGAGACGCCGGCGCCGGGCGTCACGTCACGGATCGTCGAAGTGAGCGTCGTCGCCGAGGACAAGCGGGGCCGGCCCATCACCGACCTGAAGGGCGACGAGCTCGTCGTTCTCGACGGCGGCCGGACGGAGCGGATCGTGTCGTTCACGGGGCCATCGCCGCCCGCGGACGTCCCAGCGCCGGCTCCCGTCGCCCCCGCGAACCTCCCTCCCGGCACCTTCACCAACCGTCTCGAGCGGCTGGCCGGCGGCCCCGCCGCCGTCACCGCGATCCTGTTCGACGGTCTCAACACTCCTGTGGCGCGGCAGACGTACGCGCGACGGCAGGTCCTCGCCTTCCTGAAGCAGGTGGAACCCGGCCAGCCGATCGCCCTCTACACGCTGGGGCAGGGGCTGAGCGTCCTGCACGAGGTGACGACCGACCCCCGGCCCGTCATCCGGGCGCTCGAGCAGTACCGTGGCGAGCTGTCCGCGGACGGCGCCGCGGCCCCTCTCGACACTGGGGGCACCGGCCTCGAGGCCTTCGGCTCGTGGCTCGAGCAACTGGAGACGAACCTCATCGAGCGCTACGACAAGGACCGCGCCCTGCGCACCATCCGTGCGCTCGAGGCCATTGCGAACCGCCTGGAGAAGGTGCCGGGCCGGAAGAACCTCGTGTGGGTCTCGGGCACCTTCCCGGCCTGGATCGGCCGCGACCGCGTTCCCCTGCCCCGGCGCCCCGATCCCGCCCCGCTCTCGTCCGACATCGAGCGGGCGGCGCGGGCGCTCAACGCCGCCTCTCTCGCCGTCTACCCGGTCGACGCGCGGGGCCTGATGGCGCCGGCAGAGTACGAGCCGGTCCGGTCTTCCATCAGCAAGGACCTGCCGCTCGCCAGCCGCTCGGGCTTCGCGACCATGGAGACGCTCGCCCAGCGAACGGGCGGACTGGCGTTCTACAACGACAACGACCTCGGCCGGGCCTTCCGCCGCGCCGCCGAGGACGCTCGGGTGGCCTACCGTCTCGGCTATCAGCCGTCGCACGACGAGTGGAACGGGAAGTTCCGGGAGATCAAGGTCACGGTGTCCCGGCCCGGGGTGAGGCTCCGTCACCGCCGCGGCTACTTCGCCCAGCCCGACGCACCCGCCGACGACTGGTACCGGAGTGGCGTGCTGGGGGCGGCGATGTGGAACCCGACCGACGCCACCCGGGTCGGCCTGACCGTCCGCGTGCTCCCGTCCGGCGAGTCGCTCGGGCTCGATCTCCTCCTCGACGCCCGCGACGTGACGCTGCAGCCGGTCGGGAACGGCCTCAAGGGTCAGCTCGACGTGTGGCTCGTCCAGCTCGGCCCCGGCGACGCGCTCCTCGATACCGTCTCCCACGTGGCGGAGCTGAACTTCGACCGGATCACCTACGAGCAGGTTCGGGCGTCGGGCGAGCTGCCTCTCGTGGAGCGCCTGAAGCGCCATCCGAAGGCCGTCCTCCTTCGCGTTCTCGTGCGCGACTTCGCGAGCGGCGGCCTGGGTTCGGTCAGCATCCCCCTCGAGCGGGACCGTTAGCGCCAGTCACCGCGGGGGCGGCGGATGCGGCCCACGCTCAGAGCCCGGGCGGCGGGGGAGTCCTTCATGGGGAGCGTGGTGCGGCGCACGCCGTCGTAGGCCTCGAGAGCGCCGGCGACCGCGGCCGCGGTGGCCACGAGGCCGATCTCGCCCACGCCCTTCGCACCGAACGGGCCCTCCGGCTCCCCTTCCTCGACGAGGATCACCTCGGTGCGCGGCATGTCCCGGGCCCGCAGCACGCCCAGCTCGCGCAGCGAGTGGGTGACCGGCATCCCGCTCTCGCAGGGCAGCTCCTCGGTGAGGGCGTAGCCGAGGCCCATGTGGATGGAGCCCTCGATCTGGCCGCGGCAGAGGAGCGGGTTCACGACGCGGCCCACGTCGTGCGCGGCCACGACGCGCTCGACCCGCCCCCCGGGGTCGAGGATCACGACCTGGGTCGCGAAGCCGAAGGAGGTGTGCGTCTTGATCCTCGGCACGTCGGCGCCGAGCGCCGTCGTATCGTCGATCACCTCGTCCGCGGCGTAGACACGGCCCACGAGATCGGCGAGGCCGTGGCCGGAGTCGAGGTCGGCGCGGAGCTTCCGCCCCGCGCTCGCGACCGCCCGCCCGCCGAAGAGCGTCGCCCGGGAGCCGGTCGTCTGGCCGCAGCCGAGGGCGAACGTCGAGTCGACCTTCGGGTGGAAGACGGAGGCGGGGAGGCCGGTCACCTCGACCGCGAACTGCACGAGGACGGTCAGGAGGCCCTGGCCCATCTCGGTGTAGCCGTTGTAGAGGGAGACGGTCCCGTTCCGCTCCACGACCAGGCGGCACTTCCCCCACTCCGCGACGCCGTTGCCGATGCCGGAGTTCTTGAGGCCGCAGGCGATCCCGACTGCCTTCCCGGCGCGTCGCGCGTCGTCGTAGGCGTCCTTCACCGCGTCCAGGGTGCGCAGGAGCCCCACCGACTTTTCCAGCACCTGTCCGGTGGTGATCGCGTCTCCCACCGCGACGGCGTTGCGGCGGCGGATCTCCCAGCCGTCGAGGCCCGCCTTCTTCGCGAGGAGGTCGAGGCAGCCCTCGATGGCAAAGGCGGCCTGCGGCACGCCGAAGCCGCGCATGGCCCCGCAGGGCGGGTTGTTCGTGTAGACGGCGAGGGCCTCCACGTCCACGGCCGGCACGCGGTAGGGGCCGCAGGCGTGGCCGGCCGCGCGCTCGAGGACCTTGCCCCCGACCGAGGCGTAGGCTCCCGAGTCACCCACGATGCGCGCCACGACCGCCGTCAGCCGACCCTCGGCGTCGCAGCCGGCCGAGTAGTCGAGCCGGATCGGGTGGCGCTTGGGGTGCATCCGCACCGACTCCTCGCGGGAGAGGACGAGCTTCACCGGACGGCCGGTGACCTGGGCGAGGAGGGCCGTCTGCGCCTGGACCGACATGTCTTCCTTGCCGCCGAAGGCCCCCCCGCTCGGCACGAGCTCGACGTGCAGGCGCTCCTCCGGGATGCCCAGGAACCGCGCGACCTGCCGGCGGTCGTCGAAGACACCCTGGCCCTGGCTGTAGAGGGCGAGGCTCCCATCGGGCCGGGGCTCGGCGAGAGCGGCCTCAGGCTCCAGAAAGAGATGCTCGATCCGCTGAGTACGCCAGGTTCCGCCCACGACGTGGGGGCTCGCGGCCAGGGCCGCCCGGGCGTCCCCCCGGCGAACGACGGACCGTGACAGGAGGTTCGGGTGCTTAAGGTTGACCTGCGGCGCTGCCGGGACGAGCGCCGCCTCGGCGTCGAGGACCGGCGGCAACGGCTCGTAGTCCACCTGGACGAGCGCCGCCGCCGCGCGGGCGGTCCGGACGTCGTCGGCCGCCACGGCGGCGAGGACGTCTCCGACGCACCGCACCTCTTCGCCCTCGGCCACGAGGCCGGGCCAGTCGTCGTACAGCAGGCCGTACCAGCGCTCGCCGGGGACGTCGGCGGCGGTGACGACTGCCCGGACGCCGCCGAGCGCCGCCGCCTGCGACGCGTCGATGCGGCGGACGAGGGCGCGCGCGTGGGCCGAGAGGACGAGCGCGCCGTGCAGCAGGCCCTCCCGTCTCAGGTCCGCTACGTAGGGCCGGGCGCCGAGGGCCTGGTCGAAGGCGCCGTAGCGGGCGAGCGGCTGGCCGACGCCGCCGTCGCCCAGCGGAGCCGGCACCTCGCCGCCGCGCCAGGCCCTCGCCATCAGCGCGATGGCATCGACGATCTGGGTGTAGCCGGTACAACGGCAGAGGTGGCCGTCGATCGCGCGGGCGATCTCCTCCCGGCCGGGGTCCGGCCGCTTGTCGAGGAGGTGCTTGGCCCGGAGGGCGATCCCGGGGATGCAGAACCCGCACTGGACGGCGCCCGTCGCGGCGAAGGCCTTCGAGATCACCTCGCGCTCGCGGGCGGACACGCCCTCGAGGGTCAGGACCTCACCGCCCTCCGCCCGCTCCGCCCCGAAGGCACAGGTCACGAGCGGACGCCCGTCGACGAGAGCGAGGCAGCAGCCGCACTGCCCCTGGGGC
>Ga0335084_10002715_pt1 | contig 17107 bp, 16 predicted proteins | sample Lox_Sample_44_FD_206721 | JGI IMG/M metagenome (GOLD analysis project Ga0335084, IMG submission 206721) | Soil microbial communities from Loxahatchee National Wildlife Refuge, Florida, United States - Lox_Sample_4.4 | ecosystem: Environmental > Terrestrial > Soil > Wetlands | place: USA... | reverse complement strand
CGTGGCTCCAGATTCAGTTGAGACTCGAGACCGCAGTTTGCTCCCTTCTCTTGGGCGACATTGGCGAGGACCAGCGAAATGCAGACCGTGCTGCAGCTCTGGCATTGGCTAACGGGTACCGTGGTCTGTATCTCCGCGCACTGCTCTTCACATCGGATGACCAGCGGGCCATGGGCGATCGGAAGGGCGGGTTGCAGTTGGTCAACACGGGATTGCGCCTATATTGGGAGAGCCAGTTGCCAGCTTTGCGCGCTTTCGGCCTCTATACAGGGGTCTCTTCAGCCGCGGAAAGCGCGGACCAACCCCACTTGCAGGTGGCGGTTCTTCGCGAGGCAGCCGCGCTCATCGAGACGGATCCGGACCTCCTGCAACGCGCCATGACCCATGAAGCCCTTGCTCATGCGGCCACACAAGCACGCCAGTTTGAAATCGCCGAACGGAATTATGCGGAGGCGTCACGGCTGTTTGCGCTAGCGCCACGCACAGGAGCGAGCAGAAGTGATGTTCTCGAAATCGAAATTCAGACTGCGCAACTGGAAACACGAGAGAAGCACTTTGAGGAAGCTATCTCTCGCCTAGAATCAATTCAGGCCGAAATTCGCTCGCTTTCCAACACTTATCTTGGGCGAATGTTTTACTCGACACTAGGAGAGCTGAAGCTAAAGATGCACCTGGCGGCGGGTGCGGAACAGGCTCTCTACCCCGCCTTGCTCCTCGTTCAACAGGGGGAAGCATCCTTGAGTCCAGGAGCGGATCGAGGACACTGGACCAGGGAAGCCGGCCCGGTCTATCGGGCCCTTGCTGAGGCTGCATTGATGCAGGGACGCGTCCAGGAATCCCTGGAGATCTACGAGCAGTACTTGGGTGCTGTACAGCAAGCATCTTCCATGGGTCGTGCCTTAGTTGATGCATCCCGGGCTACTTCGACAGCAGTACGCAGTGTCTCATTTGGCTCTCGGCTCCCGTTGCTTGCACGCGAAACCGTGGTTGCATATGGCGTGCTGCCTGACGGTGTGGCCATTTGGGTTTATGACAACCGTGGTGTCACCGCTCGGTGGATTGAGGGATCGCCTGAGGATCTGAGGGAACTGGCCTCCAGGTTCCACGATCTGGCTGCCGATCCACGATCCGAACTAAGCGCATTGCGACGAGATGCTCAAAGCCTGTATCACGAGCTTCTCGCACCGGTGGAGCAATCTCTGGAGCCAGGCCGCACCCTGATCATCGAAACGGATGGAGTGCTGGCGCAGGTGCCGTTTGAGGCGCTTCTGGATGGAAATGGCCGCTATCTGATTGAACGTTGGCCGATGGTCTACTCACTTGGGCGCGCCTCGGACGCGGGGCTGCAGGACGCGGGTTCGATCACGCCGAATTCGCCAGCCCTGGTCGTTGGCAGCACTGCTTCATCGCCCGCCGATGGTCTTATTCCTTTGCCCGATATCACCGCAGAAACGGACAGAGTCGCCAGGTGGTTTCCTGGAGCAAGGGTTCTCAGGGGCAAAGACGCGACACTGAGCGCAGTGAAGGACGAGATACCGGCAGCCGCGTTGTTCCATTTTGCCGGACACTCACTGCTCACGCCCGATCGAGCCGGCCTGATGTTAGCCGCCGCAGACGGAACAAATGATCTCCCACAACTCCTGGACGCAAATGTCCTGGGCAGGGTCAAGCTGCCGAACCTGCAGTTGGTAGTCCTGTCCGCGTGCAGCACCGCGTCCGGGAGTGGCGGGTCCGGCGGCTTCAGCAGCGTTGTCGAAGCGCTCTTGCGCGCCGGTGTCCCGCATGTTGTGGCAAGCCGCTGGGCCGTGGACTCAATACAGGCACGGGCCCTGGTGGAGGAGTTCTATCGAAGTGTTTTATCCGGTCAATCGGCAGCAGACGCAATCCGTTCGAATTCCAGAAAGATGCTGTCTGACCCTCGTACTGTTCATCCCTACTACTGGTCAGCATTCGCCTCCTACGGGCGGCCATAAACGGACAGAGGGTTTCATTCGCTTCACGGCATCGGCTTAATCAACTCCAACTTTCAGGGAGGACGGTCACCCATGAACCATGAAGGGCCGATCACGGCGCGCTTCACAATTCGGTTTGTTCTGCTCGTACTGACCTTGCTGGTCGCGTGCAACCAGTCGAAACGCATCGCTGCGCCGGCTTTGCCCGCACCCGGTGCAGAAAGGGTTTTCGTCATCTTCGAAGGACCGTGGGCCCTGGTGGCCGATCCCAAGGACGACAGCATGGTTCTTGCCCTCGCGCCGAAGACCAAGAATCACCGTGATCTCACCGTTGGCGCTTCCAGGAGCAGCGGTCTGGCATCGGGAATGTACGAATTGTCCGTGCCCGATCACGAGACCCCAGCGACGGTTCCTCTCGACGCCAGCTTTGCCCAAACCAAGATCGAAGCGAAGAGCCTGCAAAGGGCGCTCGACGGCCAAACAGGGCGCTACGTGATCCGCTTGCCCAAGCCGGAGGCCTATGCCGCCGCCCAGCGGATTCGCAGCCGCATCGGTGCGACCTATCCTCCGGACGCTTCGACTGAACAGAACTATGTCACGTCTGTATCGCTGCGCTACACCGTGAGTAGTCTAGGTGGGTTCTCCCTAGCGGGTATTCCTGACAACGGCAATTTCAACCAGCTGCCTCTGCTGGTCGATACCCCAATGATCCAGTTCCGAATCGAACCGATCGAAGCAGACGATCCGTTGGATGCGTGCAATACCAGTTCCCGGCTGGGATTCGCCGAATTGAATCAGTACTTGAGCTTGAAGCTGTATGTCGATTTTCCCGACGACCCGGCAAGCTGTCATGACCAGGATCCGCAGAAGATACGTGCCGCCGGCGCACATCCGGGCGAGAAGCTTGCAGCCCGCACCATTCCCGCAGTTTTTGACTTAGGCGCGGGTGCAACTACGCCGCCTTCGAGCGTGGCCGGGGATTCTTCGGCACGACTTGTGGCGATGCGCACTCTTGCGGTCGATGTGCCGTCGGTGGGAGCCGCTGCCTATTTCCTGCATGCCCCCGGCATTGACTGCAAAGCGCCAATGCTGTTTCTCACGATGACGCCATAACGACCTTCGATGCCCTTTGCACGATAAGGACAAAGCTTTCGGTTTCTCTCAGAACTCAATAGGCCAGGCGCACGAGAGTTCTCTCGGAGAACGGGACGTACAGGAGAGCCGCGGTTGCCGCCAGTGCCAGTCCGAGGCCAATTTTGGGCAACAGCAGAAACGGGGCGATGGCCCAGAGTTCGTCCAGGGCCAGGAGGAAAGGGAAAAGGCGCCGGAACGTGTCCCCGAGTTTGCGGAAATCGAACGCCACTGACGACAACAGGTAGAACCGGAAAGGAATGCCGACCGCGCCAGTGATCAGCACGGCGATCACGATTACGATCGCTGCCCAATCGGGCAGCGAATCACTGGCCACTCGATCGACACCGCGCAGATGGTAAAGCGCGCTGACGTAGAAAGCCAGATACATCACCTGAATCAGGGAGAAAAGCACACGGATCGCGCCGCGATGAGGAATAGGAACGTGCAGTTCAGGATGAAGCGCAGGCTCCGCGGCAATGGAACGAACGGCGGCCGATTCCGCGACCTTGGCCGGACTCGTCTCCAACTCGCCCACAGGGGCGATGAAGCGATAGCCGCGCCGGGCGAGGGTCTCAATGAAGCGGGGGCTGGAAGCGGAATCTCCGAGCGCCTCGCGGATTTTGTTCACGGCTGTGTTCAGGCTGTGATCAAAATCGACAAAAGTGTCGGACGGCCAGATCTTCTGCCGAAGGTCATCGCGCGTGACGACGTGGCCGGCATTCTCGAGCAGCACCGCAAGCACCTGAAACGGCTGTTCCTGCAGTCGCAGGCGGCCGCCGTTCTTGCGCAGTTCTCCCGCGGCCAGGTTAACTTCGAAAACGCCGAATCGCAGTACTTTGGCTTCGCTGCTGGGTTGGGACGTCGGCATGACTGCGCGGACGCTAGTGTATCGTACTCGCCCGTTGGACTCGAGCATTCGCGCCGGAGCTAACCAGGAACAGGATTACAATGACCGTGTGGCCGATCCCGTTCCCATCAAGCAGCCTGTCGATGGACAGCAGCGGCACCATCACAGTGCTTATGCCGCAGAAGCCACCGGCCTGCTGGTCATCGCTGTCGTGCTGCTGATTCTCACCATCGTCCGCTATTGGGCGTACATCAATTGGAGCGTTCGCTGACGTTGTTGCGCTCGGAACCTCTGACCGTCGTGGTGCTCGGCCCTACCGCGAGCGGGAAGACTGCCCTGTCGCTCTTCCTCGCTCGGCATTTCCGTGGAGAAATCGTCAATTGTGATTCGGTGGCAATGTACCGGGAGTTTGAAGTCGGTACGGCGAAGCCGAATGCAGCCGAACGCGCCGAAATTCCGCATCACCTCGTCGACAGCGTGGAGCCCACCGCTACCGTAACGGCCGGAGAATATGCACGCCGGGCGCGGGCGGTTCTCTGCGAAATCGAGCACCGCGAACACTTGCCGATCGTCAGTGGAGGCACGGGGCTCTATCTTCGAGCTTTGCTGGAGGGCCTGTTTGCCGGGCCGGAGAGGTCGGAAGGTCTGCGCGCAAAAATGCGCCAAAGAGCCGCTCAAGGCGGCGGTGAACGGCTGCATCGCATCCTGAAACGGCTGGATCCCATCGCCGCGTGTCGCATTCACGCCAACGATGTGCCGAAACTGATCCGCGCGATTGAAGTCTGCCTGATGTCGCGCCGACCGATAACGGAGCTGTTGCAAGCGGGGCGCGATCCTCTGCGCGGGTTTCGCGTCCTGCGACTCGGGCTCAATCCACAGCGGGATGCCCTGTATGCGCGGATCAATCAGCGCGCCGCGGCGATGTTCCAGCAAGGGCTTGTCGAGGAGACGCGGCGACTGTGGAAAAAGTATGGCGATCAGGCGCGGGCCCTCGGATCGCTCGGCTACAAGGAGGCCATGCAGGTGGTTCGCGGCGACATCACGAAACAGAGAGCGCTGGAGGCGGCACAGCAAGCGCATCGCAACTATGCCAAGCGGCAGATGACCTGGTTCCGGCGCGAACCGGACGTCCACTGGCTGTCGGGGTTCGGACATGAGCCGAACCTTCAGGCAGAAGCGCTCGCGCTCGTGGAGGCCAGGATCAGCGGCTGAAATTCACGAATAACTTCACACAGAGAATGGCAAGCACGACTATGCATCCGAGGATTGCGTTGTACTCACGATGCTTCCAATAGAGCGCGGGCGAGAAGTCTCCTTGCTGGTTGCCGTACGGAGTTAAACGCAGCCAGAAACGCGACACGTGACGCGCATAGTCCGCATATTCTGGAAACGTCTCGTGCAGGTAACGCTCCTCGCCGGCAATGACGGGAACGTAGATCGCGGCAAACATGAGGAACAGCAGGCCGAGAATGACAGGGCTACGCGCGGCCAAAGCAAACCCCCCTGCCAGGATCAACGATCCCAGATAGAGAGGATTGCGAGTGTAGGCATAAGGTCCACTCGTAGTGAGTTGCCGGTCTTTCTGGACGTGGCCGGCAGCCAGGCCGCGGAGCAGAAGGCCGGGAATCAGGATCAGACCTCCGGCCAGAATCGACATTCGCGTAGGACGAGCCAGCCAGACATACGCCACTCCCAGGGCAAAACTGAGCGGTATGCGGACCCGTCGCGCTACGCGCGACCAAGTCTCAAGGAAGCGAGCCGTATCGCCAGATTGACCGTTGGTCGAGTTCAGTGGAGTCTCCGGGACAACTGCTTTGTAACGCGTTGCACCGATTGTACGGCTTCACGAGTGAGAGGCCTGCAGCAATTGGCGTGATGCCGAAACTACCTCTTCAGGGCTGATCTGCAACAGTCCTTTTTCCGGCTCACGAAGACGGGCATGGCTCGTCACGCTGTTGGAACTCCGCAGCACGATCGATTGTGTTCCAAACGGGCCGTTTCGCGCCGGATTTGTGGGGCCGAAGATTGCAACCACGGGCACCTGCAAGGCAGCGGCGAGATGCATCGGTCCGGTATCGCCACCGACAAACAGGCGTGCGCGACGAGTAAGGGCGATCAATTCGGAGACGGAACAGGAAATCTTGTGCGCTCTCCCGGCGCTCGCTGCTTGCACGGATGCGGCAAGGCCCTCTTCGCCCGGGCCAAAATTGACCAGTGAGCGCAGTCCGTCCTTCGCAAGTTCGCTCGCAACGGCTCCAAATCGCTCGGCAGGCCATTGCTTCGCGCCCCAGCCAGCGCCCGGATTGAGAATCACGAAATCACGCTCCGTTCCAATCTGCGCGGAAATCTTCTCTTCGGCATCGGGATCAACCGGGAGTTGCACTAGGGGCGGCTGCATTCGCCGCCCGGTGACCGCTTCCGCCAGCGAGAGCGCGTGTTCGATCACGTGCGCGCCCTTAGCGGCCACCTGTCGCGAATACCACATGCTGGCCGCGTTTTCGCGCGGCTGAACATCACCGTAGACGACTCTTGCTCCCGACCATCGCGCGAGAAGGGCGGCGCGAACCGCGCCCTGAAAATCGATCGCCGCTTCGTAGCGCAAGCCGCGCAGTTCGCTCAAGCCGACGGCAATCTGCTGCCAGGTGTTGAGCGACATCAGCGAACGCCGCCATGCCGACGTGTTCACCGTATGAATGCGGTCGACCAGGGGCCGCTGCGGAGAACGCACGCCGGACCGCGGGTATCGTAGAGTGCATAACAACTCGGCCCACCGATCTTCAAGGATCCAACCCAGAGTGGCATGGGGGAAAGCGTGCCGAATCGCGGTGACGGCAGGCAGAGCGTGAATGATGTCACCCATGGCGCTCAGGCGCACGATGAGGATTCTCTGCAAGCCTCGATTGGAAGCGGTCGCGTCAGACGTCATCGCGCCTCACGTCGTACGCCGAGTCAGCCGCGAGCGGATGATCTCAGTCGCTGAGTGGTCCTTGGGGTCACCGACGATGGCGACGCGACCACCGCATGCCTCGACTTCGGTGCGCTCGGGAACGCTGTCAATGGTGTAGTCGGTGCCTTTCGCGTGAACGTCGGGCCGGATCTCGCGGATGATGGCGCGTACATCGTTCTCGGGAAAAATCACCACAGCATCGACGTCGGCGAGCGCAGCAAGAATCTCCGCGCGCTCTTCAGCGGGCATCAGCGGGCGGCCTGTTCCCTTCAATGCCCTTACGGATGCATCGGAATTCACCGCGACCACCAGCTTGCCGCCAAGTTCGCGGGCGGCATGGAGATACCGCACGTGTCCCACATGAAGCAAGTCAAAGCAACCGTTGGCGAGGGTGACGTGTTCTCCGCTGCGACGCCACTCCACAACGCGGTTGCGGAGTTGCTCGCGGGAAAGAATCTTGGCTGGCGCAGTGGTGCTCAATGCGGTCGCGTCGAAGGCGGAGCCTTGTCGAGAGCCTCCAGCAATTCCTGTTGGGTTACGGTGGCGGTGCCGCGTTTCATAACGACCACGCCCCCGGCGTAGTTGGCGAGGTGAGCCGCTTCTTCGGTGTCGGCGCCAGCCGCCAAGGCTGCGGTGAAAGTCGCGATTACGGTATCGCCGGCTCCAGTCACGTCGGCCACCTCGTCGCTGCCGAAAATCGGGATGTCGATTGCCTTGTGACGGCGCGGGAAGGCAACCAGACCATCTTTGCCGCGCGTGATCAACAGGGATTCCAGTTTCATTTCGCCAACAATCTGCTCCCCGGCCGCGACCAGCCGCTCCCAGTCATCGCCAATTTTGATGTTGAGAATCTCCTCGACCTCCGCTTCGTTGGGTGTCGCCGCTGTAATACCCACGTATTGCAGCATGCGGTGGCGAGAGTCGAGCATTACAGGTACCTTCTCCAGCGAGCGCTTTTCTCGGATGGAATTCAACAATGCCGGGGTGGCCGCTCCGTAACCATAGTCGGAAACCAGCAGCGCGTCGGAGGCGCGTGCGTACTCGCGGGTGGAGAGGATGAGTTCGCGGCGAAGGTGCGCATTCGGACCTTCCGCAGGCTCCCGATCAAGGCGCACGACCTGCTGGCCGGCGGTGTGAGCGAAGCCCGCAAGAATCCGCGTCTTCGTGACTGTCATGTAGCTCTTATCCTTGAGCACGCCGCTGACGGGGATTCGCTTGTGGCGGAACGCGCGCAGCAGTAAACGGCCTGCTTCGTCGTCACCCACTACGCCAACAGGCAACACATTCACGCCAAGATCGGCAAGGTTGTAGATCGCGTTCGCCCCGCCGCCGGGCACGATCTCGCGGTCCCGATGCCGGAGAATAAGAACCGGCGCTTCACGGGAGACGCGGGAGATCTCCCCAAAAACGAATTCGTCGGCAACGAGATCGCCGAGGACGGTGACCGTTGTTTTAGGGAACGCCTCGACGATCTTCCGCAGGCGGTCGTTCTCTTTGGCGTGCTTGGGCATAGGGAACCTAAGATTTTCTCACGAGCACGGCTTTCGTTCCGTAATTCTCGCGAGAATAGTATCGAGAACGTCAGTGGGACGCTCGAGAGTCAGGCGCAGGACTGCGACGGACAACGGATGGAGAGCGGAGCGCTGCTCTCCGAGATTGACCAGATCTTTTTCCGTGGTCACAAATCCGCCAGCGTCGTGATCGAGAGCAGCACGGCGGATAGCTTGCACCTCATCCATATCGTAGGCGTGATGGTCGCCGAAAACGATCTCGGCTGCTGGTGTAATTCCCGCCGCCCGTACTTGCGCGAAGAATCGCTGCGGTTTGGCGATTCCACAAAAAACCACCGGCTTCACGGGAGGGTCGGACAGTTCGAGGGCACGGCTCATTCGCCAAATCAGCTTGTTCCGGACCGCAAGAGGGGCCATGTCGAGATCGTCGGGGATGAGGACTGCATCGGCCCGTGCAAGTGCAGAGACCGGCTCCCGCAAACGGCCCAGCGGCAGCAGCCGATCGTCGAGATCTTCTGCGCTCAGAAGCACGATGTCAAAGTCCCGGGCAAGCGAGCGATGCTGGTAACCATCGTCGAGCAAGTGCAGCTCAGTCGCGAATTTCTGTTCGGCTACGCGGCCGGCTTCATAACGGCTCTCGCCGACCACAACCGGGACTCCCAGGCGGCGTGCAATCAGCAGCGGTTCATCACCGAAATCGGCCGCGCCACCACTCGGGTCGACGACGAACACGCCTTTGGTTTTTCTGCGATAGCCGCGCGACAGTACGTCAAACGGAATGCGGCGTTCTTGGAGCAGTTCTCCGAGAGCGATGACAAAGGGAGTCTTGCCGGATCCTCCGGTGGAGAGGTTCCCGACACTTACGACGGGCTTCGCAAGGCGGCGCGCGCGCAGAACGTGGCGATCGAAGAGTGAATTTCGCATGGCCGTGCCGGCACCGTAGATCGCAGTGAGCGGATTCATGCGCGATTCCTGCCGATCAATTCGACGAGCGCCGTTACCGTCCGGTCCGTAGCCCCCCGTTGAGATTCGAGTGCGGCCAGCGCATTGCGGCCGAGGGCCTCGCGCGCCATTGGGCTGTCGATCAGTTCCATGAAGACGAGCGGAAGTTCGGCAAGCCCGACGACGCGAACGGCATGTCGGCTGAGAAAGAAATTCACGATCTCGCGAAAGTTCTCGTAGTGGTTGCCGGTCACGACGGGAACACCGTAAAGCGCCGGCTCAAGAATATTGTGCCCGCCGCGCGGAACCAGGCTTCCGCCCACGAAGGCCACGGTCGCGAGCGAGTAGAGCGCGGCCAGTTCGCCGATCGTATCCACGAGGAAAACGGCACCGCCAAGGGGTTCGCCGCCCCACAACGAACGCCGGAGCAGCCGGAATCCGAGTTGCTCGACGAGTTCAGCGACGCGAGTGAAACGCTCGGGATGGCGCGGCGCCAGGATCAGCACCGCTCTCGGATGATTGGCCAGAACGTTGCGAAATGCAGAGAGGAGGGAGCCTTCTTCCTCATCGAGCGTGCTGCCGCACACGAGCACAGGTCCAGCTTCGGACTGCTGAATGCCCTCGCGCAGGCTGGCCACGATCGGAGGAAGTGGAGGCGGAGCGACGTCGAATTTCAGGTTGCCGGAAACGGAGGCTCGCTCTTCGCTGGCCCCTATTTCGATCAACCGACGGCGGTCGTCTTCCGTCTGTGCGAGGAAGAGATCGATGTTGTTCAGAATTCTTCGAAACCAGAAGCGAAGGCGCTTGTAGCCAGGCAGTGAGCGGTCAGACACGCGGCTGTTGACCACCGCTATGCGCGCACCCCTGCCCCTCGCCAGCCGCAGAAAGTTGGGCCAGAACTCGGTTTCGGCGATGACAATCAGCTCCGGTTGCAGCGCGGCAAGATATGGCCGGATGGCAAAAGCAAAGTCGAGCGGAAAGTAGAACGTATTTTCTGTGGCAAAGCGGCGGGCGGCAAGTTTCTGCCCTGTACCGGTGGTGGTCGAAACGACGATGCGGTGGCCGGGAAGTTGTTTTTGGAGTGCTGCAACCACGCCAGCGGAAGCGACAACTTCGCCCACCGATACGGCATGCACCCAGACGACAGGCTTGCCCCGCACTCCGGCGATGTGTGCCGGAACCGCGCCAAGGCGCTGGCTCAAGCCGGCACGGTACTTGCCGTGACGCATCATTTGCGCCAGCCAGTAGGGGAGCGTCACGAACAAGAACAGGCCCAGCAGCGCGCTGTAGAGGAAGTACATGAATGCGAGGTCATTCTAAATGGTGGTGGCGGGCCGAGAAGGGACACGAAACCGCGAAGCCCTGCAATCCGCACATGCGACTTCCTAATGCATCGGGGGCCGAGGCTTCACATCTACGTTGTGGTACGCAGCAATCGTCCATTCTTCTTGCTCTTTAATCAGGACCTGCAGCAGGCTGGCACGAACGATCCCATCGGGTGCGCCGATGCCGGGCGGCACCTTGCTGAACCCAGAGAGTTCGGCGTCGATATCGACAATCGCCACATCCGGCCGGACGAAGTAGATCCGGCGAATCGGCATCTTCACGGTGCTGCCGCGGTAGATTCCCCGGAAGATCTCTGCATGGCGTTCCTCGAAGGCCTCCTTGCCCTGGTAGTTGTCTCCCAGAACATTGGTGAATGTGCCATCAGCGCGGAAGCGCTCCGCGTAGGCTTCGGCGTCTCCGCGGTTCCAGGCGGCGCCTTGGGCATCGATCAAGGCGCGAATCAGCGACTCGTCGTTCGTCATTGCAAAAGGTCCATTCCAGTCCTGCCCTGCGCAGAAAAGACGAAAGCCGGACGAGGACGGCCGCCCGCGCTCATGAGCACTAGATGTCCAGGTTCTTCACGTCGAGCGCATTGTCTTCGATGAACTTGCGGCGCGCTTCGACATCTTCGCCCATCAGCGTGCTGAAGATGGTTTCGGTCTCGGCCAGGTCTTCGAGCTTCACCGAGAGCAGCGTGCGCCGCTCGGGATCCATCGTGGTCTCCCAGAGCTGCTCGGCGGTCATTTCGCCGAGGCCCTTGTAGCGCTGCACGGTGTACTCTTTCTTGCCTTCGTTGAGGACGTAGTCAAAGAGCTCGCGCGCAGTATTCTTCTCGACGACTTCCTGTTCTTTCAGCGCCCGCTTCGCAGGGACCTTGCCCGTCTTTTTCTGGGCTTTCTCGGCCTCGGCCAGTTCGGCGTCGCTCAGTTCTTCGCCATCGCCATTCTTGCCGTTCGATCCGCCTTTCACCACGGCCTCGACGACGAACGGTGGCTCCAGGTACTCGGCGATCTGCTTGTACTTCGAGATGAGCTGGCGGCCTTCCGGCGTCGAGGCCAGTTCCCAGTTGATGACGTGCTCAGCGCCCTGCGAGTTCACGAACTTCACTTCCCACAGGTTGTGCTCTTCGTCAAAAAACGACTCGACACTCTTGAGACCCAGTTCTTTAGCGAAGCGTTTGAGTTCTTTCTCGAGCTTCTCGACCTTCTTCGGAGCTTCTTTCTTGTCGCCTTCAAAATCGGCGCGCTTTGCCAAATCAAGCTTGGGCAGCAGTTCGGTGATCTTTTCTTCGCGCAGACGCTTGTTGAGCTTGTCGAAGAACCCGAGATAATCATTGAGCACGGTGATGAATTTCGTCAGTGCTGCGCCTTCCAGCTTGGCCGCACCTTCTCCGTACCGAACCACCAGGCCTTCTGAAGCACGTTTCACCATTACTTTTACGAATTCGTGCTCGTTCTTGATGTACTGGTGCGACTTACCCTTCTTAATGCCGAACAGCGGCGGCTGGGCGATGTACACGTTGTTGCGCTTGATCAGCTCCTGCATGTGGCGGAAGAAGAACGTCAGCAGCAGTGTGCGGATGTGCGAGCCGTCGACGTCGGCGTCGGTCATCAAAATGACTTTCGCATAGCGCAACTTGGCGGGATCGAAGTCGTCTTTTGCGATGCCAGTGCCGAGCGCGGTGATCATGGCGCGGATTTCTTCGTGCGCCAGCATCTTGTCGTAGCGCGCCTTCTCGACGTTAAGAATCTTGCCCTTCAACGGCAGGATCGCCTGGAAGCGGCGGTCACGGCCCTGTTTCGCGGTTCCGCCTGCGGATTCGCCCTCGACCAGGAACAGTTCGCAGCGGTTGGGATCGCGTTCGGAGCAGTCGGCCAGCTTGCCGGGCAGTCCGCCGCCATCCAGAGCGCCTTTACGGCGTGTCAGGTCGCGAGCCTTGCGGGCAGCCTCGCGAGCACGGGCGGCGTCGATTGCTTTGTTGATGATCTTGCGCGCGACCGTCGTGTTCTGCTCGAAGAATGCGCCGAGCCGCTCGTTAATGAATGCCTGGACGATGCCCGCAATATCGGAATTCAGTTTGCCCTTGGTCTGACCTTCGAACTGCGGCTGCGAAAGCTTCACGCTGATCACGGCGACCAGTCCCTCGCGCACGTCGTCGCCGCTCAGGTTTTCTTTCACGTCCTTGAACAGGCCCATCTGCTGGCCGGCGTAATTGATGGTGCGCGTCAGCGCCATGCGGAAGCCGGAGAGGTGCGTGCCGCCGTCGACGGTGTTGATGTTATTGGCGAAGCTGAAAACCGCTTCCGAGTAGCCGTCGTTGTACTGGAGGCCGATCTCCATGCGCACGCCGCTGCGCTCGTCTTCCATATAGATCGGCTTGTCGTGCAGAACCGACTTTCCACGATTCAAGTGCTTGATGAACTCGGCGATGCCGCCGTTGTACTTGAACTCGACGCGCTTGGGCTCGTTGGTCTTCGAGTCGGTCTGGCGCTCGTCGGTAAGCGTGATCGTAAGTCCCTTGTTCAGGAAAGCCAGCTCACGCAAGCGCTGCGAAAGCGTATCGAAGTTGTATTCCAGGACGGTGAAGATCTCGCGGTCGGGCGTGAAATGAACCTTGGTACCCGTCTTGACCTTGGCAGCGCCGGCTTTCTTTAGCTTGCTGGTGGGCTCGCCCTTGGAGTAGGTCTGTTCCCAGGTGTGGCCGTCGCGCCAGATTTCGAGTTCGAGTTCATGGCTGAGCGCGTTTACGCAGCTCACGCCGACACCGTGCAGTCCGCCAGAAACTTTGTACGTCGAACTGTCAAACTTGCCGCCGGCGTGGAGCTTGGTCATCACGACTTGCGCGGCGGAAACTTTTTCGCCATCGATCACCATATCGTCGACGGGAATGCCGCGGCCGTTATCCACGACGGTGATGGAATTGTCGAGGTGAATGGTGACGTCGATTTTGTCGGCGAAGCCGGCAAGCGCTTCGTCGACCGAGTTGTCGACGACTTCGTAGACCAGATGATGAAGGCCGAGTTCGCCCGTCGAGCCGATGTACATGGCGGGGCGCTTGCGCACCGCTTCCATGCCGCCGAGGACCTTGATCGACTCGGCAGTGTAGTCAGCGTTGCCGTTTTTGTTCTTGTCGTTGATGGGGGTATGCAGTTCTTTCGTGGCCATTTGACTCCGTGGAAAACAGCCGGATCGTCCTCCCGCCAGGCCAAATTCGGCCCGTTGGGTACCCGGATCGAGCGCTCCAGCTGGGGGACCGCTTCCGCGACTGATCGGGCGACCTCAAACTATTGAAATTTCTGCTAGTTAGCCGCCGCCAGAGATATTGCTATTTTAGCATAAGCGGCGACCTTTTGGAGGCCGAATTCCGCTTCTAACCCATGATTTTTGTTGTGGTTAGAGAGGTACTTTTGGAGTCAATTGCGGCTGGATGAATTTCCGCACCTCGCGACTATTTCCCGGGCATTTTTGCGAATGAAAATTGGAGCCGTTCGATGAGATCGTCGATCCCCTCGGCGCTATCCGCGATGAAGGTAAACGACACGATCTTCCCCTTGGCGAGCATCACCAGCGTGGTCTGGTGTATGGTGACTTTTTCGCTCAGCGCTTTCGAGAAGTCTGCGCGCACGAGCCGCCTGGAATCAATCGTCACTTCTGACGGATCTCCTTCGGCCTTGAATCCTTTCGCGGTGGTCATTTCGGTTAGAGGACCGAGGTAGTCCGCGGCGGTCTTGAGCGCGGGATCAGCGGGGACAGGCTCGTCCGCAATTACGACAGCAAAGTTGACGGAGTCTCCGGCGGCTTGCGGAGGGCGCTCGAAAACGGCGAGCAGCACTTCTCCTTTGGCGACGTCGAAGTCGCTTTGCATTTCCTTCGTGCGGTCCACCCAGCCGTAGGGGATGCGATAGCGGAAGGCAAAAGAGGCGTTGCGGTAGGTCGTATCCGCAGTTGCCTCTGGCTTGGATGCGGGAGCCGGTTTCGTTTGGGCGTTCGCCGCGAGCGCGAGACAGAGAACTAAGGCGTGTTTCAACATTCAGAACTCAGCAATCAGCATTCAGTTCTTCAACAGTGTAGCGCGGATGGTGAAGGTGTTTTTCGGGTAGGGGTCCTTCGACTCCGCGGCATGTTCTCGCTTCGGCTCGCCCATGCCGCTCCGCTCAGGATGACATGGATTGAGAATCCATTGCTGATGGCTGAAAGCTGATGGCTGACAGCTGAAAGCTGAGAGCCTCTCGCTTTACAATCTCAACGAACTGCTATGGAACTCTCGCTCACTCCCGTCGAAATACGTGTGCTCGGTGCTCTCGTCGAGAAGGACATCACGACGCCCGAGTACTATCCGCTGTCGCTGAATGCGCTGGTGAATGCGTGCAATCAGAAGTCGAATCGCGAGCCGGTGATGCAGCTTGACGAAGATTCGGTGCGTGACGCGCTGAGCGCGCTGCAGGAGCGGCGCATGGCGGGACCGGCAAGCGGCGCTGACAGTCGCGTCAGCAAATACGAGCATCGGCTGCAGGAAGTGTTCAACTTCACGCGTCCGGAGATTGCAGTGCTGTGCGTGCTTTTGTTGCGCGGTCCGCAGACGCCGGGCGAGTTGCGTGGCCGCACCGAGCGCATGTATCACTTCGAATCGCTCGATGACGTGCAGTCAGCACTGCAGAAGCTGGCGCAGCGTGAGCCGTCGCTAGTCAAGATGCTGCCGCGCCAGCCGGGAACAAAAGAGTCGCGCTGGGCGCAGTTATTTGGCGGGGATGTGGCGGTGGCGGAGCCATCGCCTGGGGAGAGCGTGGCGTCGTCCGTGATTTGGGCTGATGGTGAGCGCATTGTGCGGCTGGAGGAGGAAGTATCAGCACTGCGACGGGAGATGGGGGAATTGAAGGATCAGCTGGAGCGGTTCAGGAAGCAGTTTGAATAGGCCTTGGCGAACGACCAGTGTTCCCTCTGCAAGTCCCGTGGAATGGCGATGTTCTACTTCGGCGAAACTGAGTGTTTCCGCAAATTCGGTTCTATGAACTGCTTCTCGAATTCCAAAAGAATCTTCCGGTCGGACCCGGTAAAGACTCGGAACGTGCTGCCACCCGTCAGCATCAACTGCCACGACTTTGTCTTCGATATGACCACGGCTCTACGCTCAGAATGCTTGCCGTTGATATTGGTGATCCGCCGTTGTTCGATAACCTTCGCGGCTCGCCCCAAATTCCACTCGAAGTATCGGTTGGCTTCCTCAGGGGTTGCAAAGTAGGCGGATCGTACCTCGACCCCTCCGCCAGTTGAGGCAGTGTATGCCGTGATCCCAAGGTGACAGTCTTCAGACCATTCGGTGCGGAAGCCCGCCTCGGTCGCCGCCTCATCCCATCCGTCTGCCATTATCTTGATTTCGAACTTCAGAGGCTTCTTGTCGCTTGCGTTACCTTGCAGACCGACTGCGATGCACAGGGCGAAAAGGACACTTGTAACGAGTAGTCTCACACTTAGTTTAGACACCACAGACGGTTTAATTGTTGCAATCAGGGATTTCGATCATTGACTGGCTCTACAGCACCCTCTCGTGCGTATACCCGCCCGCTCCCAACGCCGAAATGATTTCCGCGATGTGATCTGAACTGCGGGTTCGATCGTGATTTCGATCGCGGCCTCGCCCAGGTTCACGCCATGATAAGCGCGGTCGTAATCGGTTCGCATCCCCACGCACAATCACTCAGGCTTGTGCCTGGCGTCACGGGGAAGACCGCGTTTTTTCGAGACACTATTTTTCCAGGGCGCCGCTCATCGCCGTAACCTTGCCCGCCGAATTGGACGGCCCTCGATGAGGGGCGACGACGCTAATGACGAGACAGCCCTTCTATCCATTCAAGTCCGAGCGATCCAAATCCGAGTACCAGGCCTATTACGCGGAAAGGGTCAAGGCGTGGCCGGTCGCGTGCGAGACCATGTTTCTCGACACTCCTTCCGGGACGACTTTGGTTCGCGCCAGCGGGCGCGTCACGGACCCTCCGCTGGTTCTGCTGCCCGGCGCGCGGGCGACTTCGCTGATGTGGAGCGACTGTGTCGCGACGCTGTCGGCCCACCACCGTGTCTATGCACTGGACATCCTGGGCGACGCCGGGCTCAGCGTAAGTCGTCGCGAGAAGCTGAAGCCGGACGATCTCGCTCGTTGGCTGGACGAGGTCTTCGCGGCGCTGGTTCCGGAAGGGCCGCTCAGTCTGATGGGCATCTCGTATGGCGGCTTGCTCGCCGGCCAGTATGCGGTCCGCTTTCCCGGCCGACTCCGGAATGTGGTGCTGGTGGCTCCGGGCGGCTTCGTGCTCCCATTTTCATTCGGCTTCTTTGTCCGAATGGCGCTCCTGTGCATGCCTGTACCGGGCTTGGGCGGTGGACCTTTCCGCCGAATGATCCACTGGTTGTTTCTCGACTCGGAACGCGGCGACGACGCCTGCCGGGCGCGACTCGC
>Ga0335084_10002714_pt1 | contig 17109 bp, 12 predicted proteins | sample Lox_Sample_44_FD_206721 | JGI IMG/M metagenome (GOLD analysis project Ga0335084, IMG submission 206721) | Soil microbial communities from Loxahatchee National Wildlife Refuge, Florida, United States - Lox_Sample_4.4 | ecosystem: Environmental > Terrestrial > Soil > Wetlands | place: USA... | reverse complement strand
ACTATCCTTTGGAGCACTCCTGGACAGTCATATTCAACGATGGGGCGGGGGAAAAGACGGGCATTGTGAAGTGGAAAGAAAAAGTCGGTGTTGGCGACAATACCTGCCGGGCTGGAATCGAGTTCCTCCGGAATTAAAAGGACCATTTAACGCATTATGATTATTGATCTAAGGAAAGCCGCAAGATCAAGGTGTCAGACGACACGTCACTTGGTCAACAAATGCATACATTGATGTGCATGGAAACACCAGCCTCGGTTAACCTGCATGAATCTTTTCTTCTTCTTCCTGTCGCGTTTTACAATCGATGCAGAGCGCGGTTACGGGCCTGGCCTCCAGCCGTTTGATGCTGATCTTTTCACCACATGACTCGCATATTCCGTAGGTACCGCTGTCGATTCGCGAGATCGCCTCTTCTATCTTTTTGAGCAGCTTCCGCTCCCGTCCGCGCAGCCTGAGGAGGAAATTGTTGTCCAGCTCCGCCACGGCCTGGTCCGTAGGATCGGGGAAGCTTTCCTTTTCCTTGCTAAGCTTGTCGTTCAGCGTGTGTTCTGCTTCGGAAAGAAGTTCTGCCTTCTGCTTTTCGAGCTTTTTCTTGATGGCTAACAGTCTATTGTCCATTCCAACAACCTCTTAACGCAGTATGGATGGTCCTGCCGGCACCGCTAACATGAGACGACCCAGTTGCAAATTAATGTGGTACTATATCAAAAAAGCATGAAGGAGTCAATTGGTAAAATAGAACATAGCTATGAAGAGAATCATCATTCCGTGGGGCGGCTTCGGTTTCGCAGATTGACAAAACCTGATGACGCGGGTAATATTCACAAGTTGAGTGCTGAAAAATCCACCAAAATTGTGGAGCTCGGCGACTAAATTACTGAGGTGAAGGATATCGACGTACCTTTGGAGCATATTCTCAATAAGCGCGTAAGCTGATAAAGGCTCTTGCCGGATCCATTTATATTTACCTATGAAAAAAAAGAAAACTCAGAAACGAGGCCCCCTCAACTTCGACAACAATCCCTTCAAGCCACTCAAAAGCATTCAATCCGCAGCCGGTTCCGACCAGGGAAAGAAGATTACAACGCCTTTGATAAAAGAAAAGGCCAACGACGATGCCACCCTGTTTATGCGTGCGGTTCACGGGGCGCGAGTCATAGACCCTCCTGACGAGATTCAGCCACAGGAGATAAATGGCATGGCCGCCGAAAAAACTCAGGGTGGAGACCGGGACGAACAGCAGCTTTTTCTTCGAGCCATACGGAGGATCGGCACGACATCCCGCGATGAATTGCCGAAGGCCGATGGAGATGAACCTGGACGCCGGTCGGCAGGCAGCCGGATACGGCAGCTGAAGCGGGGAACGATCGCCCTGTCGGACGAGCTCGATCTCCACGGATATGTGAAAGACGAGGCACTTAAACGCCTCGAACAGTTTATCGCAGGAGCATACAGCAAAGGGCAGCGGGCGGTCCTTGTCATCACCGGCAAAGGGATCAATTCTGCTGTAGGTCCTGTACTGCAGGGGGCCGTCGCAGCGTGGTTGCGGGAAGAAGGAAGGGGAATGGTCGCGGAGTTCGCACCTGCCCCTCGCGACAAGGGCGGGAGCGGTGCATTTGTGGTGTTTTTGAAGGTCCGATAGAACGCTCAACGGGATCAGATTTCGTGCGAAGGCTACTCTGCATTAAGAATGTTTTGTTGACAATTCGCCCGCCTCACATTACAATCCCTTCCATTCGGCGTTTAAAAAAAATGTAACAATTAAATCTGTTTGTGCGCCATTTTACAAAAGTGAAGAATCTGCACACTCCATACGCACAGAGGCCCTGGTGCCGTCCTGGTAGCAAGCATGGACCGCTCTTGCAAATAAAATTAAATTATTGCAGGAAGGAGAGAATGCTGTGGCGATTGTCGTAAAGAAACCCGTCGTCGAGATGGACGGCGATGAGATGACGCGTATCATCTGGAAGATGATCAAAGAAAAACTGCTCTTGCCTCATCTCACGATGGATCTCAAATACTATGACCTCGGCATCAAGCACCGAGACGAGACCGATGATCAGGTAACGGTCGATGCCGCGAATGCCGTCAAGGAAGTCGGCGTGGGCGTGAAGTGCGCAACGATCACGCCGAACGCGGCACGCGTGAAAGAATATGGCCTCAAACAGCTGTGGAAAAGTCCGAATGGGACCATCCGCTCGATTCTTGACGGCACGGTCTTCCGGAAGCCAATCATCGTGAAGAACATCCCTCCGGCGGTGCGGAGCTGGAAGAAACCTATCAGCATCGGCAGACACGCATATGGTGACATATACAGGTCCGTAGAATATAAGGTCTCGGTAGCAGGCAAGGCAGAGCTGGTGTTCTTGCCCGCGGGCGGAGGCGAGAAGGCAACTCTCCTCGTCCATGAATTCAAAGGCCCCGGCGTGATCATGGGCATGCACAACACAGAGAAATCCATCCGGAGCTTCGCCAAAGCCTGCATCAACTACGCAGTTGAAGACAAGTCCGATCTCTGGTTCGGCGCCAAGGACACCATATCCAAAACTTATCATGCTTTCTTTAAAGAAGTCTTTGATCAAGAAGCATCAGCGCGAAAGGTGGATTTCGAGAAAAAAGGCATTAAGTACCGCTACATGCTGATCGACGATGCTGTAGCACAGATCATGAAAGCCGAGGGCGGCATGCTCTGGGCGTGCATGAACTACGACGGTGACGTGATGAGCGACATGGTGGCATCCGGTTTCGGGAGCCTGGGGCTCATGACCTCGGTCCTCGTCTCCCCGGAAGGGGAGTTCTTATATGAGGCCGCGCACGGCACCGTTATGCGCCATTACTACGAGCACCTTAAAGGAAACCCGACATCGACAAACTCGGTGGCCTCAATTTTTGCATGGACAGGTGCGCTCGCACGGCGTGGTGAGATCGACAGAACGCCGGCGGTGGTCGAGTTCGCGCGCAGGCTCGAGACCATCGTAGTCAAGACCATTGAGGACGGGATCATGACCAAGGATCTTGCCGCGATTGCGGAACCTAAACCCACGCACTACTCAGGTACAGAGGAATTCATCGATAGGATAGCGGGGCGATTGTAACTTCAGCATTCCTGCTCTGGGACAGGACCGATGGCGAAGCAACAATTTTTTTGACAGGAGCATCAGTTGACAAGGCCTTTTGCAACATGTTAACATTTAAGAGGATTTAACAGACCAAATCGCATAGGGAGATCAGGTGGCAGGCGAAAAGATACTAAATATTGATGACAGTCCGACTGTACAGAAACTAATTGAAATGATCCTGTCCTCGCAAGGGTACAAGGTCATTCTTGCTTCTGACGGCGAGGAGGGTATTGCAAAGGCGCGGGCCGAGCGCCCTTCGGTGATCCTCGTAGACTTCGTGATGCCCAAGATGAACGGGTTCCAGGTCTGCAAGACGCTGAAGGAAGACCCCGAGTTCCAGAACACCCCAATCATCCTCGTGACTTCCAAGGGCGACAAGGTCGGCAGCAAGTTCGTTGATGTACTTGGGATTACGGAATATTTCACCAAGCCGTTCCAGCCAGAGGAACTGCTCGCAAAGATCCGTGAAGTCATCGATAATAGGCAGGAACCGCCGTCCATACCCCAACCGCCAGCTGAAGTAGCACAAGCAATTGAGCCAGCCGACTCGCCGTCTTTAGAGACGGGTCCGCCATCTGCACCAACCGGGCTTGAGACCATGATCCGGACCATAGTCGAAAATGTGCTGGACGAATTCATCAAAAAGACTGTGCCTGATATGATCCACAAAGAACTGGGGAAAACGCACCCTCTCGAGAGCGTCGGCATTCAAGGAAATCTGGCGAGCTTTAGGATCGTTGAGGTGCTACAGATGCTCGGGCTCCAGCGACAGACGGGCAGGCTGGCAATCTCACGGAGCGTCGAAGACGCCGAGATCTACTTCAAGGACGGAACGATTGTATTTGCATCGTCGAACTCCGGCGGAAGCAAACCCGGCCTGGAAGGTCTGCTTAGGAGGTCCTGCAGGATAAAGGAGGATGGCATCCAGCATGTTCTTCACATTGCCGAGATTACCAGCCAGCCTATCGACCGGATTCTGGCCAAGGAAAAAATGCTAGATCTCAGGACCTTCGCAGAATGCCTCAGGCGCCATACAGAGTCGACAGTGTATAAGGTAATGGCCTGGAATGACGGGACTTTCTTCTTTGAAAAGGCCCCGCCGCCGCTGTTCGCCACGCCGATGCAACTCAAGGTGGATGACCTCATACTCGAAGGCGCAAGGCGTGCCGACGAATGGACGCTCATTCAACAGAAGATCCCGAACTTTACCATTGTGTTCGAACCCATGATCGGGGATGCCGATGAGCTCACGACGCGCGGCATGAGCGATACTGACATGAAGGTCTTCTCCCTCATCGACGGCAAACGTACGGTCCAGGCAATCATCGATGACTCCTCTCTGAGCGAGTTCGAGGTGGCCAAGAGCATGTTCATCCTGCTTTCAGTGAATCTCGTTCGGAGGAAGCGCTAGCAAGCAGCACCAAGCGGGCAAAACCAACGAAATAAAAGGAAAACTTGACAGTACAAAAGAAATATGTTAATTTTCGACTATTCTTCTCACTGTGATTAAAGGAGAAAAACATGGCCAAAATACTCATAGCGGACGACAGTCTGGCAGAGCTCCATATTTTCCAGGCAGCTCTCCAGCCGATGGGCCATACTCTTTTAACCGTCATGGACGGTGACGCGGCGGAAGAGAAGGTAAAGTCCGAAAAAATTGACCTCATTATCCTTGATGTTATCATGCCAAAAAAAAATGGTTTTCAGGTCTGCAGAGACATCAAGAGCAATGACCGATTCAAGAACATTCCAATTATCATGGTCACGTCAAAAGACCAGGAGAGCGATAAGTTCTGGGGGATGAAGCAGGGTGCCGATGAGTATTTGACCAAGCCGTTCAAGCCCGAAGACCTGCTTAAGGTCGTAAAAAAATATATCTGATCCCTGGAGGGGTGCCCGCTTGGCCGAACTTGACAATGGTGTCACAGCCGAAGTGGTTGATATGATACCGGAGGAGGAATTACGGATTTGCCTCTTCAGTATCGGCGAAGACCTCTATGCCATTCCGGTCGAAATGTTGACCGAGATCATTGTTCTCCAGAAAATATTTCCCGTCCCGACCACACCACCGCACGTCCTCGGGGTAATCAACCTGCGAGGCAACATTGTTCCGATCGTCGATATACGACCAGCGCTTGAGTTACCACTTCAGGGGACACCCGGCCAGATCGCAATCATAAAGCGCGGATCTCTCAATATTGGCATCATCGTTGATAATGTTTATGAAGTGGTCGCCGTGCCTGAGAGCAGAATCCTTGACCTTCCCTCTGATACAGGGACACAGGCCGGCAAGGACCGCGGCCGTTTTCTCAAGGGTACCGTCAAGCGTCAGTCCGGTGATGCGGTGCTCTTGGATATCGTGCAAATCTTTGAAGAGATCAAATTGAAGTGATCTGCGTGAGCCGTGACGAAGGACGCCTCGCCACTGAGTTACTGACCGCACTGCTTGTAGAACGAAGGAGCAGAATCTATGAAGATCAGAAACCCATTTTATCGATTGAGCATAAGGACCAAGATCGTGCTCATGATTATGGGCATGTCCGTTATTTTCGGGACCGGCATCCTTGCCTTCATTTATGTCCAGATCCAGAACACACTTCGCGATGAGGCAATCAGCAAGACTCGTATCCTGGCCGACGGTTTAAGCGTTAAAGCGGCTGAACCGGTGCAAGTCGAAGACCTCAACGCGCTCCAGTTTATCCAGGGCGAGGCCATTATCCAGTCCGACGTCGCGTACTGCTTCATCAAGGACGGCAGAGGCCACGTGATCTCATCCTCCTTCGAAGGGAATCAAATCCCTCCCGTCCTCCAGAGCATCAATACTTTACAGCCCGGGACGCCGCGGGAAGAGGCCGCCATAGTGACGCTCAAAGGCGGTGTTGTCGAGGTTATCGATGTCGCATCGCCCATCGCTGGCGGAACACTCGGCTCGGTGCATGTGGGACTAAACATGTCCAAGATCAAGGAGAATATCAGAAATCTCCTTATATTCATCATGGCCGTAGGCGTTGTCTCGCTCGGCATTCTTGCCGTCATCACCCTGGTTCTTTCCGCCGTCACCATCGCTCCGGTGCGGGACCTCATGCGGGTCGCTGAAGCACTGGGCCGCGGCGATCTTTCAAAGAAGGCGAACGTGACCACCGGTGATGAGCTTGGCCAGCTTGGAGACACGCTCAACAGCACGATTGACAGGCTTCAGGGCCTGATCCAGACCGAGTCAGACCGAGACAAGATGCAGCATCAGGTGATGGACCTGCTCTCGGTCGTGAGCACGGCAGCGGAAGGAGACCTTACCGTAAAGGCTGAAGTGACTGCAGATGCTTTCGGTTCAGTTGCCGATGCATTCAACCTCATGATCACCGGTCTTACCACCCTCGTGACACAGGCAAGCGATGTGGCGACAGAAATCCAGCGCTCCACGTCTGAAATTCTCCTCTCTTCCGAGCGAATGCGGCAGGGTGCCGAGGTTCAGGCAGCACAGATCCGTACCGCATCGGATGCGGTAAACGCCATGTCCCATACGACGCAACGCATGGCCGAGAACGCCGACGCAGCCACCCAGACCTCACTTAAGGCAACGCAGGCGGCGGTCAAGGGCGGCGCATCCGTGACAGAAACCATCAAAGGTATGCAGCGCATCCGGGCCACGGTGCAGTCCACCGGGAAAAAGATCAAAGGCCTCGGCGAACGCTCCCTCGAGATCGGCGCCATCATTGAAGTGATCAACGAAATCGCAACCCAGACTAACCTTCTCGCGTTGAACGCCGCAATCGAGGCCGCCCGAGCCGGTGAGCAGGGCAAGGGCTTTGCCGTGGTAGCTGATGAAGTGCGGAAACTCGCAGAGCGCGCTGCGCGGGCAACGAAGGATATTACGGGACTCATCAAAGGCATCCAAGTTGAAACGAGCGAGGCCGTAACCGTTATGGAAGAGGGTACTCGCGAGGTGGAAGAGGGGACCAAGCTGGCAGACCAGGCCGGCTCCGCGCTCCGCGAGATTGAACAGATTGTCCAAAAGACCGCCAGCCTCGTGACGGACATTACAAGGGCGGCGGGCGACCAAGTGAAGGTGACCGAGAGCGTGGTGAGCTCCATGGACAGCATTCTCAAGCAAACCCAGGAGACCACCCACGGCGTCCAAGATACCGTGACTACCATCGGCAAGATGGCGGAACTTTCCAAACGACTCACGGACGCCATCGGAAGATTCAAACTCGGGAAGGAGACTGGCGGTAAGCCGAGCGAGGTGGCGCTTCCCACCCACGAAAGATTTCCGCCAATCGTAGAGCAGGTGACTACGAGTGACGAGGAAATCAAGCTCGGCTTCATTGAATAGACTATATGGCTGCTCCGTTCGATAAATCAAGCATCATTGAGTTCTTCATCGTGGAGGCTGGCGAACACATCCAGAATCTCAACAAGGGACTTTTGTCCCTTGAGAAGGACCCCACCGATAGCTCCCTGATCGATGAGCTGTTTCGTGCCGCGCACACGCTGAAGGGTTCTGCCGCCATGATGGGATTCCAGGGAATCAGCGATGTGGCGCACAAGGCCGAAGACATGCTTGGCCAGTTCCGCTCCGGTGCCATTCCCATCCTGAAAGAGACCATGAATTATCTATTTGACAGCGTCGATGCCATCAAGCTTATGGTCGATAGTGTGGCGGCAAATAAGCCCGAGGATCCGCTCGTGATCGACAGCATTGTCCAAGCGTACAAAGATGTTATAGAAAAAGTGCGTTCCGCCTCCGAGGGGCAATTCGTTGAGGGACCACCCGCAGACGTGTCAGCGATGCCAGTGGTGGAGCCCTCGCAGCCCTCGCAGCCCGCGACGTCCGCCAACGGTACAACGAAAGAAGAAATGGATCTGGCACGGGCACAAACCCTCGACACAGAAGAACAGGTGTTCGATGTGGAGCCGCTGCAACTGCAAGAGGAGCCCGGGCCTGCCGAGCGACCTGCGGATTCGGTATCCGCTTCTGCGTCGGTGGCTACCGCTTTGCAGGAACAGCCAGAGCAAACTGAACCGGAGGCGCCGCCTGCTGGTGCTCGTGGCACGCTCAAGAGAGAGATCGAAGAGTCAAAGAAAACCGGGGTCCTAGAGAAGCGCGGCTTGGGCCGCCGGGCCAAGGACGCGCCTGAATTGGAAAAGCAGTTCATTCGCGTCAATATCGAACGGCTCGACAACCTTATGAACCTCGTCGGGGAGATGGTTGTGAACAGAAACCGGCTCACCCGCCAGGTGGAGTTCATAAAAACGCTCCGGGACGAGCTCGCCTTCAGTCAGAGCCGACTTCTCCACGAGATCAAAAAATTCGAGGAAAAGCACGAGTATACCCTCAACTACGGCTTGCCGACCTCGCAGGTCGTGGAGCAGGCCAATGACTTCTTTGAGCTCGAGTTCGATCGGTATGACGACTTCAATCTCCTGTCGCGCAAATTAACTGAGATCACGAACGACACAAACGAGATCATGACCGAGCTTGCCGGGTTCTTTGACTCATTCGAACTTGATACAGGCAAGATTTCCACCATCACAACGAACATCCAGAGCGAGATTACCATGGCTCGCATGGTCGAAATGGACAGGCTATACCAGATGCTCCAGAGGCCCGTCCGTGACCTTGCCCTGAAGGAAAACAAGCAGCTGAACATGGTCGTGTCGGGCGGCGAGACCAAGATAGACAAGACAATTTTCGAAATCATCTCCGACCCGCTCGTGCACATGATCAGGAATGCCATCTCCCACGGTATCGAGGCGGCGGAGGAGCGGCGGGAACTCGGGAAAGATCCGACAGGGGCCCTCATTCTGAAGGCCCGCCACGAAGGCAACAGCATTATCCTCGAGATCGAGGACGATGGCCGAGGCATGGACCCTGCGACCCTCAGGAAGACAGCAGTGGACAAGGGGTTCATGAGCCCTGCTGAGGCACTAAGCTTGACTGATATCGAAGCCATCAATCTGATCTTTCGCCCCGGGTTCTCTACGTCGCAGTCCGTGAGCAAGATATCCGGCAGGGGGGTAGGTATGGACGTGGTCTCTACCCATCTGGCCAAGATAAACGGCAGAATCGAGATTAAGACCGAAAAAGGCGTTGGTACCCGATTCGTCATCAGACTCCCACTTACGCTTGCCATCGCACAGGCCCTGATCGTCAAGCTTAAGGAACAGGAGCTGGCGATTCCCATGAACCTTGTGGAAGAGACGACGCGGTATTCATTTAAGGAAATCCAGCGGGCCGCCGGCGAGGAGATGGTGAACCTCCGCGGAACGCTTATCAGGCTCATCAAGCTGAACAATATCTTGGGCGCAGGCAAGTTCCCGAAGAAAGAGGAGACCTATCGCCATCCGACCCTTATCTTGGGCACGGCGGAAAAACGCCTCGCGCTCATGGTGGAGGATATCATCGGCCGGGAAGAGATCGTGATGAAGCCGCTCGGCGAATATCTGAAGGGAGTTAAAATGTTCTCCGGCGCAACGATCTCGGGCGAAGGCAACGTCCGTCTCATTCTCAACATCTCATCGCTGTTCGGTGAAGAGACGGTGACGATGAAGGCCAGCTTTGTTGCGGCAACGAAAGTGGCGGCTCCCGAAGTGGCTATGCGAAAACCGAAAGTCCTGGTCGTCGACGACTCGATCAGCATCCGAAAGTACGTGCAGCGGTTCCTCGACCGTACAGGATATGAGGTTGAAGTGGCCCCGGACGGCATGGAGGCGCTCAACATTTTGGGCAAGATAAAATTCGATGCAGTGATCACCGACCTGGAAATGCCGATCATGCACGGCTATGACCTGATTTCCGAGATGAAGAGGAATCCAGACCTCATGAACATACCCCTTATCGTGCTGACGTCGAGGGCGGGAGAGAAGCACCGACAGAAGGCGGTCAATATGGGCGCGCAGGACTACCTCGTAAAGCCGTTTGAAGAAGAGGAAATGCTCAGGGCGCTAAAAAGAATTCTGAGCGGGACCGCTCTCGCGAGTCACGCATAATCGCACGAATATATGGACGAACGTACCAGTTTTCTGATATTATCAGGTGCAGGCGTGAGCGATGTCATCCCTATTCTGCTCGAGAAGAGTAGAGCCCTCTTCGGCATCGCTGTGGAAAGCGTCGTTGGAGTTACTGCACTGGGGGATCCCGCGTCGCCATCCGGCTCCGAACAGGACGCAGGAAACATTGACCCAAAATTTGCAAAGGGATATATATAAGTTGTCCAGACAATCATGATCTCCGATTATGAAAGGCTGCTCCATGCCAGTTAAACTTTTATTAGCAGACAAAAGCATCACCATCCAGAAGGTCGTGGAGATGCTGTTCTCAGGCAGAGAATACGAGGTCGTTTGCGTGAGCGACGGTGAGAACGCGCTCTCCGAAGCGTCGCGAGTGGTTCCCGACGTGGTACTGGCGGATGTCGACCTGCCGCGCATCGATGGCTATAATCTCGCCGCCAGGATCAAACAAGTTCCCGCGCTCGCACAGACCCCTGTGATCCTCATGATGAGCAGGGACGATGTGTACAACGATGCCAAAGGGCGGGAATCAAGCATTATAGACCATATCGCAAAGCCCTTCGAATCACAAGAGCTCATTGGTAAGGTAAAGAAGGCGCTTTCTGCGGTGCGGATTACGGAACCCGCCCCCGTTGCGCCGCGGCCGGTTGCAGCCCCCACGCCACCAAAGTCGCCCTTGGTTTCAAACCGCCCTTCCTCGCCGGTGGTCCCCCCTTCGGCGCCCAAAGTAGCAGACTCCAAGCCCAAGCAGCCCTCGCCGCCCACAGACATCTTCGACATCATTCAGGAAGCACCGACACATGCTGAGCTGAAGCGTCCTGCTACGCCGACGCCTTCCGAAGAAGATGAGGGCGTATTCGAGGTAGAGCCCGTCGTGGAGGTGGAAGAGCCGCTTGACAGCAATCTCGGTCAGACACTGCCCCTTGGGAAGAAGGCAGTGGAAGAGATGAGGGCCGGCTTGGGCCTGACCGACAAGAAGGAAGAATCGCAGCCCGAAATCATCACGTTTGAATCACTCGATATGGCGACGCAAACTTTGGGCGACTTTGCACCTTCGCCGAAGCCCCTGCAGCCCGTAGCTGAACCACCCCGGTCGACAACGCGCCCGGCTGATGCACGGCGTAAGGAGCAGGAGGTCGTCACTTCGTCGATGCCGATGCCTCAGATATCAGAGGAGATGGTCCGCAGGATGGCGGAAGAAACCATTGCCAAGATGGCGAAAGATATGTTCGCAAAGCTTCCGCCAGTGCAAGTACCGACGCTTCCCGAGAGCGAGCTCCGCCGTATGGCGGAAGCGGCCATCACAGAGCAGGCGAAAGAGGCCTTTGAGATGCTGCCACCTCCTCAGCCGCCGAAGGTGTCCGAGGAAACGGTTCGGAGAGGTCTCGAAGAGGCGGTTTCCAAGATCGCAAGAGAGATGGCGAAGGAAGTTTTCGAGAAGGTGGCATGGGAAGTGATCCCGGAGCTAGCTGAGCAGCTGATAAAACAGGAGATTGAGCGTTTGAAGGCGGAGACCTAGAGCCTCTAAGTGGAAGTGCAGAGTGCTGAACAGAACGACGAGGGGACTTGCTCCCCTCTTTTATTTGGATGGCGGCGCAGCGTTAAAGGAGAGCGTACTCGATGTCAGGAAAAGAATTGCCCAAATCCTATGAACCGAAATCGGTAGAAGAGCGGTGGTACGCATTCTGGCTCGAGAAGGGATATTTTCACGCCGATGAGAATGCCGGCGGAGAGCCTTTTTCGATCGTGATCCCGCCGCCAAACGTGACCGGGTCGCTCCATATCGGACATGCACTGAACTCAACGCTCCAGGACATCCTCGTGCGCTGGATGCGCATGTCCGGCAGGAACACCCTCTGGGTGCCTGGCACTGACCACGCGGGCATCGCTACGCAGAACGTGGTCGAGCGTCAACTTACCAAGGAGCACATCGACCGGCATGCCCTCGGCCGGGAAAAGTTCATCGAAAAGGTCTGGGAGTGGAAGAAAGTGTATGGCGGCCGGATCATCAGTCAGCTTAAAAGGCTTGGTGCGTCGTGCGACTGGAAACGGGAGCGTTTTACCATGGACGAGGGGCTTTCACGCTCTGTGCGCGAGGTCTTCGTCACGCTTTATGATGAGGGGCTTATCTACCGTGGCGAGAGACTCATCAACTGGTGTCCCCGCTGTCACACCGCGCTCTCGGACATCGAAGTAGAGCACGAGGACGAGAGGGGCAAACTCTATCACATAGCCTACCCTCTGAGCTACGATCACAACGTCCGTCTAACCGTTGCCACCACACGGCCAGAGACCATGCTCGGCGATACTGCCGTTGCCGTGCACCCGCTCGATCCCCGCTATAAGGACCTCATCGGGAAGACCATCGATCTGCCGCTCACCGCACGCCGGATTCCGATCATAGGCGACTCCGTCCTCGTTGATCTCGAGTTTGGCACAGGCGCGGTGAAGGTCACGCCGGCTCATGACTTCAACGATTACGAGGCAGGCCAGCGCCAGATACCTCCGTTACCCCTAATCAGTATTTTGAATGAACAAGCTGAGATTGTTCCAAATATTCCTGATATTAATCCAGATGTGCAAAAGCAAATAGCATGGAAACCTGCAAAAAAAGCTCGTGGTATAGTTGTCGAATTGCTAAAGGAACAAGGCTTCCTTGTCAAAACGGAAGATCACAACCATTCTATTGGGAAATGCTACCGATGTAAGACTGTGGTAGAACCACGCCTTTCGCCCCAGTGGTTTGTCAAGACCGTGCCACTTGCAGAACCTGCCATAAAGGTTGTCGAAGAGGGGAAGGTTCAATTTTATCCGAAGGGCTGGGAGAACACCTACTTCGATTGGATGCGAAACATCAAAGACTGGTGCATTTCGCGCCAAATCTGGTGGGGACATCGCATTCCTGCCTGGTATTGTAGAAAATGTGACAATGGAACACTTGAGAGTTCGATTAAAGTTGGTTCTGTTGGAGAAGATGGCGCCACTCCTTCGAGTGATGAGAACACTACGACGGTTGCGATTAATGCTAAACCCATTGTTCAGAGAGAAGAACCTCGGAAATGTCCGCATTGCGGCTCTACCGACCTTATTCAAGATCCCGACGTGCTCGATACATGGTTCTCGTCGGCGCTGTGGCCCTTTTCCACGCTCGGCTGGCCCGACAAGACCAAGGAGCTCGCGACCTACTATCCCACGTCGGTGCTTATCACGAGCTTCGACATCATCTTCTTCTGGGTCGCTCGAATGATCATGATGGGTCTCCACTCCATGAAAGAGGTCCCGTTCCAGCACGTTTATATACATGCCCTCGTCCGCGACGCCGAAGGACTGAAGATGAGCAAGTCAAAGGGCAACGTCATCGATCCACTTGTGATGATCGACCAGTACGGCACCGATGCATTCCGGTTCACGCTCACGGCCTTTGCCGCCCAGGGCAGGGACATCAAGATGTCCACGGAGCGCATCGAAGGCTACCGGAACTTCGCAAACAAGATCTGGAACGCAAGCCGATTTGTGCTCATGAATCTTGAGAAGGATTTTGTGCCGAACGCGGAGCTGTTGACCAAGGATACGTCGCTTGCCGACCGCTGGATCCTTTCACGCATGAACACTATGAGCAAAAACATCCAGCATGCGCTCGCGGATTACCGGTTCAATGACGTGGCCTCCGGTCTGTACCAGTTCATATGGCATGAGTACTGTGACTGGTATCTGGAATTATCCAAACCCGCATTGAATCAGGAAAAAGGCTCGGCATCACGAAGCGCAGCACAGACCGTGCTAGCCCATGTGCTCGAAACCTCGCTCAGGTTATTACATCCCATCATGCCATTCATTACCGAGGAAATCTGGCAGACGCTACCGGAGAAGGTCAGAGCCAAGGAGCCGGGGGCCAGGGGCACGGGTGAATCAATAATGGTATCATCCTATCCCATTGCGGATGAAAAGGTGATCAATACCGAGATCGAGCAGGATATGCAGATGGTGATGGATACCATCCTTGCCATACGGAACATCCGCGGCGAGATGAACATCGCTCCGTCAATGCAGATAAATGCGATTGTTAAAGTAGAGACCGAAGAGCTTGGCAAGCATCTTCAGAAGAGCGCCAGCTATGTAATGACCCTTTCTCGCCTCAAAGAGCTTCGGATCGGCGTGGATGAGAAGAAACCAAAATCAGCAGCAACCGGCGTGATCAAAGGGGCCGAGGTATATGTGCCGCTGGAAGGCCTTCTTGACCTCACGCAGGAACGCGACCGGCTTCAGAAAGAGATTGCGAAGATATCCAAGGATATCGATATTTTCTCTAAAAAGCTTTCGAATAAGGATTTCGTTGACAAGGCGCCGAAGGCAGTAGTAGAGAAGGATATGGCGAAGCTTGAAGAGTTTAAAGTAAAGCGGGATAAGCTTGAGCAGAGCCTGCAGATGCTGGGATAACTTGGCCAGGGCATAACATACGGGTCCCTTTTAGAATTATACAGTGGCGTCCGAGCATAGCCATCATCATAGCTGAATATAGGCTCCTAAAAGTGAGTGAAGGGATATTAACCAACCTTATCTCTTTACCTCCGTTTTCAGCAAAATCAGTTAAGCCGATGCCTGGTCTTATGCCGATTTGGTTCGGTATAGCTTCAATTGTAAAGTGATACTGTTATGGAACTTTATGTTAGAAAAATAATAGAACATGCTCTTTCCGAGGATATCGGCCCTGGTGACGTGACTTCCGAGGCGACGGTTCCTGCGGGGTCCACATCCACGGCGGATATGCTGGCAAAGCAGGACCTTGTCCTCGCCGGGCTTGATGTGAGCCTTGAAGTTTTTCATTTTCTCGATGCTGCTATTCAGCTCACGCGATTTGCGCAGGATGGCGATAGAATAGAATCGGGGAAAGTCATTGCGAGAGTGTCAGGCAGCACACGAGTTCTCCTCGCGGGAGAGCGCGTTGCCTTGAACCTCCTTCAGCACATGTCAGGTATTGCCACCCTAACGTCAAAATATGTCGAGCAGCTCAAAGGGCTCAAGGCGCAAGCGCTGGACACAAGAAAAACGCTTCCTGGATTAAGACAGCTTGAAAAGTATGCTGTTCGCATGGGTGGCGGGACGAACCATCGGTTCGGCTTGTATGACGGCATGCTGATCAAGGATAATCACATCAAGGCTGTGGGCAGCATCGCGAAAGCAATCGAAAGTGCGAGAAGGAAAGCCCACCACCTGCTCAAGATCGAAGTCGAAACCAAGACGCTCGATGAAGTGCGCGAGGCGCTGGCTGCAAAAGCGGACATCATATTGCTCGACAACATGCCGCTCGACACGATACGCGAGGCTGTAAAGTTGATCAATGGTCAGGCGTCCGTCGAGGCATCGGGTAATGTAACATTGGAGACGATTCGCGAAATAGGAGAGACGGGTGTGGATTTTATTTCCTCGGGAAGCCTGACGCATTCGGCGCCTGCTGCGGATATCAGTATGAAGATTAAATAGCAGGGTCAAGGGGCATGGGTTCAGGGTCCAGAAAAAGGCGAGCCGAAATTCACTTATTTCCATTGCCGACTGGCCCATGACCCGATGAGTCTATGTATAAGGATAAAGTCCTGAAACTCCTTCGATCATCCAAGGCCGGTTTTATTTCCGGCGAGGAGTTGGCGAGAAAGTGTGGCATCTCGCGTACCATGGTGTGGAAGCATATCAAGGCGCTCGAGCGCGATGGATTCGGGATCCAGGCCGTGCCGTCGCAGGGATATCGCATCACCACGGTGCCCGATATCCTTCGCTTGGGCGACATCAAGCCGGGGCTGAAGACAAGGGTCATCGGAAAGGAAATCGAGCTCTTGCTCGAAGTTGCGTCAACTAACACCCGTGCTATGGAGATGGCGTCGAACGGCGCCCCAGAGGGCACCGTTGTGATTGCCGAGACGCAAACAGGCGGCAAAGGGAGACTTGGGAGAAAATGGATATCGCCCAAGGGGAATCTTTATTTCAGCCTGATTCTGCGACCCGACATCCCGATGTACAAAGCGCCGCTTATCACGCTAATGGGTGCGGTGGCTGTTGCCTCGGCGATAAGAAGGCAGTGCGCGTTAGAAACCGCAATCAAATGGCCAAATGATGTCCTCATCTCCGGTCGAAAAGTGAGCGGCTTGCTGACCGAAATGAGCGCGGAACAGGATCGAATTCGGCACATTGTGCTCGGCATCGGTATTGATGTGAACATGGATCTCGGGATGCTGCCTCCTGATGTTCGCGAACTCACGACGACCCTTGCCGTATCGGCCGGTGAGAAGATCAACAGAACAGCTCTCCTTCAGGAGATCCTTCGAGACCTCGATCATTGGTATCAGGTTTTTCTCTCGAACGTGCAGGATGTGCTGAGTGCGTGGAAGTCACTCAATTTGACTATCGGCCACCGGGTAACAGTGAGTGGAGCGGGAGAGACGCTCGAAGGCTTGGCTCAAGGGATCGACAACGAAGGCAGGCTTATCATCAGGCTCGACGACGGCGCAATCCGCACGGTTGCTGCCGGAGATGTTACAATGCAAAAAAAATTTTAAAAAAGCCTTGCCGCACAGGGCGCAGAAGTCACAGAGAGAAACAAAGACACGGCATTATACGATAGCGGGTCAAGGAATAAGCGGCTTGAATTTTACATCGTTCATTATCTGCGAAATCTGCGGCTAAAATGCTTTTGTATTTACCAAAACCACCGCAGAGAGCCCCTGGCTTTAGCCATGGGAATGGCGCCACAATCAGTACAGAGGACCTCTCTTATCGGGGTCTTCAGAAGCAGTATGGCAAAAGCATCGGGCGCCGTGCCCCCGGCACGTTTATCGAGATCCTTGGCCGCAAAGCCGCAAATGCTGGCTGGCAGGTATTCGAATTCTCTACCCGGACCACGGCGCTCTCTCAAGCATGCCACTGCGGTCACAAAGCCAGGAAACAGCTCCGGGACCGCTGGCATGTATGCCAGAAATGCGGGGCA
>Ga0335084_10002713_pt1 | contig 17113 bp, 13 predicted proteins | sample Lox_Sample_44_FD_206721 | JGI IMG/M metagenome (GOLD analysis project Ga0335084, IMG submission 206721) | Soil microbial communities from Loxahatchee National Wildlife Refuge, Florida, United States - Lox_Sample_4.4 | ecosystem: Environmental > Terrestrial > Soil > Wetlands | place: USA... | reverse complement strand
AAAACCTACCCCCGCAGTGTAATTCCCCGGGGAACCGGTTGGCTCATCATACGCAGTCCCGCCTGACAGGCGGGACTGCTGTCTTTTCCGGGCGTCCCCCACTGTTTTTCACACCGGGGGACGCCCGGGCATCGTCCCCCGGAGTTTCATTGAATGTCCATGGATCGTTTTGTACATTGAATTCCCATGAAAAACCCGGTCACAGCATTCCGCCTGTTCGTCCGAAACCTGGGCCCGGTAGAACAGGCGCAAATTGTCGCTTCCACGGCGGTTATCGTTTCCATGGCGACGATCATCAGCGCCATGGTGGTGACGGGCCAGACCCCCCGGCTGATGGATTTCATCAGCATTCTCACCGTCGGGACGATAGGGTTTACCAACGTCTATTTTTCACTCCGCTACAGCCGGCAACTGGATGAGCAGAGACGACAGCTGCTGGCGATGAACACGATCGCCGAGGCCGTCAACCGCGTCGTGGAGCTCGATATCGTCCTTCAGTCCGCCCTCGACAAAATCACGGAGCTCCTCGGAACCGACTACGGCTGGATCTACATGCTGGAAGGGGGCCGGCTGGTCCCGAAGTGTTCCACGGGAACGACGATGCGGTTCCTTCCCGTGAACGACCACGCCGCCGGCACGCCGGCCGCCTGGCTCAGGCAACCCCGCGTCGAACGGGAGCGGCTGACGGAGAACCTGGGGGGCATCGACCCCCTGTTCAAGGCGATGGGGATCCAGTTCTGGACCTCGATCCCCCTGAGGGTCAAAGACTCTGTGGCAGGAGCGCTGATCGTCGCGGGGCGGGAGTACGAGATGTTTTCGGGCAAGCAGGCCGAGCTCGCCGAGGCGTTTGGCAACCAGATCAGCGTGGCACTCAACAATGCCCGTCTTTTCGAGCGGCTGAAGCAATCTGAGAAGGAATACATCGACCTGTTTGAGAATGCCCCCGATATCTACCTGAGCGTCAGCAGGAGGCATACCATCGTCGACTGCAACACCACGGGGGCGGCCATGCTCGGCCTGCCGAAATCCGACATGATAGGCAAGCCCTTCGAGCATTGCTTTGTGCAGGACAGGCGCGACGCCGTGCGGGACCTCGTGGACAGGATGTTCATGGAAGGTCGCGGGCTGAAGGATGTTGAGGAGCAGATGCTGAAAAGCGGCAGCATGCCGTTCCCCGTGACGCTCAATTCATCGCTCGTCTTCGATGACAAGGGGGCTACCGTCAATGCGCGGATCGTGGCACGGGACATCTCCGAACGGAAGATGATGGAGTCGGCGCTCCTCCACGCCCAGAAGATCGACAGCATCGGGAACCTCGCCGGGGGGATCGCCCACGACTTCAACAACATACTTGCGGCAGTCCTCGGATCCGCCTCGATTATGCGACGGCGACTGACCGAGAAATCGAAGCTGTATAAATATGTCGAGATCATCGAATCCTCCGCCCGCCGCGGGTCATCGCTCACGCGCCAGCTCCTCACGTTCGCCCGGAAGGCGGAGACCGACGTCAAGCTCGTGGATATCAACGCGCTGATCGAGGAAACACTTCACCTGTTCCAGCGGAGCGTGACCAAGGAGATCGAGGTGATCACCACTCTGACGGAAACGGGGGTGAGTGTCAACGGAGACGACGGGCAGATTCAGCAGGCGCTCCTGAACATATTCCTGAACGCCCGTGACGCCATGCCGGAAGGGGGAACGCTTTCGATCGCGACATCGGTCACGATGGCCGACGCCCATACGACAAGCCAGTTCTCTTCCATAAAGCCGGGCCCGTTCGTCGTGATCACCATCAGCGATACCGGGCACGGCATCGACGGAAGCATACAGAACAGGGTGTTTGAACCGTTCTTCACAACCAAGGACTCCGGCACCGGCCTCGGACTGTCCGTCGTATACGGGGTCCTCCAGAACCATGGGGGATTTATCAACCTGGAGAGCGAAGTGGGCCGGGGCACGACGTTCTCCGTGTATCTCCCCCGCGCCAGCACCAGCGCCCCCCTGACGGCACGCCAGAGGCGCCGCAGGCTCCCCCACGGGAGGGAGAACATACTTATCATCGACGACGAGATCAGCGTATGCGAGATCGCACGCGACATGCTCGCCGGGCTGGGGTATACCGTGTACGTGGAGCACGACGGAAAATCAGGGGTGGACCTCTACCGCATCAGGCAGGCCACCATCGACCTGATCCTCCTTGATGTCAACATGCCGGTGATGGGCGGGAAGCAGACCTTCGAGGTCCTCCGCTCCATCAACCCCCGCTGCCGGATCATTATCGTCACCGGCTACGGCCGCGAAGGGGTCGAGACATCGACGTTTTCCAGCGACGTTAACGGATTCATGCAAAAGCCGTTCCAGCTGGAGATGCTGGCACTCAAAGTCCGGGAGATACTGGACGACCGCACATCGGCGACCGCGGAGGCCGTGACATCATGACCACGTTTTTTCAGGAACTGAAACGCGCCCGGGAGCAGAAGAGAGTGAGCCTGAGCGATATCGCCGACAGGACACTCATCAACATCAGGCACCTGGAGGCGATCGAGCGGGGAAACACCGCGATTCTTCCCGAAGCGTATGTGCGCGCGTTCATACGGGAATATGCCGCGGCCATCGGCCTGGACGGGACGGAGACACTGCACCGGTTCGACGAGCTGCGCCGGGCGGAAGATGAGTCAACCCGTCCCAGGGAGCGGGCACTCCCCCGGTCGCCGGAGAAACGCCCCCCGTCTTCCTTCGACCCGGCGAAATTCATGACGCCGCGCATGGCGACGATCGGCGCAACGATCGTCATCATCACCGTCGGTGCGATCCTGGCGTGGAATATCTTCTCCCCGGGCACGACGGCGCCAGTGACCGAGATACCGTTCCAGAGTATCGTCAGCGAACAGGAAGAGCAGGCAGCCGCGGCACACCCCGCCCCGCCCCCCCTCCCCCGTCGGGCGGACAGCCTGACGCTCGTCGCTTCGGTGAGCGACACCGTCTGGATGACTATCACCGTCGACAGCCTTCCCCCGCGGGAATACATATTCCACCCGGGCGCAAAGCCGTCCTGGCGCGCCGGGAACAGGTTTCTCCTGACGCTCGGCAACGCGGGCGCGGTCTCGTTCGCCCTGGACAAGCAGCAGCTGGGAACGCTGGGGCGGAGAGGAAACGTGGTGCGCAACGTCCCCCTGACACGACAGACAGTGGCCTCCCGCTAGACGCATGCCGCCGCCCACCCGACAGGCTCTGCGGCGCGCAGAGCAGCTCCGCAGGGAACTCCACGACCACGACTACCGCTATTACGTCCTGGCCGAGCCGGCGATTGCCGACGAGGAGTACGACCGCCTGATGCGGGAGCTGCAGGACCTGGAAAGAGAGTACCCCGCCCTCCGCTCGCCCGACTCCCCCACGCAGCGCGTGGGAGGGGAACCCACGAAAGAATTCAGCACGGTGACACACGACCCGCCGATGCTCAGCCTGGCCAACTCATACAGCGAGGAGGAAATCAGGGATTTTGACCGGCGGGTCCGGGAGCTCCTCGGGGATGAAAAGCCGCTCTACGTGGCGGAACTCAAGTTCGACGGAATAGCGATCGCTCTTCAATACAGGGACGGCACGCTCGTGCAGGGGGCCACGCGGGGAGACGGGACGCAGGGCGACGACATCACAGGTAACCTGAGGACGATCCGCTCGATACCCCTGGTGCTGAGGACCAAAGAGAAGACGCTGATGACGATCGAGGTCCGGGGGGAAGCGTTCATGCACCGGAAGGATTTCGATCGCATGAACGCCGGCCGCAGCGCGGCGGGAGAGAAGACATTCATCAACCCGCGCAATGCGACGGCCGGGACGCTCAAAATGCAGGACCCGAAGATCGTGGCCTCCAGGCCGATACAGATGTACGCCTACTTCCTCATCGGCGCGGGGAAGAAACTCACCCGCCATTGGGCCAACCTGGAGTTGCTCCGTGCGCTCGGATTCCCGGTAAACTCGCACAGCAAAGTCTGCAGGACCATCGAGGAGGTCATCGCTTTCTGGAAGCGCTGGGAAGGAAAGAGGGAATCGCTCCCGTACGATATCGATGGCATCGTTGTGAAAGTGGACAGCCTCCGCCAGCAGGAGATACTGGGGACCATCGCGAAGAGCCCCCGCTGGGCCATTGCCTTCAAGTTTGCCTCACGGAAGGCACAGACGCGACTGAAGGGGATCGCGCTGCAGGTGGGACGGGTCGGGACCGTGACGCCGGTTGCGGAGCTCGAACCGGTCTTTGTGGGGGGGACGACGGTGTCGCGGGCGACGCTTCACAATATCGACTATATTCACGAGCTCGACCTGCGGGTCGGCGATACCGTTGTCGTGGAGAAAGGCGGGGACGTCATCCCGAAAGTGAGCGCAGCGGTACCTGCCCTCCGTCCGAAGGGGACAACGCCGTTCGTCATGCCGGCCTCCTGTCCCGCCTGCGGTTCCAGGATCTACCGGGAAGAGGGGGAGGCGAATTACTTTTGCGAGAACGCCGCCTGTCCCGCGCAGGTGCGGGGCCGCATCGAGCATTTTGCGCACCGCGGTGCGATGGACATTGAGGGGCTCGGTGAGGCAGCCGTGGAAACGCTCGTGTCAATGGATCTCGTCAGGAATGTGGCCGACCTGTATACGCTGGCCTCCAGGAAAAAGACTCTCGTTGCTCTGGAACGCTGGGGCGAGAAGAGCACGCAGAACCTCCTGGACGGGATCGCCGCAAGCAAGAAGCAGCCGTTCCGCAAAGTGCTCTTCGGCCTCGGCATCCGGCACGTCGGGACCGGAGTCGCCGGAGTTCTCGCCGAATCGTTCCCATCGATCGACCGGCTGGAAGGGGCGACCGAAGAGGAGCTCCGCGTCACCACCGGGGTGGGTCCGAAGATCGCCGAAAGCATCGTGCATTTCTTCGCGGACAGGCACAACCGCGAGATCCTCCGCCGCCTGAAGGATGCCGGGCTCACGATGACGGGAGCCGCGCGCGCAAGGAAAGGGGGACTGACCGGGAAGACATTCGTCCTGACCGGCACGCTCCCATCGTTCACCCGGGAGGAGGCCCGCCGCCTCATTGAAGAGAACGGCGGGAAGGTGATTGCCTCCGTCAGCAAGAACACGTCGTACCTCCTTGCGGGCGAGGATGCAGGTTCAAAACTGGCAAAAGCGCGGGCACTCGGGATCGCGGTGATTTCCGAGGACGAATTCAGAACGCTGATCAGGTAAGGACATTATGCTGGAATCACTCCGCAGGGCGATCGGAATGCGGGCCGCCCGGTTTCATTTCCGCTCCGCGCGCGAAAAGGTGATCTCGTTCAGCCATTCGATCTCGACATCCGACCGGGTGCTTGTCATCATGCCCCTGCGCCTGAGCACAGAGGAGGGGCAGATGCACGTGCTGACATTTCTTCGCGAACACTTTTACGAGCCCGATATCACCGTGATCGCACCGGAGGCAGGCACTCCGGTGGAACGGGTTCTCCCGCGCTGCCGCGTTCTCCGCCTGGGGCGCGCGGATGTCAACGCGTTCTTCCTCCCGCGGCGGACGTTCCTCGCGGGGATCGCCGAGAGGAGCTATGACCTGGCGATCGACCTCAACCTTGACTTCATGATTCCTTCCGCCTATATTTGTAAAGAAACCAACGCGCGTGTGCGCACGGGTTTTTCTGCCCGCCACGCCGACACGTTTTTCAATTTCCAGATCCGCCTGGAGGCCGACGCGCCCAGCGCTCACGCCTACGATCGCCTCGTGCGGTGCCTTCAGATGTTTTTCAGTGCAGAGGGAGTATGAACTTCGAAATCGCGCACAACGGCGCTTCGGCAACGCTGAAGCTGAAACAGAAAAAGCTCGATTCTTCGATCGCCCCGGAGCTCAAGGGGGAGTTCCTCCTCCTGTGCAAGCCCAAGGTACAATCGCTGGTGATCGATCTCGGCGAAGTGGATTTCTGCGACAGCAGCGGGCTCAGCGCCCTGCTTATCGCCGAAAGGAAGATGAAGGAACACGGCGGGACGGTGAAGCTCGTCCACGTGCACAAGAAAGTGTCGAGCCTCCTCAAGATCTCCATGCTGGACCGCGTTTTCGAGATCCAGGAGTCCGCTGCAAAGCACTGACGGCGGCTCAGGGCCGCCGTCTCTCACCCGATTTTCTCCACCTTGATGAAGTTTGTCGACCCGCGGGCAAAGAACGGGAGTCCCGCGAGGAGCACGATGTATTCCCCGCGCTTCACGAGACCGGACGCCAGAAGATGCTCCTGAACCCTCGCCAGGGCGCTGTCCGAATCATCCCACAGGTTTTCGATCACCAGTCCCTGAACCCCCCAGACCACCCCCAGTGAACGAAGGGTCCTTGCGCCGCCGGTGACGGCGATGATCGGCGGATCAGGACGGTACCGGGCGATGACGCGTGCCGTCTGTCCGGAGATCGTCACCGTCACGATCGCCGCGGCCCGCATCTGGCCGGCAAGCACACAGGCGGCACGGCCGAGCGCATCGTGGCGGTTCTCGACCGTCGCCCTCGATTCAATGCTCATGTGCCGCTTCCCGTGCCTCTCCGACTCGACCTTGCGGATGATCCTGACCATGATACGGACCGCTTCGACGGGGTATCTCCCCACGGAGGTCTCCCCGCTCAGCATGACGGCGTCTCCCCCGTCCAGCACGGCATTGGCCACGTCGCTTACCTCGGCGCGCGTGGGAGTGGGGCTGCCGATCATTGATTCGAGCATCTGCGTGGCAATGATGACGGGTTTTCCGGCGCCGTTGCAGCGGGCGATGATCATCTTCTGCAGTATCGGGACATCCTCGGCCGGAAGCTCCACGCCGAGATCGCCGCGCGCAACCATGATCCCGTCGGCGGCGGCGATGATTTCGTCGATGTTCGCCACGGCCTGAGGCTTTTCGATCTTCGCAATGATCAGGGGTCGGGCTCCGGCGGGGCTCCGCCCGGCTATGGCCGCGCGGAGCAGGCGGACATCATCGGCGGTCCTGACAAATGACAGGGCGACGTAGTCGACTTCGTTTGCGAGTCCGAATTCAAGGTCCGCACGATCTTTCTCCGTGAGCGACGGCGCGCTCACCGCAACGCCCGGGAGGTTGATCCCCTTGTGAGCGGAGAGGCTTCCGCCGACGAGTACTTCGCACGACACATCCTTTCCCTGAATTTTGATGACTTTCAGACGGAGCTTTCCATCGTCCAGGAGTATGTCCGCCCCGGGATGGACGTCCCGCGGCAGGCCTTCATACGTCGTGGAGACCCTTCCCGGCCCGCCGACGAGCGGCTCGGAAGTGATGACCAGGGTCTCCCCCCGGCGGAGGTCTATCGACGGGACGCTCAGATCCCCGATGCGGATTTTCGGCCCCTGAAGATCCTGCAGGACAGAGATCTCGACGCCCGTCCCTGCCACAGCCTGACGCACGTTCTTCAGCACTTCTGCGTGTTCCTGCTGTGTCCCGTGCGAGAAATTGAGACGCACAATGCCCATTCCCGATTCGATCAACTCCGAGAGAGTCGCGGCACTTGAGGATGCCGGGCCGAGTGTGCAGATGATCTTCGTTTTGCCGCGCAGGGGGGTCATGAGTCGCCTGTCCTTGTCAGTTCTGTGAGCGGGGCGTGCGCCGGAATTCTTCCATGGCCTCCGCAAGGAGGGGAAGGAGAACCCCTGAGGGGCCCTTGAGGAACTCATCTGCCTCGGGGGTCAGGGGCGTGGGTTCGGGGTTGATCTCAAGAAGATAGGCGCCGGCGCGTTTTGCCACCAGGGGGAGCGAGGCCGCCGGGTAGACGACCGCTGAGGTACCTATCGACATGAACAGATCCGCCCCCTCGGCCGCACGTACCGAGGCGTTCCACTCGTCTTCCGGCAGCATCTCGCCGAACCAGACGACATCGGGGCGCACGAGCCCCCCGCAGGAGGGACATAATGGCAGACCCGAGGCCGCGACTTCAAAATCGCTCCCGTACGGCGTCCCGCACTTCATGCAATAGTTCCGTTCGATGTTCCCGTGCAGTTCAAAGACCCTCCGGCTCCCCGCCCGGCGGTGGAGGCCGTCAATATTCTGCGTGATAACCGCAAACGACGGGGCGAGCCTCTCCATGGTCGCCAGAGCGTGGTGACCGGGGTTGGGTGCAATCCCGCTCATGATCTTCTTCCGGTGGGCATACCACTGCCACACCATCGACGGGTTCTTCATGAATGCGCTCATGCTGGCCAGCTCTTCAGGTTTGAGCTTCGACCAGATCCCGTCCGTGCCCCGGAATGTCGGGACGCCGCTCTCGGCAGACACCCCTGCTCCCGTAAACGCGACTATCGCACGTGCTTCACCGATCCGCCGTGAAAGGCCCGCAGAGAGAGGGGGAGTCATCGACCGGGCTCCAGGACGAGGCGGTCCATTCCCTGGAGCCGGGGTCCCCGAAACACTCCTGTCCGGTAGGCGCCGTTCAGCCAGAGTCGGGTCTGGTCCGCGTAATGCGAATGGAACACCTGCCCCGACTGTCCGGAGGGGAGAACGGAGCGGAATTCTCCTTCCCCGCCCATGTCGAATATCTGGCGGAATGAAGGACCGACGGTCACGTCAAAAGGCCTGTTGATTTCATACTCGAAGCTGACGAGCGCGGTGGAACCCCCGCTGACGGGGAAGGGACCGATGTTGAATATCCGGTCAAGGGGCTTCCTGAGTCCGAACGGATGCCGGAGGGACACGCTGTGGAGATTCCCCCAGCGCCAGTTCTTGGGGTCGTTGCCCCACTGCGACCGGAGGTCCCCCACGGCCTGGCGGAGACTCCTTCGCACGATGTCATCGCGCGTTTCCACTGCGGGGGTCTGCACGTCATCAAACCATGCGGAACTCCCCCCGGCCAGGAGGCGCGCAGTGACCCTGAGCGGAATATTGGAGAGCAGCACCCAGTCGTGAAACAGATCGTTCCCCATCTCGTCTGCAAACGTGTTGCGGATCAGCCGGATGAGGAACTCCTGGTATATGGTGGTGGCGACGTCGTCGCTCGTGAACCGGTAGTGCCAGTTGCGGATGTACTCAAAAACCCTCTCGCCTTCGGGGAGCGTCCCGATGCTGTCCTGGAACGCGGCAAAAATGTAAGGGACAATTTCGCGGGCGTAGAGGGAGTATGCGTCAAGCTGCAACCGTTCAAAGTCCTGCACGGAGAAGACATCCCCCTTTTTTCCCAGAACGTCGTTCAGGCGCTCGATGCGGGAGGGTGGCTCCCACAGGTCGGATATATGGTACGGATACGTTTCATCAACGATCCTGTTGTTCGCCGACGCAATATAGCCTTCAGGGGGATTGAACCGGTGCGGAAGCCGTGCAAAAGGGACGAAGCCTTTCCATTCCGCGGAGGGATCCCAGCCCGGCAGGGGAAGGAGTGAATTTCTTCCTGTGCGCACGGGAAGCCGCACCCCGCACCAGTATCCAATGTTCCCGCGGACGTCCGCGTAGACAAAATTCTGCCCCGGGACGGCGAATTCCCGGACACCGGCGGTGAACTCTTCCCAGTTCCCGGCCCTGTCGATCCGCGTGAACGCCAGGAACTGATCATCGACCTCGTTCCCTGTCCACCGCATGCTTGCCACGTACGGGGATTTCCCCTTCTGCAGAGGGGTCTCGATGTCTGTGACAATGGGACCGTGACGGGTGAGGCGCACGGTGAGAGAGCGGGCGGAGTCTCCCCTGACGCGGATCTCTTCGCCAAGAAGCGTGACGGGGTACCAGCTGCCGTCGTACAGGTAATGCGACCCGGTCGCCGAGTCCAGCCGCTCCACGTAAAAATCAGCGTCATCCGCCATCACGTTGGTGAGACCCCACGCGATCGAATCGTTCCGCCCGGCCACAACCGCCGGCACTCCGGCCATTGACATCCCCCGTATACGTGAGCCGGGCATCTGCAACTGGATCTCGTACCAGCGGGAAGGCGATTCCAGCTGCAGATGCGTATCATTCGCGAGCAGCGCCGCGCCCGTGGTGGACCGCCGGGGGGAGACCGCCCAGGCATTGCTCCCACCGATCACGGACGCGGAGCGGAAAAGCTCCGCATAGGCCTGGGCCGTCCTGAGATACGGGAGGCCGACCGAGGCATACGATCTCCATTCTCCGGACGGTACCGTCGGCGGCACCCCCTGAGGATACTCGGGCATGATATCAAGCGTGTGCTCGAGCCCGACGCGCTCGGCAATGCTTCCATACGTCAGATCGGTCCACCAGGAGAGGTTCAGCTCCCAGGCGGTCAACCGTCCGACGATCACGCTGTGCAGAGGCGTCCAGAGTTCAGGCTCATAGCCGAGAAGATCGAATTCAACAGGGTAGCGTCCCCGGGCGGAGGCAATATATGCGTTGACACCGTCCGAGTACCACCGGAGACGGTCCAGCGATTCGGGGGACATCTTCGACAGGATCCGCGCGGCACTCCGCCGTATCCCCACGATGCGGAACATCCTGTCAAACGGGAGCGTCGCCTGACCGAAGAGCTCCGAGAGCCGCCCTTCCCCGGCACGGCGCTCAAGGTCCATCTGCCACAGCCGGTCCTGCGCGTGCACGAAGCCGGTCGCAAGCATCAGATCGTGCTCGTTCGAGGCTTCGATATGCGGGACGCCGTAGGCATCACGCAGAACCTGCACCGCGGAGATCAGTCCGTGAATGCCGATATTCCCTGTTGTGACCGGAAACGACTTGCGGACCTGATAGCGGAGAAAAAGGGCAGCGGCGAGAATAGCGACAAGCAGAACGCCGATCGTGCCCCCGATAATCCTGGTTTTCCGGCTCATCTGCCTGTAAAAAAAGAAGTCCATCGAATGATGGACTTCAATATATCGAAAGGTGCCTACTTCTGCAACGGCGATTCTAATTCGGGTAGATTCTCACGGGTGGTTTTTCATCCGGCCGGGCTCTTTCCTTTTTCACATCCATCCGCGCTCCGGAGGGTCCGTGGGTAACATGGAAGGCAACTCTCGTATTTGTTGCCTCTGAGATTTCTATCTGGATATCCTTGAACGTGATAACCGCCTTCCCGTCCTGACCGAGATCGTATTTCAGGTCCTGGTTGAACACGGGCTGAATGAGCTTTGTCGATGAGCTTGTCCAGTATTCCCGGTAGGTGATATTGACTGTTCGTCCCGCAAGTCCGGAGTACAACAACGCGTAATGAAATGCCTCCGCAGGCTCCCTGGCTCCCGATTCCCTCACCCCTTCTTCCCATTCGATCAATGCTGCTCCCACGGGGGCAAACATGGGGCGGTTCAGCTCGGTATACAGGGAGAAGTAGTTCTCCGTCCCTGAACACCCCGCCAGTGTCATTGTCAAAAAGACGGCATAGACAGGCCATATCTTCATCGCGAGCTCCTCCTCCGGAACATCGGTCTAATATCTGTATGTCAGCGTCAGAAAGAAATTGTTCGTGATGATCTTCTGGTCGACCGGCGGAGCCTGAATCACTCCGGCCGGATCGGTGTAACTGTAGACAAACGTGTCCCACCACCCGTGCGCCCACGCCAGATCAACCATCACGGCGTCGCCCATGAGTATGCCGAGGCCGCCCGTGATGTATTTCCGGGTAAACGAACCCGGATCGCCTTTGTACGGAGAGGGGATGTACATGTACCCGCCGCGCAACCTGAAGGGAAGCGGGTGGAGATCCATTTCCCCTCCCCCGCGGAATGTCCAGGTCCCGGTAAATATCTGTTTGATCACCTCGTTGTTGCTCAGCACATCGGGATTGGCGTCGGAGAACTTGAGCTCTGTCCAATCCGTGTACTCCGCGTCCGCAGAGGCAACCAGGGGGCCCAGTATGAACGACGCCCCGCCGCCGTACACCCAGGGTGTGGTGATGCCGTAGTGCGTGGCGAACTCCCCCGGGTCGAACAAGGTTGTCGCCACTGTGCCGCCGCTCGCGAACGTGGCCACTGCAGGAGAACTCACCGGGGTTCCGAACGTCTCATCAATATGGAATGCTGACGGCGTTTTTACCGACAGGCCCAGCCGGAATAGGCCTGGAAAGCGCAGCATGAGCCCGAACTTCGCGTTCCACCCGGAAATATCGTCGGCAATATAGTCGTTGAGGGCCAGGGAGGAGAACGTCTGGTACGTTGAAAGCGGCAGGTTCGCATGGAGGCCGCTTAAGTCCTCTTCGGCATATGTGTGATCGTACCGGTAGGATCCCGCCAGGTACGTCAGTGTGACTCCGAGAGAGAGGTTCTTCGCAATATCGACCGCACCTCCCAGGGAGTAGTTGTTCAGACCTCCCGACTCCATCACCCTGCCGAGCTGGGTGATCTTCGAGGTGATCGGGCTGTTCCATCTCCCCAAGACAGTCGTGTCCGCAAGGTATAGCTGATAGGCCAGGTTCCCGGATATATCCGCGGGCACGTAATCGCCGTTCCGCGCATACGTCTGTATGATGGAACTGTTCGGGTTGAACCCGGTGAACGACAGGCCGCTTGTAAAATTGCTCTGCCGGTCGAAACCGAGCGCGAATGCAGCAGCCCCCTGCTTTACGGGAACAGGAATGACAAACCCGAGCGAGTTGAGGTTTGTCGCATTAACTCCATCCCACTGGGAGGTTCCGAAATACGTGCTTGTGTTCCCGAGCTTGTTGTAGTTCAGCCCGATCGTGAATTCCCCGCGGATGGTCTGGGCAAGACCTGCAGGGTTCCAGTACAGCGCGCTGTAATCGTTTGCCACCCCCGTGTAGGCCCCCCCCATACCGACCGCTCTTGCACCGATGCCGAGGCCGGGAGTTCCCAGACGAAGAGCATCTTCAGGTATTTGCGCGAAGACAAATCCTGGAAGTCCGGTCAGGAGAAGGACCGCCGCCGCAATCATGAACCGTTTCATTGTCATCCCGTTATCGTCTGAGTTCGTGTTTCTTAACGCCGTCCGCCTCCGCCCCGCGCACCTCCGCCACCGCCGCCTCTGGAGCCGCCGCCGCCACCGCCGCCCCTGGTACCGCCGCCTCCGTAGCCTGAACGTCCCTGCGGGGATGAATACCCGCCCGGGCCAGACCTCCCCCGGGGAGCAGATTGTACAGAAGGCCCGCGCAACCTCGACTGACCCCGGGCTGAATATCCGGTTCCTGACCTGCCCCTCGTTGAGGGTGTGCCCGAGACAGTTCCTCTGCCTGAGTATAACCTTCCGGCCGACAAGGTGCGGTTTAATGTTCCTGTGCGACCGACGGTTCCCCGGGTCACAGGACTACTCCCCCCTGAGGCGGGGTAGATGCCCCGTGATCCGCCCGAGGTGCGCGACATTCCGTATCCCCGCGTGGCGTACGGTCCGTAATGCCCGTAATATCCGCCGTGATAATACCCACCGTGGTAGTAATAGCCGTGGTAAGGATAACCGTACCCGTACCAGGGATAACCGTACCCATACCAGGGATAGCCGTAACCGTACCAGCCCCCGTACCAGGGTCCGTACCACCCGAGACCGATACCCACACTGAATGCCGGATAATACGCCGGGTAATAAGAGTCATAATAGAATTCCCGGCGAGCGGAATCATAGTCGCCCTGCTGCGTGCTGTCAGCGGAGGTCTGATCGTTCGCCGCGATCTGTGAACCGTCCCCTTCGTCCACGTCCTCCTTTGCCGCACCCACCTGGGTGTAGCACCCGGAGAGCAGGAAGAACGGAAGAACAGCAAACAGGCCAAACGTGAGGTATCGCATTGCGTGTTTCATAGTTGTCGCCTCTTGATAAAAATATGAACCCCGGGTTCATTTACTGTATGGGGAGCAACATTGGTGCCAAGGGACATGGCTGAATACGCCCATTCTCGCCGATTAAGGCGGCCACTCTGTGCATATTACTGGACAAATGCCGGGAAGCCGTTCATTAATATGAACACCGGAGGGAGTACCCGGATTCCCGGGCCTGAGAAGCCGGACCTAGAGGGGCCTGATATATTCTATGTGGACGGTCCTGTTGGCAACCGTCACATTTCCGCCGTTGTCCGCAAGGTCCTTGAAGTTCACGCCCAGCGTGAATCCTCCGCCGAGGGAGCACCGGAGAGCGACATCGACGTAGCCTTTCCCGTGGCCAAGCGTGTTATCACCCGCATCGTTCGCGGCGAGATTGTATTCGAATATCAATGAGAGGAACGGTCCGATCGTCTTCTCGATTCCTCCGAACATATTCATGTTACTGTTTCCGTCCGATCGTTCAAACGAGTAATTCGCTCCACCGTGCAGGCTGAGGAATCCCAGGACTGCGTAGTTCTTGCTGAAGACCGCGTAGAGCCCGGGGGACTTGATGACGTAGCGGTTCAGGCTCCGGTCGTAACCGTCATGCCCCTGAGAATCAAACCCGATAGCAAGAGCCGGGACATACACGCTCTCTTCAAGAAGACGCACCCTGATGTTGAAACCGGGTGCCGGGTTCATCACCGCCGATCCGCCACCGATCAACCCTGACCCCCCGTAGGAAAGTCCCGCGCTCAGCCTGTCGAATATCCCGACCGCGCATGTCAGGTCCAGCCCCCCTTCGCCGTAAAAATCCACATCCAGCGCAATGTTCCCCCGCGGGATCATCCCTGCCGTGGGAAAATCGACGAGGGCCCGCGGCTCGAGTTTCCCGGCCGATCCGGCGGAGCCCTGACCGCACAGACGGGGGACCGGTGCGAAGAGCAGGACAATGACACAGAGGAGCCGGGAGCACCGGGCGGTCTGTTCACTCACCTCAGATGTCATCTTCACCGAATATCTTCCTGATTTTTTTCGTGACGACAGGATCTTTCTGCGGGGTTTCCTCGGGACGGGGACCGGGAGGACGCAAGTTCGCAGTGTTCTCCCGGTGTACATCTTCCTCCGGTTCTGTATCCCCGGGGAGCGGGGGTTTTTCTCTCCGCTCCGCCGGCAGAAGAGGGACACCCGCCGTCCGCTCAGGCACCTGCTCTTGTTTCCCGGGGGGGAGAATAATCCCCTGAAGCCGGCGGAATGTGCGGAGAATTTCCTCCCCGTCGACACCGACCGCCTTGCCGTCACGCAAGCGGAACACGCCGCGGGTCATGACGTCCGATATCATGCCCGAGTCGCAGTAGTCCGTGAGGATCGCCGCGATCTCTTCCGCCGCCGGCCGGGCGCTGAGCGCGGGAAGCCGGACGTCATCAAGAGGGACCATCGCCAGGTCGGCGTGTTTCCCGACTTCAAGCGAACCCGTCAGCACGTCGAGGCTGAGCGCGTGTGCTCCGTTGATCGTGGCCATGCGAACGAGTTCAAGCGGCGTGTACGGCGGGAGTGCCGGGAAATACCTCCGCAGGTTTCGCAGCACCCTGATTTCACCCAGGAGATCCGTTTCTCCCCAATCGGTGCCGAGACAGAGCGGGACGTCGCGGGATGCAAGCGAGCGAAGGAGGGGGTATCCCGTCTGCTTGGCAAGAGCCGAGCGGACACAGAGCGTGACGGGCGTGCCGCCGTCCCGGATGAGGTCCAGGTCCTGTTCCGGAATATGATTGCAGTGCAGGAGATGCGTGGCGGGACCGAGCACGCCGGAGTCTTTCAGGATGCGCAGCGGACTCTTCTTGAACCGGCCCCGCAGCGATTCGACATCCGCACGCACCTCGCCGAGATGCGCGGCAAGCGGGAAGTGCGTCTCCGCCGAGGCGCGCGCAAGGCTCTCGAAACTGTAGACCGTGTAACCCTCCTCCGGGCCCATCGCGATGGAGAACTCCCCCGTTGCGGCGGGAGAAGCGCGGAACGATTCGATCTGTTCCCACGTCTGCAGGGTGAAGACGGAACGGACACCCGCCGATGTGAGGCGCTCGATCGCTCCGTGAATCACGGAGGGGGCGTATGCGGCGGGATACTCGGCGACGGTCGTCGTACCGCCTCTGAGGTGGAGAAACCCGGCAATGTCGTACAGCGAGGCGATGTCGGGCGCCGAGGCGGGATCCCGCAGGCGCGCGACGGCTCCCTGCATCCCCGGAAGCCCGTTCCAGGAGGTGTACGGAGTCCTGAGCGTGATGTACCTGAGGAGGACGCTCTCCGCGTGGTAGTGAGCATTGACAAAACCGGGAAAGACGAGGCGCCCGCGTGCATCGACCACCGACGCCGCCGGGTAGAGGGAAATCAGGGTCTGCGCGGAGGGATTGATATCCACGATCCGCCCGTCCCTGATGAGGAGGCTGTACCGTCCGCATCTGTTCCCTGCGTCGCAGGAGAGCAGCATGCCGTCGGCGATGATCAGGAAATTTTTTTCCAGGTTGTCCCCGTCTTTTTGTCCTCCAGGGCTATGCCCATCGCGGCGAGCCCGTCGCGGATCCTGTCGGAGAGCGCCCAGAGCTTCTGTGCGCGGACCTCGCCCCGGATCGCGATGAACAGCTCCACGAGGGGGCGCTCAAGCGTGCCGGAGTCCTCCCCGGCCCCGGCTGTTCCCGTCGTTATCCCGAGCACCGATCCGGCATGCAGGGCATACCAGCGGTCAACGGCTTCAAGCGTCGACCGGCCGTAGTTCTTTTCTCCCGCAAACGCCTGGTTCAACTCACGGAGGAGATCGAACAGAACTGCGATTGCCTGCGGCGTATTGAAATCGTCGTCCATGGCACTCCGGAATTCCGCGGTGCGCCGTTCGAGATTGATGCCCGGATCTGCGCCTGCCTCCGGTGATACCGCGATCCGCTCACGCAGGTTGCGGAGCGTGTTGGAGAGCTTCTCGTATCCCGCACGGGCTCCCTCGAGCGCTTCGTCGCTGAAATCCAGGGTGCTCCGGTAATGGCTCTGAAGGATGAAGAAGCGCACGACCTGGGGATTCCACCGGGCAAATGCGTCCTTGAGCGTTATGAAATTCCCGAGCGACTTCCCCATCTTCTTCCCGTCCACGGTCACCATATTGTTGTGGAGCCAGTACCGGACAAAAGGTTTCCCCGTCGCGCCTTCGCTCTGCGCGATCTCGCATTCATGATGGGGAAACTGGTTCTCCAGTCCCCCGCCGTGTATGTCGAAACTGTCACCGAGATACTTCATCGACATCGCAGAGCATTCGATGTGCCAGCCGGGAAATCCTTCGCCCCACGGGCTCGGCCAGCGCATGATATGACCCGGTTCTGCTTTCTTCCAGAGCGCAAAATCCGCCGGATGCTTCTTCTCTTCCTTGATTTCCACCCGTGCGCCCGCGTTGAGTTCTTCCACGG
>Ga0335084_10002711_pt1 | contig 17116 bp, 15 predicted proteins | sample Lox_Sample_44_FD_206721 | JGI IMG/M metagenome (GOLD analysis project Ga0335084, IMG submission 206721) | Soil microbial communities from Loxahatchee National Wildlife Refuge, Florida, United States - Lox_Sample_4.4 | ecosystem: Environmental > Terrestrial > Soil > Wetlands | place: USA... | reverse complement strand
CGCGGCCGCGGGAGATCTGGTCGACGTTCGCGATCTGCTGCGCCAGCACCACCGGGTGGCGGAGCGCCGGCAGCAGCACTGCGGTGCCGAGCCGCACCCGTTCGGTGATGCCCGCGATATAAGCGAGCGTGGTCATCGGCTCCAGCCGCGGCTTGGCCACGACGCTGTCGCCGACCCATACCGCGTCGTAGCCGGACGCGTCGGCGTACCGCGCCATCGCCCAGCACTCGCCGACCGGTGGCCGCCGCGCCGACTGCATGACGATGCCGCGGGTCGGAATCAGGATACCGATGCGCATCGCGAGCTAGGGCGTGCGGGCGAGCTGCCGCCCGATGAAGTCGCGCATGTCTGCGATGCACTTCGTGGTGTCGGCGCTCACCTGTCCGATGAAGCCGTGCTTTGCGCCCGGGAAGCGCACGCGCTCGATCGCGCCTCCGGCCTTCTCGTACGCGCGCACGAGCGCGTCGGTGATGGCGGCCGGCACATTGTCATCCGTCTCGGGCTGCGCGATCCACGTGGGCGGCAGCGAGCGCGCCCGCCCGGCCTCGATGACGCCGGTGACGCTCGCCCCCGCCATCGCGGCTTCGTCGGCGAAGTATCCGAGCGACGAAGCGACGAGACGCGCCGCGCCCTCGGCAAACGTCGGATCGTTCTTGCGGCCCAGCGCGTAGCGGTAGCGTGCGAGCGGGTCGGCGACGGGATACAGCGCGATCGCGAAGGCGACGGCGTCGTCGCCCGCCGACGCGCCAAGCGATCCATCGGCCAGCGCGATGGGCGTCCCCGCGTGAGCATCCAGTCCCGGCTGGGTTGCGACGAGCAGCGCGAGATGCCCGCCGCTCGAATGCCCCAGGATCCCGATGCGCGCTGGGTCCACGCCGAGCGCCGTCGCGTTCACCCGCACCCACCGCACGCCCGCGGAGACGTCCTGCGCAGCGGCCGGATGCTTGTGATCCGGGCCCTGGCGAAAATCGAGCGACACCACCACGAGTCCGCACGCGGCCAGGCCGCGGCCGTGGTGGATGCCGACGTGCCGGTCACCGCGCGCCCATGCCCCGCCGTGCACGTCGACGAGGGCGGCGAGCGGCGCGGCCGGGGTGCCCTTCGGACGATAGACGCGCGCCAGCGCGTCCCCGCCGGGCAGTCTCGCGAAGGCGACGTCGCCCTCCTCGACCTCGTAGGGCGCGGACTGATCGAACCCGATCTTCATATTTGACCCTCCCATGACGGTTCGGCGACGGCGCGCCAGCGGGCGCGGATTCCGTCGAACTCTTTCTTCGGCAGCAGCCCCCGCTCGAGGAGCGCGGCGTTCTCCTGCCATCGCGCCGGCTTCGTCGTCCCCACGATGGCCGTATGTACGCCCGGCACGCTGAGGGTGAAGCGCAACGCCGTCGCCACCGCGACGCCGTCGTCGCGCAGAAACGGATACTCGAGCTTGCGCAGCCGCATCCAGTAGTCGGCGTAGTACGACTCGGGCCGGCGCGTATAGTGCCACGCGACGTTGGCGATGGGCCGCTTCGCGATGACGCCCATGCGCTTCCGGCGGGCAATGGGCAGCGTGAGGTCGAGCGCCTCCTGATCGGCGATGCTGACGGACGTCTGCAGCGTGTCGAAGTGGTCGCTCTCGACCGCGTAGCGGGCGGCCGCGCTGTCGCCGCTGTATCCGATGTAGCGGGTCATCCCTCGCTCACGCGCGCGCTCGAGCGCAGTCATCACGTCGCCCTTTCTGAGCTCGGCCAGCGAGCAGCTGTGCAGCTGCACCAGATCGACGCAGTCGGTACGCAGGCGCTGGAGACTCCGCTCGATGCTCTTGAGCAGCGCCTCCGGCCGCCACTCGCCCCTCCCCCACCCCCGACCGTGGCCGCACTTGGTGAAGAGGTAGAAGTCGCGTCGGCGGGCGCCCACGGCCTTGCCGATCAGCTCCTCGCTGTCCTCGTAGCACTCCGCGGTGTCGATGACATTGAGGCCGGCGTCGAGCGCGCTGTCGAGAAGCGTGGCAACCGTCCGCCCGCTCACGCGCTGGTAGCCGATCTCCGACCCGCCGAACCCGAGCACGCTGACGGTCATGTCGGTCCGTCCCAGCTTCCGGCGTTCCATCACTCATCGGCTCCCGGGCTCAGCTCAGCACCTCGCGGAAGGACCGGATCGCGTCGATGTGGGCCTTCGGTGACGTGAAGCCGGCGCGCATCGTATCCACGGCCACGTGGCTGGCGCCGAGGGCGCGCCACGCCTCGACGCGGCGGCGCCACTCGTCCTTGCCGAGCCCCTGAATGCTGATCCAGGGGTCGATGCCGAATTGCTTGCCATCGCGACCGGCCGCCGCCAGATAGCCCTGGAGCTGATCGATATAGCCCTTCATGCGATCGTCGGGCGGCCGGCCGGCCGGCATCCAGCCGTCCCCGATGCGCGCAGCCCGCTTGAACACGGGCTCCGCAGCCCCGCCGAACCAGACCGGGATGGGCCGCTGGATGGGAAGCGGATTGATCCCAGCGTTATCGATGAGGTGATCCTCACTCTTGTGGGTGACGAGCGGCTGGGTCCAGAGCTTGCGCAGAACGCCGATCTGCTCCTCGACACGACGGCCGCGCGTCCGGAAGTCTTCGCCGAGCGCATCGTACTCGACGTAGTTCCAGCCGATCCCGATCCCGAGGCGCAGGCGCCCTCCACTCAGGACGTCGACCTCCGCGGTCTGCTTGGCCACCAGCGCGGTCTGCCGCTGCGGCAGGATGAGGATGCCGGTGACGAGCTCGAGCTTCGTGGTGATGGCAGCGAGAAAGCCGAAGAACACCATGGGCTCGTGGAACGGATGCTCATAGGTGTACGGCCCCGTCAATTTCGGCTCCCGCTCGGGGTGCGCCCCCAGCACGTGGTCGTAGACGAGCAGGTAGTCGTAGCCGAGCCCCTCGGCGGTCTGCGCGTAGTCCTTGATCGCCTGGACATCGTTGCCGAACTCAATCTGCGGGAACACGACTCCGTACTTCATGGCGGGCTCTCCTTTGCTCATGGCTCGGATGACCTTCGGCCCCGGTCGGTGCGCCGGCGACATCCTATCACGCGGTCGCTCCTAGCTCGGCCCCGCGAGCTCCAGGAACGCCTCCGCGATACGCCCGGGAAGTGTGGCGTCCCTGCGTTTTCCACTCCAGCCGAGATCATGCCCGCCGCTCACTGCCAGCATCGCCGTCCTTCCAGGAATCAGCTCCCGCGCCTTGTCGAGCTCGGCGAGCGAGCCGAACGGATCCGCCGTCCCGCTGACGAAGAGCGTGGGCACCCGCAGGTCCGGAAGGTGGGCAATGCGGAGGTCGCGTGGGCGCCCGGGCGGGTGCAGCGGATAGGACTGAAGCAGCAGGGCGCTGGCCAGCGCAGGCTCGGCGGCGAGCAGCATGGAGGCCTGGCGGCCGCCGTAGGAATGGCCGCCGAGGAAGAGACGGCCACTCACGCGCTCGCGGAGCACGCGAAGCGCAGCGCGCAGCCCTTCACGATCGCGCGCGGCCCCTGACGGTGACGGCCCTCCGCGCGGGCGGGCCTGCCGGTACGGCAGGTCAGAGCGCAGGACGGCGACGCCGCGAGCGGAGAAGGCCTCGGCCACCGCCACCAGGAGCGCCGCGTCGGCGTTGCCGCCGGCGCCGTGCGTGAGCACGAGGCCGTCGGCACCACTCGACGCGGCCGGGTGCAGGACGCCGCGGACGGGCGGGTCGCCCGCGATGTCGATCCGCTCGACGCTCACGGCAGCACCGCCACCAGAGCTCCGGTTGGCGACATACCCCCGCACTGTACCATCCCAACGTTCGGGTCGAACGTTCGCGCTTGACACATTTACGGTGTAAATGTACGATGTCCGGCCAACGAAGGGCAGCCCCGATTCTCGCGAGGTGAAGGAGACGCGCATGAGCTCGACCGGGACCCCGGCGAAGGAGCACGAGGAGACGGCGGCCGGCTTTCATCAATCCTGGTTCCCGCTGGCGCTGGCGAGCGAGCTGGCAAGCGGGCAGGTGGTGGGCCGGGACTTTCTGGGCACCCGCGTCATCCTGTATCGGGACGCGACGGGCAAGGCCCTGGTGCAGAGCGCCTTCTGCCCACACCTGGGCGCGGACCTGTCGGTGGGTCAGGTGGTGGAGGGCCAGATCCGCTGCGCCTATCACCACTGGCGCTTTGACGGCACGGGACGCTGCGTGGACATTCCGGCCGGCGACAAGATCCCGCCGGGTGCGAGGATCGGGATCTATCCAAGCGCGGAGGCGTGGGGGCTCATCTGGGCATTCAACGGGGAGGTCCCTCGATTCCCGGTGCCGTGTATTCCCGGCGCGGAGGAGCGCGAGCTGGTCTGCGAGACACACTTCCGGGGAATGCGCGCACTCGATCCCTGGGTTGCCGTGTCGAACGGCGTCGATTTTCAGCATCTTCGCACGCTGCACGGTTTGTCGGCGGTCGATCCGGACGCGGTCACCGTCGGGGAGTACAGCATCGAATACCGGATCGAAGCGCCGTCCTTCGTGCAGCACGGGCTGATCACGGGCGTGAACACCTTCTCGCAGCACCTGACCATCGGTGATCAGGATCTGTTCATGCTGTTCACCGGCGCGCCCATCGCGCATGGCCGGACCATGGGCTTCTACGTCTACGGGGTGCCGGCCACGGGCCAGGGGCGAGCCGGCGCCGCGGCCAAGCTCGACGATCTGCGTGGATTCGTGCAGCGGCTGATCGCGGAGGATGCGCCGGTGCTCGACACGATCCGCTTCCGCCCGCGCGTGCTCGTGGCGTCCGATCGGCACCTTGCGCGGTTCTTCAAGTACGTGCGCGAGTTTCCGCGGGCTCATCCGCCGGACGCGTGACCGGCATGCCCAGGAATCTGTCGGGCGCCGAGGTCGGCGCCTTCCGCGCGCGGCTCTGCGCGGTGGCGCAGCGGCGCTTCGCCAAGCGCGGGCTCGATGGTGTCAGCATGCGGCAGCTCGCGGACGCGCTCGGCTGCAGCCCCATGACACCCTACCGCTACTTCCGCAACAAGGAGGAGATCCTGGCCGCCGTCCGCACCGCGGCTTTCGATCGCTTCGCCTCCGCGCTCGAGGGCGCGATGAACAAGACGCGGGGCGATCTCCGCGCACAGGGCCAGGCGGTGGGGGAAGCGTATATCCGCTTCGCTTTGGGCGAGCCCGAGGCCTACCGCCTGATGTTCGACCTGTCGCAGCCCCACCCTGATCGTTATCCGGATCTGGTCCGCGCCACCGCCCACGCGCGCCACCTCATGAGCGCCTCTCTCGAAGGTCTCGTAAGAGCCGGAATCTTCGCGGGCGATCCCACGCTCATGGGTCACGTGTTCTGGGCGACGATGCATGGGCTCGTCGTCCTGCATCTGGCCGGCAAGCTGCCAGCGAAGCCCGATTTCCGGACCATTCAGCGCGAGGCGATGCGTCTCCTCGTGGCCGGCGCCCGCTCGGGAGCTACCGCGCCGCGGGCGCAGGCCCTCGCCCGCCGCCGAAAGCGTGCGCCGTGAGCATCCTGCTCGGCCTCTCGCCGTTCCTCGTGTTCTTCGCGCTGATGCGACTCGTCACGCCCGTGGCCGGACTGAGCGGCGCCCTCGCCGCGTCGTCGCTGCTCTGCCTGCGCATGTGGTGGCGCCGCGAGTCCGTCAAGATCCTGGAGGTCGGCAGCCTCAGCCTCTTCGGGCTGCTCACTGCGTACACGCTCCTGGCCTCTCCGCGCTGGACAGTGGCCACGGTGAGGCTCGCGGTCGACAGCGGCCTCCTCGGCATTGCGCTCGTCTCGCTCGCCATCGACCGGCCGTTCACGCTGCAGTACGCGCGCGAGCGGGTGCCGGAGCAGTTCTGGGGGCTGCCGATCTTCCTGACTACCAACCGCATCATCACGGGCATCTGGGCGGCCACCTTCGCCATCCATGTGGCGGCGGACGGCGCCGCGGAATACGTGCCGGCCATCCCCATCTGGCTCGACGTCGCGGTCTCGATCGCGGCCTTGGTGGGCGCAGTCTGGTTCAGCCGCTGGTATCCGGAGGCGGTTCGCCGGCGCGCGCTCGCCAGCGCCGTGGGGTGATCACAAAGGACTCTGCGACTGCTGGCCGGCCGGCCGAAGGCCGGCCGCACTCAGTCGGGGAAATACCGTGTCGCGGAAGGCGGCGATCTCCGCTTCGGGTGGAGCGAAGGTCAGAAGCGGCATGAGGTAGAGATTCCGCGCGCCGAGCCTGGTCATCTCGGCGATCCGCGCCGCGCAGTCGGCGGGCGTCCCGATGAGTCCCAGCGCCTCGCACAGCTCGGCGACGACATCGTCAGGCACGAACGATGTTGCCCTGATCGCAGCCTCCCAGTCGTGGGCGTGGGAGAGGTCGGGATAGACCTGCCGCACCGCGTCTGGGATCTCGAGCTTCGGCAGCTTCACACCGGCCGGCCCGAGCCAGTATCCACCCCAGCGGAGCACGCCCCAGTGCACGGCGGTGGGGCGGGCCAGCCGACGGGCCTCCGCAGTCGTGGCGATCGTCGCAGTTCGCACCGCCCAGATGATCTCGAGATCCTCGAGCCGCCGACCGGCGCGGCGCGCGCCGCGGTCCACGTGCTCGAGGGCCCGCTCGACGATGCCCCGATTGAAGCCGACGAGCAGCAGCACCCCGTCGGCGATCTCCCCGGCGACCTCGATCGCCTTCGGGCCGGAGGCGGCCATCAGGACCGGGATGCGCCGCCCGGAGGCGTAGCTGAGGCGCCCCGGCGTGCCGCCGAAGTCGACGGCTTCGCCGGCGAGCAACCCCTTCACCGTCCGGATGCACTCGCGCATCTCGGCGAGCGTGCCCGGCGGCCGTCCGATGGTGCTCGCCGACGTATAGCCGGTGCCGATGACGAATTTCACGCGCCCCGGCGCCAGCTCTTCGACGCTCTGGATCGCGCTCGCCAGCACGGATGCGTGCCGGGTGAACGGGTTCGTGACCGCAGGAAACAGAGTCAGGCGCGAGGTATGGGTGGCGGCCTGACCCAAGACCACGAACGTGTCCCGGCTGAGCATCTGGCTGTCGAGGATCCCAGCGCCGTCGAAGCCCGCCGACTCGATGCTCTCGATGAGCCTCATCAGGTCGGGCATCGGGGCCGTGCCGGGGACTCGCAGGTACACGCGGACGGGCTCACTCATTCGTCATGCGTCCTCTCTCGCGAACCGCGGAAGCTGATTAACAGCTGGCCGGGACGAATCCAGCCAAAGGTACTTCGTTTCATCCGACCGGGCCTTGGCAATTCGGTGGCGCTCGTCCAGCGCCTGCGGTAGTGAGACGCCAGGCTCTGTCTCCGATGCGGCAGTCCGTAGCCGGCACGCCAGGCGCCGGGACGTTTCCGCGGAAACGCCCATGGGCCGGGCATCCCCGTCCGGGATGCGTGCCCGCTGGTACAGGGTCTCGCGGGCCCCGGCCCCACCTCCAAGGTGTGATTCGCAGCGATCTGCATGACGGACCCTCCTTCTGCTGCCGCGACTCTACACCCTGGGTTTCGAGCCCACGGAGAGCGGCCGGGACGGGCGATCACGGAACGCGAGATGATTTTGGGTCCGGCACCTCGCGACCACGCGCCCGCGAGCCGATGCGTGCCGCTGGACCGGCACTTGTCGAGAGCTGCCGATGCATCGCTGACTCACCCGGCCGAAGCTGTCAAGCTGAAAAACGTGGCTTTCCGCTGGACGCCGCTCTTGTTCCCGTCCGTCGGCTTGCGGAAACTCTTGCCTTGGCGGAGGCCACTAGCCCGGCAGCGCGCCTCGCGTCTTGGTCTCCAGCCGATAGACGCTGGTCCGTGCCGTGACGAAGAGCACGCGCCCGTCCTCGCCCCATGCGAGGTTCGCCGGCAGCTCCGGCAGAACGATGCGCCCAAGGAGCGCTCCGTCCGCGCGGCACACCCAGACGCCGCCCGGGCCTGTGCAGAACACATTGCCCGAGAGATCCACCTTGAGACCGTCGGGCACGCCGGGGTCGTCCGACGCCATGTCCAGCAGGATGCGGCCACTGGTCAACGTGCCATCCGGGCGCACGTCGAATGCGCGAATGTGCTTGTGGGCGGAGTCGTCGATGTACAGCACGGACTCGTCGGGCGAGAAGGCGAGACCATTCGGCAGCGCGAAATCGTCCACCACCAGGTGGAGCGTCCCGTCAGGGGCGATGCGGTACACGCCGTTGCAGGGCTGCTCCTTTCCCGGAATGGGTCTGGTCCACCAGCCCGCGGGGCGCGGCACGCCGGGCGCGCTCGGCTGGACACCATAGGGCGGGTCGGTGAAATAGACGGAGCCGTCGGACTTGACGACGATGTCGTTGGGACTGTTGAGCCGCTTGCCCTGAAACTGCTCCGCCAGCACGGTGCGGCTGCCGTCGTCGGCGACGCGAGTTACCCGGCGCCCGTCATGCTCCGCCGCGAGGACCCGCCCCTGCCCATCCAAGGTGAGGCCATTGGACGTGCCTCGGGCGTAGGTGGTCAGCTCCGGGCCCTCCTGCAGCCGGCGCCACCGCGCGATGCGCTTGTTCGGAATGTCGCTGAAGAGCAGCGAGGCGCCGCGCCACACGGGCCCTTCGGTGAACCAGAGTCCACCGGCGACGCGCTCGATGGCGGCGTCGGGCGCGATCAGATCGTGAAGACCGGGATCGTGTGCTTCGAGAGGTGCCATGATGCCTCCTTGATCCGCAGCGCTACGGGTGGGAAGGCTCGAGTGGGACAATCGGCAGCACGATCTTCGACTCCCGGCCGCGCTCGTGGAAGACGGTATTGTCGGCGACCATGCGGCGGCGGTCACGCCCGATCGGCTCGCCCGTATTGGGATTGACGTCGAATCGGGGGTGGTTCGAGCTCGAGATGTCGAGACGGATGCGATGGCCGGGCATGAAGAGGTTGCTGGTCGGATAGAGGGTGATGGTCAGCTGCATGGGGACGCCCGGCACCGCGGGCTCGCCTCGCTCGCGGCTGTTCCTGTAGCGCAGACGCGCGATGCTGTCCGTGAGGTTCAGCGCGTAGCCGAGCGGATACCAGGGGCTCGGCGGGTAGACGTCGATGAGCTTTGCCGTGAAGTCGGTGTCCGCGACGGATGTTGCCACCCACAGGACAACCTCGATGGGGCCGGTCACCTCGGTGGGCTCCGGCAGTGGCGCAGTCTGGAAGACGAGAACGTCCGCACGAGATCCGAGCGGCAAGTACGGCGGGCGGCAGCCGTGAAACGCTGGACCCTCGCGCTGGTCAAAGCCTCCCGGGGCCATGATGTCGGCCGTCCGCTCGCCGCGGCCGGCATATCTCGGGTCCGCAATCCCGGCGGGGAGCGGCAGGACATCACGCAGCGACGAGACATTGCCGCCGATGGACGGCACGGGGTTGGCCGGGTCGAAGCTATAGGTGGTGGACGAGCTCCCCTCGCGCGGCGCCTCCGCGCGAAGCGACCCGTCACCGTGCAGATAGAAATCCGTGAAGCGCGTGCGCGCAAGCGGCCACTCGTGCTCGTCGCGCCAGCGGCCGCCGTGCACCAGCCGGCCCGCTCCCGAGCGCCGTCCTGATCCGCCGCCCATCACGAAGATGCGGAGCGGCGCCTCGGCATCGAGGCCATTGTCCACGCCGCGGAGCCAGCGGTCGAACCAGCGCAGGTGCAGCTCGTCGAAGCTCGGCAACGCCGCCTCCCGTCCGAACTCCACGTCGCCCGCATATGACACTTCCATCGTCCTCGAGCCGTGCGTCCAGGGACCGACCAGCGCGCGCACCGGCCGCCGCCCGCCCGCTCCCAGCCCGACGAAGTTCTGGAAGGTCGCCCGCGTATACGAGTCGTACCAGCCGCCCACGAAGAGGATGGGGATCTCGGGGAATCGATTCCAGTGTGCACGAGGGTTGACGCTCGGATGCTTCCAGTAGTCGTCGTAATCGGCCCGGGCGAGGATCTCGAGCACCCACTTCTCATAGGGCGGCACCAGCGCGAGCTGCGTCTGGCCTGGCCGGATGGGCATGCGGTCGAGCCAGTCCGAGAACGGCGGGGCGCCGAGGTTGAGCCCCGTGGTGACATAGGGTGGCGCGGTCAGCGCCGTCTGGAAGTTGTAGGCCGAGTGCCAGAAGGCCCAGGCGAGGAAGCGCAGCTCGAGGGCGCCGCCATGCCGCACCGAGCTCTCGTGGGCGTCGGCGCCGCTCATGTTCGGCACCATGGCGGCGAGTCCATCGGGACCGAGCGCGGCCATGGCGGTCTGCGTCCATCCGGACCACGAGGTGCCGAAGGCGCCCACGGTCCCGTTCGACCACTCCTGGCGACGAATCCACGCGATGGTATCCGCGCCGTCCTCGGCTTCGGGAACGAGGAAGTTCACGTCGCCCTCGGAGTGGAAGCAGCCGCGGCAGTCCTGGTTGACCACCACGTAGCCGCGCGCGGCGAACCAGCGGCACTCGCCCAGCGCGCTCTCGGTCTCCGTCTTGTTGTAGGGCGTGCGGTGCAAGAGGACGGGCCGTGGCTCGGCGAGCGGCCGCCCATCGCGGGCCGGGCGATAGACGTCGGTGGCCAGGCGCACCCCGTCGCGCATGGTGACCGCCACGTTTTCGGCCAGGTGCACATCGAACTCCGGACGAGACGGCCGCACGGCAGGATCAAGGGGCTTCATGTCGGAGGATGGCTCCTGTATGGGAGGCGCAGCACCGGGGGAGACGTGGACGCCGTGTCGGCGTCGAGTCTGCCACGAGGGCCTGTACGCGTCCAGTGTGCGGTCGCCAGCTTGACTTGTCCGGGACGCTCTGGCAAGATCGCCGGAAATTTTGCGCTCATCCGCGCGGTGACCCGGCCTCCATGGGCGCCCGGTGAGAGAACGCAACATATCTGCGTCGTGACCGCCGCCATCCGGCGATCCGCGAGCGGCCACGAATCGTCGAATGCGAGAGGTCGAGATGAAGCGATGCCGGCTGGCTGCTGCGATCATCGTCACCCTCGGCATCGCCCTGCCCACTCTCGCCGCCGCCCAGCCGGGACCGAAGGTGGCGCAAATCGGCGTGCTCTGGGGCGGCGAGATCGCCTTCGCCATGCCGTACCTCGAAGCGGCACGACGCGCGATGGCCGAACTCGGCCAGGTCGAGGGAAAAACCTTCGTGATCGAAGCCCGCTTCGGCGAGAGAAAGCCGGGCGCCGTCGACACGCTGGCCGCCGAGCTCGTCCAGCGGAAGGTGGACGTGATCGTGGCGGCTGGAGACCCGGCGATCCAGGCGGCGCGCCGCGCGACTGCCACGATCCCCATCGTGATGGTCGCGGCCGGCGATGCGGTGAGAAGCGGGCTTGCCGCCAGCATCTCCCGGCCCGGCGGCAACGTCACGGGCATGACGTTCCTCTCCAGTGAGCTCGCGGGAAAGCGCCTGGAGATCCTCAAGGAGGCGGTGCCGTCAGCTTCCCGTGTGGCGCTTCTCTGGAATCCTGACAACCCCGGCGGCCCCCCGGATTTCAGGGCCACTCAGGCGGCCGCGGAGATCCTGCGGTTGACACTTCAATCCGTGGAGGCCCGGAAGTCAGCCGATTTCGAAGGCGCCTTCAAGCACATGACCGACGAGCGTGCCCAGGCGCTCGTCGTCCTCACGGACCCCGTGACGTCGACATTCGCCGGGAGGGTGGTGGCGGATTTGGCCCTCAAGAACCGCCTGCCCACGATCTGCGATCTCGCGGAGTTCACCCGATCCGGGGCTCTCATGTCTTATGGCCCCAGCCTGCTCTCCATGGCCCAGCGCTCTGCAGCCTTCGTCGACAAGATCCTGAAGGGCACCAAACCCGGCGAGATTCCCATCGAGCAGCCGACGAAGTTCGAGTTGGTGATCAACCTCAAGACCGCCAAGGCGCTCGGGGTGACGATCCCGCCGTCATTGCTGGCCAGGGCGGACGAAATCATCCAGTAACGGCCGATCTCCCCTGCCAGCCTCGCGGGCGGTGCTCGCCGGGCCCGTGTGTCCTCCAGCCGTTGCAGCGTCTCACGCGCGCAAGGACTCGAGGGCTTTCCAATCGAATGCGACCCCATGCCCCGGACGGTCCGGCGCGACGGCATGTCCGTCGACGAGGCGCAGCGGATGGGCAATGTATCGATCGAGCCCGAAGCCGTGCGCTTCGAGGTAGGAACGATTCGGCGCCGCCGCCAGCAAATGCACGGTGATGTCATGCGCCCCATGAGAGGTCAACGGCAGGTTGAAGCTCTCGGCAAGGTGCGCCACTTTCATGAACACGGTGACGCCGCCGCAGTTCGTCACATCGGGTTCCGGGTACGTGACCGCTTCCGCCCGGATGAAGTGCGCGAACTCGTGCAGGGTGTGCAGATTCTCGCCGGCGGCGATGGGCACACCACCTTCCCGGACGATGCGCGCGTGCCCGTGTATGTCGTCGGGACTCGTGGGTTCTTCGAGCCACACGAGCTGGCACGGTCCGAGGGCCCTCGCCGCCCGAATCGCCTCGTCGACGCTCCAGCGCATGTTGGCGTCGGCCATGAGGGGGAAGTCGGCGCCCAGGTGGGCTCGCATGGCTTGGGCGCGCGCCACGTCCTCGGACAGCTTCGGGCGGCCGACCTTCATCTTGATCGCGCGGAAGCCCTTGCCGAGATTGTCATCTGTCTGCCGGAGCAAGGCATCGAGAGTGAGCCACAGGTCGATGCCTCCGGCATAGCACGGCACCCGGGGATCGAATCCGCCGAGCAGCTGGTAGAGCGGCAGGTTGGCGCGCTTGGCCTTCAAGTCCCACAGCGCGATGTCGACGGCCGAGATCGCCAAGGCGGATTGTCCGCCTCGTCCGCCGTAGTGCAGCGTCCACCACATCGTCTGCCACAAGGCCTCGATGTGCTCCGCCCGCTGGCCCACGAGAACCGGCGTGAGGTCCCGCCGAATCATGTCGTGAATCCCGCCCCCACCCGCCCCCACCGTGTACGTGTAGCCGACACCCTCCGCGCCGTCGCCATCAACCACGCGAGCCGTGATGAGCTCGAACGATGTGATCTCGCCGTGGGTGCTGTCGGTCAGCACCACCGGCAGTGGGATCCGGTAGAAGTCGGAGCGGAGCGATGCGATCGCGGTCATGCGCCCAACTACCTCCGAGGTCCTACGGGTCCCAGGCTCCGGGTGGCGCCCAGTGGCGCCAATCTGACGACTGGCAGCCGCGCTGCCATGAAGCGTAGATAGCACAAAAGTCGGTCGAGCTTACCCGCGGTTCGCCGAGCCTTGGCCGGCGAGGCCGAGACCTCGGATGACCTACTCCGGCGCGATGCGCGGCCGGGCAAGGAGCGAATCTATGCCCGGCCGATCGTGGCGTTCCAGGGCCGCCTCCACTTCGAGGCTCAGGCGATCGCGCCCCACGGTGACGACGGCCAGCGGAACGCCGGATCGCCGGAACACGACCGCAGCATCGCGAGCGGCGAGATCGCCCCGCACCTCAACCGCGTCCCACTTCTGGGCGTGACCCACGTACGACAAGGTCACGTCGTAGTGGACGCTCCAGAAGAAGGGCACGTCGGTGAACGGCCGCCCCAGTCCGAGCACGGCGCGCGCGGCCGCCTGGCCCTGACGCTCTGCCAGCACCCAGTGCTCGATCCTCACGGGCTCACCGAGACGAGCCTCGGGGTAGCGGGCGATGTCTCCGGCGGCGAAGACGCCCGCCGCGCTCGTCCGCATCAGGGCGTCCACGACCACGCCATCCTGCACACGCAAGCCGGCCGCCTCGGCCAGAGCCGTACGAGGGCGGACGCCCACACCCATGACGACGAGATCGGCCGCGACCACCTCGCCGCTCTCCAGCTCGACCTGGCCGGGGCGGATCGCGCGCGGGCTGGTCGACAGGCGGAATCGGACGCCGTGCTCCTCGTGCACGCTCTTGACGAAGCGGCCCAGGGCCTCGCCCAGGATCCGTCCCAATGGAAGGGCGTCGCGGCCAATCACATCCACCTCGAGCCCGCGCTGGCGCAAGGCCGCCGCCACCTCCAGGCCGATGAAGCTCGAGCCGATGACGGCCACTCGGCGCGCCCCGGCCGCCGCCCCCACGATGGCGCGCGCATCGGCCAGACTGCGCAGCACGTGGACATGGGGCAGATCGGCCCCCGGCACCCCAAGCCGGACCGGTTCGGCGCCCGTCGCCAGCAAGAGGGCGCCGTAGTCGACCGTGCGCCCATCGGCAAGCGCCACCTGGCGGCGCTCGGTGTCGAGCGCGCGAGCCGGCGTCCCGATCAACAGCGCGACGCCCAGCTCTTCGTAGAAAGAGGCGGGGCGGAGAGGGATCCAGTCCTCGGGCGCGGTGCCTGCCAGGTAGTCCTTCGACAAGTTCGGCCGGTCGACGGGACCCGGCAGCTCTGCGCCAATGAGCGTGACCGGCCCGCTGTAGCCTTCGCGGCGCAACACTTCCACGGCCGCCGCCCCCGCGGCGCCGGCTCCTAGCACGACAACCGACGGCGGCCCCTGCCCCCGAAGCCGTCGCTGAGCCAGCGGCCGCTTGTCTCCCACCCGGGCGCGCCCCTCGCTCGCGATGACCTCGAAGCACGGCAAATCGCTCAGGGCCGGGGCGCCGGTTGCTTCGCCCGTGCGCAGATCGAAGCAGGCGTGATGCCAGGGGCAGCGGATCGTGCCGTCGACGACGAGCCCCTCCGCCAGCGGCCCACCGTAGTGCGTGCACGTGGCGCCGACCGCGAGCATCTCGGCGCCGCGCTTGACGAGGACCACCGACTCGCCGCGGGAGTGACCGAGCAGCGGAGCGCCTTCCTGAAGGCTCGCGATGGGGACACCGACAGCGAGGTCCGGTCCGCTCAGCGCCGCAGGCTCGCTCATGTCGACTCCTCACTCTCCCTTGCTGCGGCGCTCATACGAGACAGAGTAGGCAGCCGATCGGGCCAGCAGAATCGGATCGGCCGAGAGATCGATGCCGTCCGTCCGATTGGCGGGGTCGAAGATCAGGTGGCGCTCGTCGGCCGCGCCTGACGGGGAGATGGCGACGATCTCCAGACGCCCTAGCTCGACCAGTGGCCGATCCGCGGGCCAGAGGACCGTGACATCGTCCGTCGGATCGTTCGCCGCGGCGACCTGCAAGAACAGGCGGAACACGACCGGGCCGTTCCGGAGCCGGCCGTCCAGCTCGTCGCGCAAGAAGTTCGGGCTTCGATTGCCGGCATCGTCGGGCGACAGATAGGCTTCCCCCGCTTCAGGTGTCCAGCGATACCGACCGAATCGGCTCGTGCCGTCCGCGGCCGTGAACAGAAAGGCGTGCTCTGCATGGTAGCCGGACCGGGCATAGCTGGCCGGCACCGGCTTCTTCATCAGGCGCTCGATGAAAGCAGCCGCCGTGGGGTGGCCGGCGAGAAAGCGGGGCACCGCATCGGGTACGGGCTTGCCGGTCGCCGGGTCCGGGAGCTGGGCGCGAAGGAAAGCGAGAAACTCCTCGGGCGTCCGCACGGGAAATCCTTCGATGGAGTTGGCCAGGATGTCGGCGCTCTTGCCGTCGACCAACCGGAACTTGACGGACATGGCGCGCACGCCGGCGAGGCCATCGTGCGCATCCGGATTCCCGCTCGAATTGGAAAAACGGATGACCGTCGGTACCGGCTGGCCCTGGAGGTGAGACGCCTTGCTCATGCGGCGGGCATCCGGCGTAGCGCGAAACGTGCCCGAACAGACAATGCCCTTGGCGTGGGCCGGGCGGATGCCGGGATGCGATCCGGCGAGCGCCCGCATGGCATCGACGAGCTGAACGTGCAGAGCTTTCGGGGCGGCGGGATCGGGCATTGTGGTCCTCCTTCGGTACGGGTGATGGGCCTCCTGCCTCCGGCGCCGACACCGACCGGCGTCGCGCCACGGCCTCATTGTCGCACTCGTGGGAAGGCCAGCTGCCGCGACCGGCGGCACGAAGCCGTGCCGGCTCACGCGATCTCGGGAGGAGCGTCGATAGCGCGCAGCGCAGGACTGATTACGTCGTCGCCGGGCCTGCGCCACTCACCCGGTAGTGGGTGGCATAGGCGTGCCGGCAGCGCTCGCGGAGCTCGGTCTCGTCGAGGTTGCGCCCGGCGAAGCGCGCCGTGGAAACCTCGGAGAGATCGAGCGCGGGCGCGCCATCGAAAATCCACTCCGCCATCGCCTCACCGAGCGCGGGCGAGACGCTGAGACCGCCGACGCAACAGCCGCTCATCACCCACGCGCCGGGTACACCGGGCAGCGGACCCGCGAGGTAGCGATCGTCTGTCGTGAGCGTGGGCAGCCCGCCACGGTGCTCGGCAACGCGGATCGTCGGGTCCTGGAAGATCGGGAACTGCTCGCTCACGCTCTGGGCCAGCCGCCACAGCACCTCGATGTCGAGGGGCAGCTCGGCCATGTCGAACGACGGCGACAGGGCGGCCACGTCGACCTGCAACGGATCGGCCTCGTACCCGCCCAGCATCAGCCCGCCGCGCTCGTGCCGCACGTAGACGTTGGCGTCGATCACCCGGGCAATCGGAAACTCCGGCCCGACGCCGGGGATCGGCGCGGTGATCAGGAGCTGATGACGTGTCGGCACCACCGCCAGCGGCCCGCCGAGCGCCGTGGCGACGAGCCGGGCCCACCCGCCGGCAGCGTCGACGACCACGCGTGTCGCTATCGTGCCGCCCGGCGTCCGCACGCCTTCCACGCCTCGCGGGCCGATGGCGAAGCCGGTGGCGGGCGTATGCGGGAGCAGCACCGCGCCGAGCTTCTCGGCCGCGCGGCAGTAGCCGATCGGCAGCTCGGATGGCTCGACATTGCAGTCGGTCGGGCTCCACGTGACGGCCACGATGCCGCGCTCGCCGAGGATGGGCAGCCGCCGCCGGGCCTCCGCGACGGAGATGAGCTCGATGGGGACGCCGGTGGCGGCGCCCCGCGCGACCTCGCGCGCGAGCTGCTCGGCGTCGCGGTCGGTCCGCGCGATCTTGAGTGCGCCGCTCTGGGCGAAGCGCAGCGGCTGGCCGGTCTCCTCAGAGAACGTGGCGAGCTTGCTCACCGCGCGCTGGGCGAGTCTGGTGAGCGCCGGCGTCGCGCGGACCTGGCTCGAGAGGCCGGCGGCGCGGGGCGAGGTCTGGGAGGCGAGGGCGGCGCGCTCCAGCACTGCCACGCGCGCGCCGCGACGCGCCAAGTGATACGCCGCGCTGGCGCCGAAGGCGCCGGAGCCGATGACGACGACGTCGGCCGAG
>Ga0335084_10002708_pt1 | contig 17122 bp, 19 predicted proteins | sample Lox_Sample_44_FD_206721 | JGI IMG/M metagenome (GOLD analysis project Ga0335084, IMG submission 206721) | Soil microbial communities from Loxahatchee National Wildlife Refuge, Florida, United States - Lox_Sample_4.4 | ecosystem: Environmental > Terrestrial > Soil > Wetlands | place: USA... | reverse complement strand
GGCTCCCACCAGCGTGGAAAGCTCAGCCTTGGCTTCGCGGTTCCGTCCGCCACGATGCAGGGCGTCGGCTAAGGCCAACTGGAGCGCGGGGCGATCCGCCGGCGCAGTCTGGGTCAAGAGTTCGCGGTATTCGTCGGCAGCATCACCGTAACGACGCGCCTTCATGAGCAGATCCGCGCGAGTCTTGCGTTGTGCCGTGCTGGGCTGCGCGGTGATCGAAAGCTTTTTCAACTCCGCGTTCGCGGCATCGGCATCCGGCGAAGTCGGCATGTTGTAGTAGACGTTCGAGAACGCGTCCGAAGCTTTCGCCGTCTGCCCTAATGCTGCGAAGGCTCTGCCGATCGCCAATTCAACGTCAGAGCGCGGCGGCAGTCGGTCCCTGCCGAGAAGTTCCGCCGCTTCAGCGGCGCTGCCGTCGGACAGGAGTGCATTCGCGTAGCTCACGTGCGCGTCGCGAATGAGCAGCGAATCGGGATAGCTAGTTTCAAAGTTCGCCAGCGCCGCCATCCCCTCAGCCTTACGTCCGGTCTGCAGATAGCAAGTGCCGAGATAGTACGAGATATAGTCGCCAAGATCGCCGGCCATGGGCTTGGCGCGGTTCAGCGGTTCGATGGCTTTGACGCAATCGTGATCGATAAAGTGGGCATACCCTACGACCAGCCACGCGAGCGCGCCCGCATCTTCTTTGGGATGGGCGCGGGCATAGGCCTCAACACCCGCATAAGCCGCAGGAGTGCGATCCTGAATCAGTTGCTGCGCCATAGGCCGCAGGGTGGTCGAGGCTACGAAGGCCTGCCGAATTCGGCGCACGCGCGGCGACATGGGACGCTTTTTCCTGGTCTTTGCGGCAGTGTTCTGCGAGGTGGTTGACTTCTTCGTCTTCGTCGCCGTGGTTGGCTTGTGCGGAGGTTTCTTTGCGCCCGACTGGTCGGGCTCCGTCTTCGGCGGAGGCGTTTTCGGAGCAGTTGGAGACTGTTTATCCGGCGAATCGGCGGCGGCCGGATTGGTGGATTGCTGCGGATGCCTGACGACGAGAGGGCGCGCAATCCCCGGGAGCCCGCATAGGCCGGCCAGAGCGAGCACCCACCACCACTTGAGACCTGTTCGTACCACTGTTTATTTGGATGCGCGGATAAGCGCCAACCAGAACCTGTACCTTTTCTCTGAGCTCTCCGCGCACTTTCTCTGCGATGTTTGAGATTAATGGCTTTTGACCGCAGAGTCAGCTGTGAAAATCCACAGAGGATGCCGAGAGAATCATTGCCGTTACTTCTTGAAGTTCGCGCCCATCACCGAGAGATCGTCTTCGGCGAGGCTGCGGACCACTTCTCTCTGGAAGTAATCGCCGCTTGCGGCAGCCGTGCTGCCATAGCGCTTCTGAAATGTCGCGCGGCTTTTATCGATATCTTCCTTCAGGCGGTCGTACAAATCTTTGTTGCGCCGGCCTTCATTGACCTTTGCCTGGTTGTAGAGCTTGATCTCATCGACGAGCAGACGCGCGAAACGTTGGGCCTTGCGATGCGTGTCGGCATCTTCGGGCGAAAGACCTGCAAACGGATCGGTGGCGGGAGCGGCGGCCGCGCTGGCCGACGCGGCCGAACTCGCAACTTCCACGACCTCGGCGGCTGGCTCCGGTTCTGGCTCTGGCTCCGGCGCCCTCGCGATGTGTTTCGGGGAATGCGAGGCAAACGGATCGGCGTAGGAACTGACGGTCTGCACGGGAGGCGCGACGGGAGAAGGCGGCGGAGGCGCTATGCTGGGCATAGGCTCGGCCATTTCTTTCTGCTGTGCCTGCTTGCGAAGCGAGGCTACTTCGAGCCACGCGCTCGTGGCCATCACCAGCACTTCGAGCGAGCCCGCATCGAGCAGATTGTCCGCGCCGCCGTCGGCATAGAGCAGAGCCGCAACTTTGTCCTTGAGCACCAGCGGCAGAATCAGGATTTGTTCGTTGGACGGTCCGCCGAACTGGGTGACGAAGCGGCGATCCATCTCGGCGATATTGGCCGGAGTCGCCATGCGGTTCTGGTAAGCGTGCAACGCTGGTCCGGTGGTCATGTCGAGCGGGAAATCTTTGATCAGGCTGTCATCGCCAAGGCCGCGAGCCTGCCATCCGCTCGCCGTACCGCCTTTGATGACGAAGAGCGACACACGCGACGCGTAGGCAGTGCCCACGTCAAGCAAGGCCTTGAGAATTTCCTTTTGTGAACTTCCCGCATGAATGCCGGCGATCGCCTGTACGAGGCCGCCCGGCAACGATGCCGCGACAGCACCTTCCGCAGCGGGCGCCTGCGCGGGCAAATCGGCCAGCACGGATTCGACAATCTCCGACTGCAGCTTCGGAAGTTGCCGCTCAAGAACCTGCGCTACTGCACGTTCAACGATTTCTTGGAGTCCCTTTGCCATTCTAGAAAACCGCTCTCGTCCGACGACCCGAGCCCTGGTACATGACCGAGCGGACAGTGCCCTAACTTCGGATTATAGGAGTACTTTCACGCCTACAGGAGGGTACCGAAGTACCCTGTTCGTCCGGAGTCCGGCAACGCCGAATTCCGATTTTATAGCAACCGCCTGAGGATCAACGGGCGAACTCGTCTTCAGGATTGTTCATCTTGACACCGGGCAGTGCGCAAGGCCTGTTCAACAGGTACCAACCGGTTGCAGGGCAAAGTCTCCGCCGCACGACGAAAACGTGAACGAAGGTAGGATTTTTCACAAATTGAGCCGCCTAAGGGTTGCGGATAGCACCGGAGTATTACGAGGATTTTTGGCGCGGGTTACGTAGAGTTTCAAAGACTCAAACAGCTAATTCGCGAGTCTCATGCGGCGGAGGAGATCAGTAAACCTGCCGTCTGAATGTAAATTGTCGAAATCTGAATCGGTCTTGATCGCGACCAGGCTGGCATCGTGCGCAGTGTAGGCCTTCTCCAGCCAGTCAAAGGACTCATCCTTTTTGTTGAGAATCGCGTAATAGGAAGCGATCTGGTACGGCGAGATCTTGATTTGGTCTGACGATTCGATAATCTCCAGTACCGTCAGCCAAAACTCGCGCATTCCAGATCTGGCGTACGCCGTTTTCAATTCCGAGATTTGCTCCGTGGTCATCCCCAACAGCGTCTCCACCTGCAGGTACTCGGCTACCGATTGATCGAGCATTCCCTTTTGCCGGTACGCGACTGCGAGTTGGTTGTGCGCATCCACCAAACCAGGGTCGGCTTGCAGAACCTTCAAATACTGCGGAATGGCTAGATCGTACTGCCGAGCTGTCAAGTAATGAAATCCCAAATGAAGCTGCATGGTTGGAGACACAGGATCATGTTGCAGAGCGCGCTGGCTCACTTCAAGGGATTCCTGCATACGTCCCATCGATAACAGGTAATGAGAGTACATGTGCAGAGCATTCGCATCATTGGGATTCAGCTCGATGGCGCGTTTGAACTGCGCCTCTGCCGCTGCCCAGTCCCAATCGGTGACGAACTTGATCTGAGCTAATGCTGCGTGGGGCTCGCCCAAGGTATCGTCGAGTTCCAGCGCCTTGGTTGCCGCCGTTCTCGCCCGCTGTAGCGCTTCCTGGGGAGGCAGACCCACACGTCCCCACACGTAGGAATCCGCCAGGCCAGCGTACGCGAGAGCGTAACCCGGATCTTTTCGGATAGCCTGTTCGAAGTACTCTCGCCCCACCCTTGTTCCTTCCTCTGTCCATTTCTCGATGAAGTATCGGCCCTTCAAGTAGGCTTCGTATGCTTCGGGATTCACGGCTTGGGGATTTCTTGCTTGCAGGGGTTGATCTGGCGCAAGCTTCAATCGGACTTCTTTGCCAATCGCGTTTGCAACCTCACTCTGGACTTGAAGAACACTCTGCATTTCACGGTCGTACTCGGCCGCCCAGACATGGCTCTGGTCTCGCACCTGGATGAGCTGGGCGGTAACGCGCAGTCGTCCACCTTCACGCCGGGCGCTCCCCTCGAGGATGTAATTCACTCCCAGTTCGCGACCGATTTGATCCACCGCTTTGGTCGAATGCTTGTAACTCATGGCTGAAGTACGAGCGATGACTCCCAATTGCCGGGGATCAAGCCGGCCAAGTTGGGTGATCATTTCTTCGGTCAGCCCGTCGCTGAAATAGTCTTGGTTCGGATCGCCCGTTAGGTTTTCGAATGGCAATACGGCAAGCATCGTCCGTCCGCCCTGAAAGGTGCCGGGAGGCCAGAAGTGTCGCAATCCGAAGTAGGCCCCCACGAACATGGCACCGATCAAACATGCGCCGATCAGCAGGAAACTCGTGGAGAGGAGTCGCGAATGGTCTGAAACTGGTGGAACAACTTCCTGTGGGGCATCCAGCAATGGTGCGACGAAACGGTAGCCCTTCCCCACGACTGTTTCGATAAACCGAGGCTCTTCGGGATCGTCCTGCAGCGCGTTTCTAATCTTTCGAATGGCGGTATTGACCCCATGCGCAGAGTCAACAAAGACGTCCTTCCCCCACAGTTTCTCGACGATTTCCTCGCGGCTGACCAACTGGCCGTTTCTGCTGGCCAGTAGGATCAGCAGTTCCATGGGAATCCTTTCGAGTTTGACTACGCTGCCGTTGCGCCGGAGCTGATAGGAACCCAAGTCGAGTTCCAGATCGTCAAATTTCAATGAAGCCCCAGGCACTTGCCCCCCTCGGTCGAGGAATCATACTCAAATTCCTGCTCACGTCATAGCAAGAAGCTCGTTAATTCTTAAGGGCTTGCGTGGCTTCATAGAAAATTTATCCCATCTTTACCCCATAGTCCTTGCCCAAAATTGCGTTATTGGTCGAAATGCTCCCGAACGTCTGCGCAAACAGCGCACATAGGAGAGTCCAATGCGAGCGATACGAAAATTGGGGTTTTGGCTAACAGCGGTCCTGGTGTTGATCTCTGCGGCGAGCGCCACAGATGACGTCACTGTTCTTCCTATCAGGGATGAGCAGCAACTCTACGAGTTTATTGCACAGTTCATCAACAATGGACCGGCCAACGTTCAGTTCGGCTACCTTGCCAACGTCGCTGGGCTGGGGTCTGTCTTCAGCAGTACCACTACAAAGGATGAAACCACTGCCCTGTTCACGATTGTGATCACGGCTAATAATTTCCAGGTAGTCAATCACGGTTCGTCCAGAATCACAGATCGCACGGGAACGTGCACAATTTATCTGAACAACGGCCCCTCGGACTTCAGCAATCCGGACAGCTTCAGTCAGGGTACCGTGATTCAGGTGTCGAGTTACCGGCAAACGGTGCTGGTGAACACAGCGAACAATACCTTCGTGTCCACGAATACTCACACGATTACGGGTTTGAAAACATTCACGCTGGATGGAGTGAATTATCGTTTGGGACAGCTGGGGAAGTCGTACCGCTCGACCTACAACGGGGTTGTTGAAGTCAATCAGCCACCTCTTGTGACCGGCTCGTTCGCAGCAGTTGCAGTGGGGGTGAAATAGAACCGACTCCCAGGTTTATGTATGTTGTGAGTGGTGCGTTCCTCCGGCGAGGACGCACCACTCGCGGCATCCTTTGACGTAGTCTTCCGTCAGGATGCGGTTCAACGCTAAGCCAGTGTCTTCCACGACGGTTGCCTTCTGTGGTTCGACGAATGGGGCGTAGCAGGGACCGAGCAGGATCGCAGACTTATCAGGTTAATCCCGCTTGACGGCTATAGGTGCTGACCGGGTGGAAGTCTCATTCTCGTGGGCGGCCCTTCCATCGCGTCTCGTTGGCGCCGCATCGGCGAGCACGATTTGAGACTTGCGCCGCCCTCCAAAACTTCTTTGTTTCAGTGGCAAGGCTGCTGGGTCGGCGGAGTCAGCTTGGCGGTTCGTAGATCTGGGCCCTCGTCCAACATCAGTCCCTCTATCCGCGGCCGCGCCCATGGAGTGCGGAAAGTCCAACTCATTCCGGCACTGAATCCTGTGTGCAGCGCGTGCCCGTTCTGACCCCAAACGGTGGTTAGAAGGGACGAGTAAACTTGCCACTTTCTGGTGATGGCATAACCAATTCCGCCACCGAGATTCAGGAAATTGATGGCTAAAATCTGGTCGTGATGCGCCCACTTGGCGTCGGTGGGAGTGCGTACGGGAAAGTCCTGCGGAAAGTTCAGACCGCTGTGCGTGATTTGCGCCACTCCAAGGCCTTGTACGGATAGACGCCGCGTCAGGAAATAACCAAGCTGTCCTTCCATCCGGCTACGATTGGGCCGGATTCCCAAAACCTGTTGCATGAAGGAGAATCCGTATCGCAGTTGAAAATACCCTCGCGGGAGAACCGGGGCTAAGCTCCTCCCGAGCGTCATTCCTGCCTGCAATTCCCACATATCAATTCCGACCGCCGAATGCGCGAAGTGTTGGTAATGATGGCTTGGGAACGCGATCGCCAAGAAGGGAGTGAGCTGCAAGGGACGCCTCACCACGTTGTAGCGGAATCCCACGTGGAAATCCTGAAGCGCGCCATGGTAGTAACCGTTGTCAATCGGAAGCTGATGAGGATACGGCCCCTGGTATTTTCCAACCCCGTAAGGAAAGAACAGGTTCACGGCGAACCTGTTGGTAACGCCGTAGTCGATTTCCTGTACCACATCATAGAGTCGAATGTGGCCATAGTCATGGCGGGTGCCGTCGCCGTTAAAGTGATCCCGCGTGAAGAGGTTCTGATAGCTGAGCGCTATCTCGCCTTCGCCCTTGGGAGGTACCCAGGCCTGGCCAACCGCGATGGTCTCGGCAAATAGTACGGCAACTAGAAAGGACAGAAAACAACGTGTGGCGCGCATTGTTTCTTGACCGTTTTCTTTCGTTTTTCCTTGCTAGGCCCCTCCGATCCCGCGGTGTTCACGTTTGAGCTTTGCCTCGGCTTCCAGCTTGGTTTCCAGGGCCTGCTCAATCGCTGAGAGGTTCGCACCCTTGGGAGACGCCTTAAGAACATACCGGTAACGCTTTTCCACCGAAGCCAAGTCTGTCTTCGTGGGCTGATACAGAATCGGAATCAAGGTAGGTGCGCCTTGGACTGATTGCAAAGTGGACTCGAGCGCATTCGCGTCAGCGATGTCAGAAACGAGGAGATCGTACTTGCCCACCCGCAAGGCGACTTCGAGTTCCTCCGTGTCGCGGACGACCCGAAGCTGATAGCCCCCGTCTTTTAGGGCCGATTGGAATTTTGGATTCGTGATCAGGTCGGCGCCGTGCGTGCCGGAATGCTGGTAGGCGAGGATCTTCGCGGTACGGTTCCCCAGAAGGGATCCGAGGCGAATGCCTCGTCCAAGAACCAGCAGCTTATCTCCGCAGGCATTGGCAGACACGCCGCAACCTGCAACTAAGCCTGCGCTCAGCAGGATTGCCAAAGCAAGTTTTCGCATGCACGCCCCACAACTGGGTGCAGAGTGTACGCTACGACAACGCATTTGGCAATCGGTCGTGCCTCAGCCAATCATGTGGGGGCTCCTGGTTTCGCCGAAGGAAAGTGCTGTGTCTGCCCACACCGCCGTCCGATTCGCCAGAATCCCCGGTTACCGGATAGAATGGTGGTTACTCTCGATGCACGGATTTTCTCCGCAAAATCCTGAATCGCCTGAACCATGGGAGCCATCCAAAACAAAGTAGCAGGGCCTGTTAGCGACGAACTGACGCTGGTGCAGGCGGCCAAGCGGGGCGACGACTCAGCTTTTGAAGAGCTGGTGCGGCGCTATGACCGCAATGTTTTCCGGATCGCGCAACACATCACGCAAAACCGCGAGGACGCGGAAGACGTGGTGCAGGAAGCTTTCCTGAAGGCGTACGGCAACCTGGCGCAGTTCCAGGAACAGTCAAAGTTTTATACATGGCTGGTCCGGATTGCAGTGAATGAGGCCCTGATGAAGTTGCGCCGGCGCAAGCCGGAGCGTACGGTCTCACTCGACGAAGATATCAAGACGGAAGACGACTCCCTTCCTCGTGAAATTGCGGACTGGAGTCCGAACCCGGAACAGCAGTACACGCAAGCCGAGTTGCGCGAGATTTTGAGCAAGACCATCCAGGGACTGCCTCCGGGGTTCCGGACGGTGTTTGTGCTGAGAGACGTGGAAGGTCTCTCGACGGAGGAGACGGCTGCAGCACTCGAATTGAGCGTGCCTGCGGTAAAATCTCGGCTGTTACGGGCACGCCTGCAACTGCGCGAGAGGCTGTCGCGCTACTTTCAGCGGCGCGAACCGGGCAACGGAAAGAATGATGGTGCTGCAAGTGAAGATGTCAAAAACAAAGATGTGGCGAGCGGAGACGGCAACCTGTGAAATGCTCTGACTTCCTGAGTGAGCTGACCAGTTACCTGGACGGCGTCCTCGACGAAAAGACCAAAGCCGAATTAGAGAATCATCTTTCGTGGTGCCACAACTGCTACGTTGTTTGCGACACAACCAAGAAGACCATCGAGATCTACCGCGACTCCCAACTCTACGAACTTCCTGAAGACCTCCGCAGCCGACTCCGCTCGGCGATCATGACCAAGTGCCAGCAGCAGCGCAGGCGCGGGCCGCAGAGCGTCTAAGCCTGACCTTGAATGTAGATTTCTGATCGCAGACTTTTGATGGCAGTCACGAACAGGGCTTTGGAATCTCCAAAATCTGCGATCTGCAATTGACAGCTACTGGATGACCTCTCGGCGTGAGCCGAATCACCGACTGCCCTTGTCGCCAGCACTATTATTCTCCGCATGGCACATCGTGTTTGTCCCTGGTGGCTTGGTTATCTGCTGGCGAGCCCTGTGCGGCGTTGGGTGGGGCAGGATCCCGTCAGAATACTTTCCCCTTACGTTCGCGAAGGAATGGTCGTGCTTGAACCGGGTCCCGGCATGGGATTCTTCACCCTTACCCTCGCGCGGCTGGTTGGAGCAACCGGTCGAGTGATCGCGGTGGACGTGCAGCCGAAGATGATTGAAAGCCTGAAGCGCCGTGCGGCAAAGGCGAACCTGCTGGATCGCATCGATGGGCGCGTGACCGCCGCTGAATCCATGGGCGTGGAGGATCTCGCAGGCAAAGTGGATTTCACTCTGGCCTTTGCGGTCGTGCATGAACTCCCGGACGCAGGGCGCTTTTTCGCGGAAGTGGCGCGTGCTTCGAAACAGAATGCGCGGGTTTTGCTCGCCGAACCGCGAGGCCACGTAAAGCAACAGGATTTTGCGGCTCAGTTAAAAACTGCCGCTGCGGCAGGACTAACGGCTGCCGAGCATCCTGCGATTCACAGAAGTCTCACCGCGTTGCTGTTCAAGAAGTAGGTTCCCTGTAAGGATGGCCAGCTCTTTCCAGTCGGAGGGCGGTAGACCCTAGACAGTACCTGTCGATGGAGTTAGACAGTAAGTTATTTTGGTTCAGCAACTTAAATCTTTCCTGCCCCGGCGTTTCATTGCGTACGAAATCCTAAACCCTTTCGGCAATCCATGAATCTAAGTAGTTAGTGGCGGGAACGTTTGTAACGTTTACCCAGGGGGACGTCACTCTATTACAGAACCCAGAAATTGGCATACACGCTCAGGTATGGAAGGTAGGGACATGATTGAAAAACTGGTAGATGTGTTGTTTGGATGCAGACACGCCCGGTACAGCTTTCCCGTAACGGTTCGTGGCGCGAAGCGCCGCCCCCAGGCCGCTTTGTTGACCGGAACATACGTTGCCTGTCTCGATTGTGGCAAGGAGTTCGCCTACGACTGGCAACAGATGAAGGTCATCACCTCCCCCGAGCGTCATCGCGAGCGGCTGGCTGCACTAGCCAAGAACGCTGCCTAAAGAAAAACGAGCCTCAACCATCCAAGACACGAAGGCCCGGGAGCCTTCGTGTTCCTTTGCGTGTTGCGATTGTTTGCCCTTTGGATCTCACGCTCAGATTATTCCCTGGCATGACCCAATTCGCTTCCCGTTTTTCGCCTATCTCAAATAGACAAGGGAATTCCAAGGGCGAAAGCGATGATAGGGGACAATTTGCGCCCGCGTCGTTATCGTGACCCTTGCGTCGTCGAATGCAACCGTGACAACGATATACTTGGCGGTGTAAAAGTAGGCCGTTGCATTAGCGACCACGGACCGCACATGAGAACCACGGAGTTTCTGGTTAGGTCGATAACTGATCACGTGCTATGTATGGCAAGACGGGCTCTACATTGATTCGATTCCACCAGGAACTGTTCTTAGGGGAGTGACCCATGCCGACTAAGAAGAATCGAGGCCGTACACCCGACGCAACTGACAACCCACCAAGCCAAGCGCAGACAACCAACAGCCAGACGGCTTCCGACCGGCCTAGACTGGTGTTGGCATCGACGGTAGGAGATCTTCGTCGATCGCTGGAAGCCGTAAAAGCGACTTGGCAGGTTGCAAAGTCGCTGCGTGACAATGCACCTCTTCCTCGCTATCCACTGGGTGGAGCAACTCAGACGTTTGTCCCATCCAACAGTGCGCCGCCGGTTGATTGGACCAAACTCGGACGTACCCTGCCCTCAGATCCTCAACTGATTGCACGTCGACTAGAGTTGGGACTTGTGCCAGAGGACTTGGTGGATCTGGCAAAACGAACTGTCGAATTGCATCGCCAGCCGACGAAAAAACACGCTTCTCGCAAGAAGAAGCAGATCAGGCGCAAATAACTCCGCAGCAATCATCAGCAAAAGGGACCTCGGCCACGAACTCGCACAAGAGACGCACAAGGATTGCGTTCCAACGACTGACGAGGTGGAAAGATGACCATCGATTGGCGAAACAGATTTGGAAGGAACTGGATTACCTCGATTCGCACTCAGATGTGTGGCTCCTGTTGGGCGCACGCCGCGACCGCTCTGGTCGAGGCGATGGTGAACATCGAGCATTCATTGTGGTGTTCGTTGTGTGAAGGCGACATCCGCGTGGGTACGGGTAAACGCTGCGCGGACGGGTCTAATCCGGAATTCGCCCTTGATTTTGTGATGGCCAACGGACTGATCGATAACGGGGGATATCTCGACACCTATGCCGATATTCCTCATGTCACCGCAGCAGACCGATCCGGCCGCACCGTGCGTCTCCCTGTAAAGTACGTCGATATCGGTTCGATAGCTGACCAGAAGAAATGGATCGATGCCATTGGGCCAATCGCAGCGTGTTTCACTGTGTGGGAGGATTTCGAGGCTCTGGGAACGGGTGTCTACCGCCGTCTTGACACCGTGTCTGTCGGCGGTCAGCCGAACTTCGGCCGCATCTGGGATGGCCGACCTTTTTGGATTGGGGATTTTAGCGGTGATGGTCGCAGCGACGTGTTGTTCTATTACCCGGGCGACGATAACTGGTGGCTGGGTAGTGTGAACGGCGGGCAATTGCAATGGACACTGGTAGGAAACACGGCCGGCTTTGGTCACCGGATTAACGACGGGCGCCCCTTCTGGGTAGGCCGGTTTTCGCGGGCAGATCGCGACGAGATTCTCTTTTACTATCCTGGCGACGACAACTGGTGGCTGGGCACGGTGAACAATGGCCAGTTGACATGGGCCTTGGTGGGGAACACGGCCGGCTTCGGCCACCGGATCAACGACGGGCGGCCATTTTGGATTGGAGATTTTAGCGGCGACGGTCGCAGTGATGTGTTGTTCTATTACCCGGGCGACGACAACTGGTGGCTGGGTAGTGTGAACGGCGGGCAATTGCAATGGACACTGGTGGGGAACACCGCCGGTTTTGGTCATCGAATCAATGATGGCCGTCCTTTCTGGATCGGAGATTTTTCCGGTCTTGGTCGGAGCGAAGTGCTGATGTATTACCCAGGCGACCGCAACTGGTGGTTAGGCACGGTGAACAATGGGCAGTTGACGTGGGCTCTGGTTGGCAACACCGCCGGTTTTGGACAAGTGTGGGACGGTCGGCCTTTCTGGCTGGGGCGATTCTCTCGAGCGGATCGGGACGAGGTGATCTTCTACTTTCCCGGCGACGGCAACTGGTGGCTGGGTACTGACCTCAACGTGTCACTCGACTGGAGCCTGATCGGCAATACCGGCAAACCCAACACTGTGTTGGGTGGCCACTGCGTGCTTGTGGTGGGATTCCATGATCCCGACCCCGCCGACACCGATGGCTACTGGATCATCAAGAATAGCTGGGGTACGGGGTGGGGTGATCAGGGGTTCGGCAAGATTGCTTATGGTGAAGTCGACATCGATACCTGGGCAAAGACCGGACTGGATACGACGAACCCGGATCCGTGGTCCAAGCGGCGACTGCATTCTGGCAACCTGGTCGAGAGTGGAAATGGCGTGCAGCACCAAAACTTCGAGATGTTCTCGCGGGCCGGTACGCAAATCCGGCATTGGTGGCGCAATAACGACATCGGGAGCTTGCCGTGGCAACAGGCCGAAGATTTCGGCGCCCAGGACGCGGCGAATTGTCCCACCGCGATCGCGAGCACCTTTAACCGGAACTTCGAGGTGATCTACCCGTCGATCAAGGGTGGATTACATCATTGGTACTTCGACCAATCGTCCGGGGTCTGGCGTGATTCGGGCCTTTTCGGGCCTGGCGGATTTGATACCCCGGGATTCATACAGTCCAACCGGCACGCGCCGGGGGACTTTGAGTTGGTGGTGAGAGACGGGAGTGGATCACTCGAACACTGGATCCGACACAACGGGCATCCATGGATCTACCTGCCGGGAACCTGGCGCCTGTCCGCTGTCTTTGGGAATAATATCGCGCTCAGCGGCCCCTCTCTGGTACAGGTGCATCGTGTGTCCTCCGGCCTCTGGTCAGAGATAGTGGAAGATCTCCATGTTGTAGCGGTCTCAACCACCGGCGCGATGGAACACTGGCAACTCATCGCCGGACAGGCATGGCAGCTGCTTGCTACTTTCGGCGCAGGGATTCAAAGTCAACCGTGTATGATCCAGGGTCAATTTGGGATGATGGATGAGCGCGGATCGGGAAATCTCGAACTTTGCGTCGTTCACAACGGAGCGATCGAGCACTGGTGGAGGCCCGAATCACCCGGTGCGGTTTGGCAGCTTGCCGCTACCTTCGGACAGGGATTGGACTGTGTAGTTGGATTGCTTCAGGGGAGCTTTGGGTTGAATCTTGAGCTGATCGCCCAGACCCAGGGAAACCAACTTGTTCACTTCTGGCGCGACGGAAGCGGTTGGCATCAAGGCGTCACGATTGGGAGCGCTTTTTGAAGTCTTGCAGATCGACTCTCCAAAGCCTGCAGCAGGAAGACGTCGTTTGCCCTGTCGGTCGGTTTGAGCTCGCTCGCAGCTCCAAATGCGTAGGGCACCCCTGAGTCAGAAACTCGGGGTGCCCCGCGCACGTGCACCGCAAAATCAGTAAGTCAGAGTCAGTTGCTTCGGCAGCGTTCCGCCGTAATTGCATTGCGGCGTCAACCCAGCGGACAGATTGGTTACCTTCCATGCCGGGTTAGCGATCTTGGTCCACTTGTAGTTGTAGAGGCCCAAGTCATAGAAGGAACTGTAGCCACTGGAGGGGTAATCGCCGCACTGCACGACGTTGTAAACCTCGAGGGCTCCAGCAAAGGCCCAATTGAAAGTCTGGCCGAAGCTCGAGGTATTCAACAACTCCGAGTAGTTCCCACTGGTGCGATCCCAGGTGACGATGTCCCAAGTACCGCAGGACAGCGTTCCTGAAGCGCACGTTGAGAACATGTAGCCATCGATGACATCCCAGGGTTTAACGTGAGCGGGCGGAGCTTCAAAGACGGTGCCGCTGACGCAGCAATTCCAGCTGGCGATGCCCCACGCGTTAGCGTAGTCGGAGTTCCAGCCCAACACCGGCTGAATGATGGTAACTACATCGGAGTAGTCCTCCATGCCCGGGAACAGGTAAATGGTCTGGCCGTCGTTGGTGGTCGGCGCCGGCGGTACATTCCAGTAGGCATACAGATAAGCGTAGGACGTGGAGATCGTGGTGCTGGCATATTCGACCCAGGCATGGCCGATGGACGGATCTTTCACGCCACGCTCATCCCCAACGATCTTGGTTCCGTCGGATTTGTAATGTGGAAAGGCACAGGCCTGGATATTCTCGGTCATTCCATTGGAGTGCCGGAGAACCTTTTCATCACGCCGCACTTCGTCCCCCTGAGCCAGGTGCTTGAGGCAGCTGGAATGGAAGTAGCCGAATGGCGTGATGAGATAGTCTGCCGGAACTGAGGCCGGGCGATTCGGTCCTGCGGGCCTCTGCGCTACGCTCAGGCCGGCTGCGAGCAAGGTGAAGGCGATCGACTTGAGAAGTCGGGAATTCATTGAGATAAAAAACATCGTCGTAACTCTCCTGTTGGGACAAGGCTTTGGCACGCTTTGCTTGCCGAGGAGGGATTCGTTGGGCGACTTCGTCCACCCCGTCCACTTACTTGCTTCTAGTAGTGCTGCGGGAACGAAATTCGTATCACGCGCCGGGGAAACAACGGGATGTCTCGGCGATCGTTCTGACCCCTGTTGCAAGTACGAGTTTCCTTCCTGACGCAGTGTCACCTAAACTTCGGGAGTATTGGGGCGTGCCTGTGTCCCGAGCCGGAGGTACCATCAGGCGGACACACGGACCGCAAAGTGAGGATATCCATGAAATTAATGAAGACGCTTTTGCTGAACGTTGCTGTGGGCTTCCTTCTGTTGTCATGCGCGGGTTTGCCTGTACTGGCACAGGCGCAGGGACGAATGACGATCATGGCGACCGCCAAGGGGACGAGCACCCAGCTCGGCAAGATCGCCAATGTCAACATCCTCATCGAGGGTTACTCCAACGAGGACGATCGGGACACGCTCATCGCGGCATTCAAAAAGCGTGGGCAAGACGGTCTGGTAGACGCCCTGCAGGGCATGAAGCCGAAGGGACGCATCCGGTTCGCCAGTGGCGGCGTGGGAAACGACATCAAGTACATCATGGAATTGCCCGCAGAAAATGGGCGCCGACTACGTCTGGTTACCGATCGCTGGCTGGCCTTCGGAGAACTCTACAATTCGACACGATCCGCGGATTACAGCGTTGGCGCCATAGAGTTAAATCTCACACCCGACGGCAAGGGCTCCGGCACAGTCCTTCCCGCCTGCAAGCTTACCGTGAACAAGAAAAAGAACGAGGTCGAGATCGAGACGTATCAGAACCCGTGGAACCTGGATAACTTCATCATCGAGACGAAGTAATCGAGGTTTCCTGCCGGCCCTGCATGCCTGGTCAGACCTCGTGCTGCGCGGGTGGGCAATCCTGCAACGGCCAGGACATAAATGCAGGCATCCACGGCGCCGTCTGGCGTTTCGACCTGGGTGATGACTCTTCGGTAGCCATCGCCCTCGAAGTCATCAATGCGCGCCCAGTGGTCGGGCAGGTCTGGCGACTCGAAAAGGAAAACTTCTGCGCGAGGTCCATGCGGATCGAGGACTAGAGCGGAATAGCCGAGGGCCGCGCCCCATCCGGCTTGCGCGAGCCTTCCACGGACCGTGCCTTGACGCCAACTGCCCTTCAGCCCGGCGAGTTCGTGATGGTTGACCCTGCCCGGCGATAGCGTCCCGTAGGTAGCCAAGCGTGACTCCGCTTGTGGATCCCTGTCAGACATTTTGGTTCGCGTTCTCAGCAGTTCCATCGTCGATCAGACGGGGAAGCATCTCTGGTGGAGTCATTTGGCTCAAGGGAGAACTTGAGTGTATCGCCTGATTGCCATATTCGTCTGTGGACGAGAAGATGTGCTACCAATCTTCGTTAGAATTCCTTGTCGTCACGGAATCAATTTTGGAGAGCCGCATGGGGGTCAGCGATCCGGAGATTCAAAAAAAGGTTTTCGGGCCCAGGTGGGAGCACGAAATGGAGAAGCAAGGTTGGCCTCTATGGAAAAGGCTCATCCATCGGCTGCAGGACTGCCCGATCTGCAGGCCCAAAGGTGAGCAGGCAAAGGGCAAGTAAGCGAAAAGCATATCGTGCCCTGGCAGGTATGTTCGTGGCTCATCAGGAGAGATTCACAGATACTTCGCGAATTGCCAGATCGCAATCGACAGACAGACGATTAACAGCCACCAGCCGAATACCCGTTTCACGGAAACAGAATACCGCCGACCGTTACTGATTTGGCAACTGTGCAAGTCCCGGGGAGTGTGGGAGAATTTTACACATGACACAGCCCAGCCCCCGCATCCCACACGAGCAGCGCAAGATCGAGCAGTTACTTAGCGCCCTGGCGAAGAAGCAGCCCGTCTCGGCCAAGCCAGCTCCGATCGCCTTCGGACAGTCAGCAACGGGCACGGCACACCCACGGGTATTCTTCTCTACCTAGCCCGGTATCGGATACCCACAAGCTCGCCACTGCGTTCAATGAAAACTCGGGAACGGGCGCAACACGCGCTCGATGATGGAGTGCACTCTCGCCTGTTTCAGAGCCTGCCGAGCCGTTCTGACCCGAGTCCCAAGTTGTAACTTACCGTGCTTGTGCAGGAGCAGGACGGCGCTGGCTGTGAACTGCTGAGTCGGCTGCAACTCCTTCTGCAATCCGCCGCCAGTGCGATTGACGTCACGAAACTGCGATCACTGCTTTACCTCTCGACGAATTTTCCAAACATCTTTTCCGGGTCGATCGCGATGAACACGCCTCGGCTGCGGGCCAGGACCTCACCGGTTTCGTTCAGGATTTCCGCTTGGTTGATGTGCTGGCGGCCGTGAACGCTGACTTCCCTGCCCTCGACGTGAAGTTGTTTGTGCAAAGGGACAGGCTTCAGATACTCGACGGTCATCTCTTTCGTGAGGGCGATGACGTGGTGCAGTTTGTTCACCTTGCCCATGGCATCGTCGAGGATGGTGGCGATGATGCCTCCGTGACAGTGGCCTGGCGGTCCGGTGTAGCGCTTGGAGAGGCGGAACTTGCAGACGAAGGTTTGGCGTTCTTCATCGAGGGCGAATTTCAGATGCATGCCTTCGGGATTGTCGGGGCCGCAGGCGAAGCAGTAGTTTCTTTTCAGTTTGTGATGGCGCGTTTCGTGTCCGTGGACCTTGCGTGGCATGGAACGCATTCTAGCGCGGAAAGGGGACGCGGAGGATCACCGGGAGAGCCGATCAGCGCGAGAGCCATGTCGATTTCTCGAAAGCGAAGAGCGAGATGGAGCACCTGGGGCGCCCGGGCCAAAATTCCGATCGA
>Ga0335084_10002707_pt1 | contig 17131 bp, 10 predicted proteins | sample Lox_Sample_44_FD_206721 | JGI IMG/M metagenome (GOLD analysis project Ga0335084, IMG submission 206721) | Soil microbial communities from Loxahatchee National Wildlife Refuge, Florida, United States - Lox_Sample_4.4 | ecosystem: Environmental > Terrestrial > Soil > Wetlands | place: USA... | reverse complement strand
GAGCGCCTCGATGCCGGCGACCAGCTCCGCGGTACCGGCGCTCTGCCCGGCGCGCGCCTGGCGTTCGAGTCGATGGCAGAGGTCGCAGAGCGTCCTGGCACCGACATTCAGGCTTGCCGACTTCAGGGCGTGCGCCGTGCGCCCAAGGTCGCCGAGCCGGCCTCCTTCGAGCGCATTGCGCAGCGACTGCAGTTGTTCAGGAGCCTCGGTGAGGTAGATCTCGATCACTTCCGCCAGCACGGAGCCGTCGCCGTCGACCGCGCGGATGTTGGCGAGAGCCGCTGGGTCGAGCATGCCGCTCTGGCCTCCCGCGCCGGTGGTATCGATCGCGCCGAATGCATGGGCCACCGCATCGACGCTCACTTCCTCGATACGGCCTGCCGGCAGCCATTGCGTGAGCATCGCGGCAAGCTGCTTGCGCGTGTAGGGCTTGGCGAGATGGGCATCCATCCCGGCGGCCAGACACGCCTCTGCGTCACCCATCAATGCGTTAGCCGTGAGCGCGACGACCGGTATGTGTTGCGGCACGCCTGTATCGCGTACACATCCGGCTTCCCATTCGCGAATCGCGCGCGTTGCGGCGAGGCCGTCCATGACGGGCATCTGGCAGTCCATCAGAACGAGGTCGTACGCGCCGCCGCATACCGCATCGACCGCGTCGCGTCCGTTGGGCACGATCTGGAACTCGCAGCCCAGCGCGTTGAGCATGTGGCGCGCGACGACCTGGTTGACGCCATTGTCCTCGGCGAGCAGGACGCGCGCGCGAAAGCGCGGCAGCGTTTGTTTCGCCGGCGACGGCGGCTCCGCGGCAATCTCGCCGAGCGCCTGCGCCATCGCGCGGAACAACTCGGCACGCCGCACCGGCTTAGACAGATACGCCTGGATGCCGGCCTGGCGCGCGCGGCGCAACTCGTCGGGCGAGTGCAGCGATGTCACGAGCACGATGCGCACGTCGGCGAGCGAAGGATCGGCGCGCATCGCTGCTGCGAGTCCAATGCCATCCATGCCCGGCATCTTCATGTCGACGATCGCGATCTCGAAGCGGTCGCCGTCGCGCACGGCAGCCTGCAATTGCGCGAGCCCGTCGATTCCGTCGACCGCGCTCGCCGTGCGCATTCCGCCGGCGGCCACGTGGTGCTCGAGGATTTCGCGATTGGTGACGTTGTCGTCGACCACGAGCACGCGCCGTCCGGTCAGTCCCGCCGGCGTCGGCACCGCAGGAAGGCTCGCCGCAGGAGTCAATGGCAACGTGAACCAGAACGTCGAACCGTCGCTGGCCGCGCTATCGACGCCGATCTCGCCGCCCATCAACTGCACCAGGCTGCGGCTGATCGCAAGGCCCAGCCCCGTGCCGCCAAAGCGGCGCGTCGTCGAACCGTCGGCCTGCTCGAATGGCTGGAACAGGCGCTCGCGCGCCTCGATGGGTATGCCGACACCCGTGTCGTGCACCGCGAAGCGCATCGTCGATTCGTCGACGCGCTGCACGTCGACCAGCACTTCGCCGCGGTCGGTGAACTTCACCGCATTGGCGATCAGGTTCGTCAGCACCTGGCGCAGGCGATACGGATCGCCGCACACCGCGCTCGGCAGGCGGTCGTCGATGCGGCACGCGAGCTCGAGTCCCTTGGCGTGCGCGCGCGGCGCGAGCAGCTGCACCACGTCCTCGACCGCCTGGTAGAGGCAGAAGTCGAGCTGCTCGGTTTCCATCTTGCCGACTTCGATCTTCGAGAAGTCGAGGATGTCGTTGATGATTGCGAGCAGCGACTCGCCCGACGTGCGCACGGTCTCGACGAAGGGACGCTGCTGCGCATCGAGCGGCGTTTCGAGCAGAAGTTCGGCGAGGCCCAGCACGCCGTTCATCGGCGTGCGGATCTCGTGGCTCATCTTGGCGAGGAACTCCGACTTTGCGCGGCTCGCGTTTTCGGCCGCTTCCTTGGCGGCACGCAGTTCCTGCTCGCGCTGGCGCAACCGCTCCTCGGCGAGCGCGCGCTGCGTGATGTCGAAGAACACCGTGTAGACACCGACCACGCTGCCGTCATCGGTGATGTCGGGCACGTGCCGGCCCGAATGCCAGACCGGGTTGCCCTGGCGGTCGAAGCGCTGGCGCTCGAGCGGAATCTGTTGTCCGCGCAGCGCAGCCGACAGGCGCGGCTGCACGTCGGCCCATACGGCTTCGCCTGCCACCTCGAGCACTTCGCGCCCGACCACTTCTCCAGCGGGCTTGCCGAGCCACTGTTCCTGCGCGCGGTTGATGTACCGGTAGCGAAACGTCGAATCGATATAGCTCACGGTGACCGGGATCTGGTCCATGATGATCCGCAGTCGCCGCTCGCCGCGGCACGCATCGTCGAGCATCCTCTGCAGCGCTGTCGTGTCGACGGCCGCGAGAAAGAATCCGCCGCCCTGCTGTGCGCCATCGCTCGGCGCGAGCTCGATTGCGAGGAACCTGCGTTCTCCGCCCTGCAGCAGATATACGTCGATCCGCTGCACCTGTCCCTGGCGTGCCGCTTCCACCGCGGCGTTGAGCGCGTCCGCCTGCAGCGGACCGAACGCCTCGGCGAGCGGATGGCCGACCAGCTCACCGGGCGTGGCGCCGAGGCGCTGGGCCAGCGGGCGACTGATCCACGTGCAGTAGCCCTTCGCGTCGAGGTGCGCGACCATCACGCTCGCGGGATCGAGGAGTGCGGGCGTCGGAAGTTCACTTTCCGCAGGAGGCGTGTCCGCAACATGGCCGGCGGCGCCAACTTCCTTTCGCTGCGGGAGGTGGCGCCCGAGCAACACCGCGAGCGCGACGAGCGCGGTCGTGCCGGCGACTGCGCCGCCCGACCCCATCAATGCGTGCACGTCGAGGAAGAGGGCACCGAGGCCGACCGCTGTCAGCGCGATGATCGTGAGGCGTTTCACAGGGACCTCCCGGTAACGGCCGGGCAAGCGCGCGCCGGCAGGTCGAACTCGAGTACATCGCCGTTTTCCGGCTCGAGGCGTTCGCCACGGCCGGTCAGCTCGCCGAGCACGCGCGCGACGCCCTTGCTTGCCACCAGCAGCGGACGGCGCGGCAGTTCGTCTCGCAGCGTTTCGACCGCACGGGTGATGCGCTGGATGAACTCTTCCTCGGACTCGCCGCCGGGCGGCGTCAATCCCGACTCGAACCATGCTTGCGAATCGCGGATCGGCAGGAGATTCCAGCGCCCGAGGCGCCGCTCCGCGAACGCCGGCTCGACCACGATCGGCGCGGTCGGCAGGCGGCGTGCGATCGCTGCCGCGGTCTCGCGCGTGCGCAGGAGATCGCTGGTCACGATCAGGCCAACCGGCGGATCGAGCTCTGCCACGTGTTCGGCGATGCGTTCCGCCTGCTCGTGCCCGAGCGCCGTCATCGGCAGGTCGAGGTCACCGCCACAGCGCAGCCCCGCGGCGTTGGCCGACGTCGCACCGTGACGAACGAAGCGGAGCACGAGTCGTTCTTCGCTCACCGGTCCCTCAGCGAAGCGCGCTCGCGGGCGCAAAGGAGATCGGACTGCCGGGATAGGGATCGCGTGCATGCGCATGCAATACCGAGAGACGCGATCCGTCGGCGAGGCGGCCGTCGAGCCACTGGCGGATGTGCGCGATCTGGTTGCGATCGGCAAGCATTGGCGTGTGGCCGGTGTTCGGGACGTTCAACACGGCAATGCGCTTGCCGCGCACCATGCGGCGCATCGTCGAATCGAGCAGCGCGTCCGACAACATGCCGTGGATCAGCAGCACGCGGCAGTGGACATTGCGCCAGGCATCCCACTGCAGCAGGCTGCGCTGCGCGCTTTGCTGATAGGCCTGCAGTGCGCGCACATCGTGCCGGTAGACGCGGCCGCCTTCCTCTTCGGACCACCGCGTCTGGTGGAACGTCAGGCTGAAGCGGATTTCTTCGGTGGCCGGTCCATCGTTCTTCTGCGCTGCGCCTACGCGGCGCTGCAGCTCTGCCGGCGTACGGAACACATAGTGGCGCGCGATCGTCTCGGCGCGCCGCCGCCGCCGCGGCGCGGGAATGTGCGGTCCGACGTCGTTGAGGATCAGCTGATGCACCAGCTTCGGATGGCGCGCGATCAGGTCGATTGCGGCGCTCCCGCCCATCGACGATCCGAGCAGCGTCACCGGGCGCCCGCCGAGATGCATGATCATCTGGCGCAACTGTTCGGAGCACGTGGCAAGCGAGTAGTCGCCTTGGGACGCGAGCCACGCGGAACGACCGCGGCCCAGCCAATCCATGCAGATCACGCGCCAGCGATCGCTGAGATCGCTGGCCAGATAGTGGAAGCGCGCCGCCACGTTGGCGACGCCACCGCAGCACAACAGCACGGGTGCGTCCGGCGGCCCCCATTCGGTGTAGGCCACGCTGGCGATGTAGGGGCGCTTCATGCGTTTCGGCGTGGCGGGCTGCAGCCGCACCGGGTGCACGTAGTCGAACCGCTCGAGGTGGAACTGGCCATGGAAGCGGCCGACCACGCGGCTCGCGAATGCCATGTAGTCCGACCACGATTCCAGCGAGCGGCTGCGTCCGCGCAGCGGCGGCTCCCACGCCACGTCGGGGGGCGCCATTTCCTCGGACACCGCTGCACGGCGCGGGAGCGCGTGCAGCCGCGGCTTCACGTACGGATCGTCGACATCGGGCAGATGAAGAGCCGGTTGATTCATTGGTCCTGCTTCCGGGAATGCGACTGGCGCGCGCGAACGAGTCCGCGGGCGGCCGCTCCTCAAAATATCGACCGGGCGCAACACCGACTTGAGACGGGATTGCCCTGTCACACCGCCGGCTTGGAGGGGGATCCGGGCGCTTTTCCGCAGATCGCGCGACGCGGACAGCGTCTGAAGTAGACCCCTCACGCTGCCGAAATACAGTGCACCGCCTGTGCCTCGGCGGGCCTATTCACGCGGAAGCACTCGCCATGCAATCAACGAGACGCCGATTGATCTTGGTGGCCGTCATGGTCTGCGGCTTTGCCGTGGGCATGGCCGGGCTTCTGAACTACTTCAAATACCGCGCCGCGGCCGACCGCATCCTCACCGACCGCCTGGTCGTCACCGGGCGGCTGGTTGAAAACAGCATCCAGTCCTCGCTTGCGCTCGGGCTGCAGTTCGCCGAGATCGGCACGCTGCCGGGGATGCTCGACCGCGAGCGCGCGACCGACGATCTGATCCTCGGCATCGACATCTTCGACACCGAAGGCCGCATGCTCTACAGCACGGATCGGCTGCGCGCCACGCGACCGGTGCCTGCGGCATGGACTGCCGCGGCGCAACTGGCCGGCGACGCGGACTGGCGCGCCGAAGAGGGGCACGAGGGCGCAGCCGGCATCTCGCTGAAGAACAACTTCGACCTGAAGATCGGTTACCTCGCGCTGCGCTATTCGATGGACCGCGTGCGGGAGGCGCACAACGCCGTGGCAACCGAACTGACTGCGCTCGCGCTCGGAATCTTCGCGTGCGCCGCGACGCTTTCGTCGCTGGCGCTGCTGTGGGTGATGCATCGTCTCGGACGCAATTTGCAGGCGGTCGAGCAGGGGCTGGGGCAGGGCGAAGCGGCACGCTTGTCGGCCCGCGCGCTGAGAGGTCCGTTCAGTCCGGCGTTGCGCCGGTTCATCGAGACCACACGGCGCGCCGAAGCCGAGATCGGCGAACTGCGCGCTGGCCTTGGGAACGGGAGCTCTTCGTGAACGCCGGCTACCTGCGCGGCGTCTACCTGCGGCTCGCCGGCGTCGTCACGCTTGCCGTGATGATGGCGCTGGCGCTGAACGCCTATCTCTCGCAGCGCACGTTCGAACGGGCGCTGGCGCCGGAAGTGGCGAAGAAGGTGATTTCGGTCGGCGGGTCGATCCGTTCACTGGTGTTGCGCGCGGTCGAATCCGGGGTTCCCTTCGAGGAACTTTACGGCGTGACCGAAGGCTTCGAGGAAGTGCACGACGAAGCACCCGAAGTCGCCTATCTCGCAATCACCGACACGCATGGGAAGGTGCTGCACGAGCGCATGAGGGCGCCGGTGGGTGCGCGCGCGTATTTCGGCGCGGAGCGCACGCTCGATCTCCTGCGTAAACCCGATGCGGTGCCGCCGCCGGTGCGCCTGGGCAACCTGTACATGGTCACGCTGCCCATCGTTGCGCCGGACAAGCCGCTCGGGCTGCTGCACATCGGCGTGGACGTGCGCTTCGTCAACGCGATGGTGCTCGACATGCTGCTCGACGTGATCGTCGTGCTGGTCGTTTCGCTGTTCTTCACGCTCGAGCTGCTGCACTTCATTGCGGGCGTCAAGCTCGACGCCTCGCTGCGCACGCTCGGCGAGACGTTCGCGCGCGGTGCCGAAGGCGACTTTCGCACCCCCTACCAGGCGACGGGCGAACAGGCGTTCGGCTCGCTGATGGAGCTGCTGCAGGCAACGCTGGCACGCGTCAACCAGGCATTCGCCGCGCTGGCGCAGGCGGTGGACGATGGCCGCCGCGTGCCGGCGCACGAGCGTGCGCCGGCCCTGAGCCAGGCCCAGGCCGGTCTCGTCTCGCTTGGACAGCGCTACCGGTTCGGGCGCGAGAGCGATCCGCGCGAGGCCGATCCAACCCTGCTCGCCAAGGTGCGCGCGCCGCTGTTCGTCTTCATCCTGGCCGAAGAGCTGACGCGCTCGTTCCTGCCGGCCTACGTCCACAAACTCCTGATTCCGCTGCCGGGCATTTCGCCGCAGCTGGTGCTCGGCCTGCCAATCGCGCTGTTCATGCTGATCGTGGCGATCGGCCAGCCGTTCTTCGGCCTCTGGTGCGAGCGCCTGGGACACCGGCGGACGATGCTCATCGGCGGCGCGGTCGCGGCAATCGGCTTCGGCGGCTCGGCCCTTGCAGCCAATGTGCTGGACCTGCTGGCCTGGCGTTCGTTGTGCGGACTCGGCTATGGAATGGTGTTCGTCGCCGCGCAGGCGTACGTCCTCGACCACGCGCCTCCGACGCAACGCGCGAGCAGCTTCGCGATCTTCGTCGGCGCGATCATGGCCGCCGGAGTGTGCGGTCCTTCGATCGGCGGCATCCTCGCCGACAACATCGGCATGCGGCCCACTTTCGCCCTGGCGGCGTTGCTTGCACTGTGCTCGCTGGTGGTGATGCGCGGACTCCCCGACGGCCGTCCCCCCGCGGAGAACCGGCCGCCGATGCGCGTGCCGACCGTAAGCGAGATCGGCACGCTGCTGATGAACCGCAACTTCATGATCGTCACGGGCCTTGCGGCGATGCCGGCGAAGATCCTGCTGACCGGCATGTGCTTCTACCTCGTGCCGCTGTACGTGCTGACGATCGAAAGCACGCAGGCCATGTCGGGTCGCATCCTGATGACTTACGGCGCGGTGATGGTCGTGGTCGCACCGCTGACCGCGGCGCTCGCGACGACGCGCGAACGCATGCACTGGCTGGTTGGCGGCGGGCTGGTGGTCTCGGGCCTCGGCGGCGCGCTGCTGCTTGCCGGCGCGGGCATCGGCTGGATCTTTGCAGCGGTCGTGCTCGTCGGCATCGGGCAGTCGCTGTCAATCTCGGCGCAGAGCGCGCTCGTGGCCGAACATTGCCTGGCCGAGATTGCAACCATGGGCGACGGCATCGTCTACGGCGTGTACCGCCTGCTGGAGCGCCTCGGCAACGCACTCGGTCCCATGATCGCCGCGGCGCTCGTTCTGTTCGTCGGCTATCGCAGCAGCTTCGTTGTCATCGGTTGCGCTGTCGCGCTCGCAGGCGCGGCGTTCCTGGTCGCCACCCGCCGCGAAAGCGCGCGGGCGCTGGCGCCCGTCTGATCCGTCTGAGCGAAAGCACGAGGAGGTTCACACATGAAATTCACCACCACCCGTCGCAGACTGCTCGCCGCCGCCGCGGCCAGCGCCTTGCCGCATCTCGCGCACGCGGCCGCCTCGAGCGGCACGAAGCCCTTTCGCATCTATGCGATCACCTTCCGCGGCATGACCGATGTCGAGAAGGGCTTCGCGGAGTACTTCACGTCGCGCAAGATTCCGGTGCAGATCACGTTCCGCGACATGAACCGCGATCCGGCCAAGCTTGCCGCCTTCATCGACGAGATCCGCGCCACCAGGCCCGATCTCATCTACACGTGGGGCACTTCGGTCACGCTCGGCGTGGTGGGCCCCTACGATGCAGTCGTGCCGAAGCAGCACATCACCGACATCCCGGTCGTCTTCACGCTCGTCGCAGCGCCGGCGCTCGCCAAGATCGTGCAGGACCAGAAGGCGCCGGGACGCAATGTCACCGGCGTGACGCACGTGGTGCCGACCGACGCGCAGATGCGTGCCATGGCGGCCTACCGGCCGTTCAAGACGCTCGGTGTCCTCTACACCACGACCGAGACCAACTCGGTCGTCGTGATCGACGAGATCCGTCGCATCGGGCGCGAGACCGGCTTCCGCACGGTGGAGCGCAGCTTCCACCTCGACGCGAACCGCAAGCCCGTCCCCGACGGTGCGGCCGACATGGTGCGCGAATTGAAGGAAGCGGGCGCGCAGTGGCTGTACCTGCCGCCCGACAGCTATCTTGGCACGCTTGCCGAGAGCATCATCATCCCCGCGGCGATGGAGGTCGGTCTGCCGACGTTCGCGTCCACCGAGCAGTTGATGCAGGCGGGCGCGCTGTCCGGGCTGGTCAGCCGCTACTACTCGGTCGGCCAGTTCACGGCGCACAAGGCCGAGCAGATCCTGGTCGGCAAGCAATCGCCCGCAACGATTCCGGTCGAGGCGCTGCAGCGCTTCTCGTATCAGATCCGCATGCCGGCGGCGCGACGCCTGAATCTCCCGCCGCCGCTGCCGATGCTGAGCTACGCGGAACTGATCACGAACGAGACCTCGCCGCAGTAACCCGGTCGCATAGTTCTTTTTGTCGGGGTCGAGACCAAAGAACTCGTTTGTCGGAGGAAGGCCGCGCTCCCTAGCATGCCGCCCACGTTGTCGTTTCCGCACAGCGAGGCGTCATGTCCATGTTCGAGGTCAACGATCAGAAGCGCCGCACCGAACACCCCGGGGTTCGCGCGCATGTTCCGTCCGGGCGGCTGACGAGTCCGCGCCGGCCGCTATCTCCGCGCCGGGTAGTAGCGCATTTCGATGACCCGCGCCATCGGTGCATCCAGCTTGACTACGATGTGGGCTGCAGCAGCCTCGCATCAACGGAAGAGCGCGCCCGAAGCGGGCATCGTCGGATGCGCCCCGGTCCGCTACTTTTCGTCGCGCTCGACCGCGCAAATCGGCTGGCCGCTCCTGCGGCCGCCGCCGAAAATTCAGGATGTGAGGTGGTCAAGGCTGGTGGAGGGCCCGTGCAGCTGCTCGAGCGCGAAGCACAACTCGCACAACTGACGACGCTGTTCGAAGCAGCGGCGCGCGGACAAGGCGCGTGCGCTCTCGTGTTGGGCGAGGCCGGCATCGGCAAGACGGCGCTGGTGCGCAGGTTCGCGCAGACGCTGCCGGGAGCGGCCGACGTGCTGTGGGGCGGTTGCGAAGCGCTGTTCACCCCCCGACCGCTCGGGCCGATCGTCGACATGGCCGGCGCGCTGCCTCCGGGTCTCGCCGCACTGGTGAACGAAGGGCACACCTACAACGGACTGTTTCCCGCGCTGCTGGCTTACCTGCGCGAGCGCATCCGGCCGACACTGCTGGTGATCGAGGATGCGCACTGGGCGGACGAGGCGACGCTCGATTGCATCAAGTATCTCGGCCGCCGCATCGATCGCACCCCGACGCTGTTCGTCATCACTGCACGCAACGACGAGCTCGAACTGGATCACCCGCTGCGGCGCGTGCTGGGCGACCTGCCGGCGACATCCACGCGGCGCATCGAACTCGCACCGTTGTCGCGCGCCGCGATCGACCAGATGGCGCACAGCTCGGGCCGCAACGCGGGCTTGCTGCAACGACTCAGCGGCGGCAATCCGTTCTTCCTTGCAGAACTGCTCGCGACCGACGGCGCGCAGATTCCCGGGTCGGTGCGCGACGCGGTGCTCGCGCGAGTGGCGCGCCTGTCCGAGGGCGCGCGCCGGGTGGTCGAACTGCTGGCGATCGAACCGGCACGGCTCGAGCGCACGCTCGTCGCCGATTGCGTGTCCGATCCGACCCAGGCGGACGCGGCCATCAACGAAGCGCTCGCGTGCGGCGTGATCCGCTTCGACGCCGACTGGCTTGCCTATCGTCACGAGATCGCGCGGCGCAGCGTCGAGGCGGCACTCGGCACGCGGCCGCGGATTGCACTGCACGCGCAGGTGCTGGAACGCCTGCGCGGCCGACCGGATCACGACAAGACACTCGCGCGCCAGGTTCACCATGCGCATGAGGCCGGCCTGCGCGACCAGGTCGCATTGCTCGCGCCGCAAGCGGCGGCGCAGGCGGCGCGCGTAGGAGCGCATCGCGAGGCGGCTGCGTTGTATCGCCTGGCAATTGCCAACGAGGATGAGCGCGGCGCGGCACCGGCGCTGCTCGAAGATGCGGCCCGCGAGCTGCAATTGGTCAATGCGCTCGAGGAAGCGATCGAACTACGCCAGCGCGCGCTCCGGCTGCGCCGCCAGGACGATCGGCACGATGACAACGCGCAGCGTATCGGCGTCAACCTGCGCCTGCTGGCCATCCTGCACGCACAAGTCGGTGGACAGAGGAACGAGTTCGCGCGCTGCGCATGCGAGGCCGTCGAGGCGATGGAGCCGCTCGGGCCGAGCGGCGAACTTGCCAAGGCATACGCGACGCAGTCGTACGTGCACTACCTTCAGTCGGAGTACGACGCGGCAATTGCGTGGGGCGAACGCGCCGCCGAGATGGCGGAGCGATTCGACGATCCCGCCGCGCGCGTCCTTGCCCTGAATCGGCTCGGATCGGCGCGGATCTGCCGCGTGGACGACGCCGATGCGCGAGCGCAGGTCGAGCGTGCGCTGGCACTCGCGATCGAGCATCGCTTCGAAGGGCTGGCGGCGGACATCTTCGTCAGTCTGCAGACGCTGGCGTTGAACCATCACGATCACCAGTACGCGCTCGACGTCGGCGCGCGCGGCATCGCCTATTGCGAAGCGCGCGACCTGGATGGCGCGGTATCGCGCCTGCTGTCGCGGCGCGCGCATTCGCTGCTCCAGTTGGGGCGTTGGGACGAGGGCGAGCGCGAGTACGCCGCGTGCCTCGCGGTACCGAGCGTGACCTCCACGGTGCGCGACAGCGTGCATTTCGTCCTGCACCGGCAAGCGGCGCGGCGCGGGCACGCGATACAGCTGGGCGCGGCGAAGCGCGTTCCGGATGCGCCGGCGGGCACGGCAACGCTCGCTGCGATCGACGCATTCTGGCGCGCTGCTCAGACGCAGTTGCACGACATGGAGATCGAGTTCCGGCCGCCGGGAATCGCCGCCGCATGCGTCGAGACGGCATGGCTGCGCGGCGACCTCGACGCTGCAGTCGAGGTTGCACGGATCGGGCTCGACGAAGCGATGCGGACCAACGACGGTCGCCTCGCCGGTCCGCTGCTGGTGTGGCTGCATCGCCTCGGCGCCGAGGTGCCGCACTTCGAAGGCGTCCTGCTGGCGGCCTACACCATCGAGCTGTCCGGGGATCGCGCGGGCGCCGCCGAAGCGTGGAAGCAATTGCAGCTACCGTTCGAAGAGGCACTCGTCCTTGCGTTCGGCGATGCGAGCCAGACGCGCGCGGCGCGCGCGCTGTTCGACCGGTTGGGAGCGCAGCGCGCTGCGCAGATCGCGCGTGCCAGGTTGCACGCAATGGGCGTTGCGACCGGGCCTTTGCAAACCGGCCCGCGGCGGAGCACGCGCGAGCACCCGCACGGCCTGACGCTGCGCGAACGCGAGGTGTTCAAGCTCGTCGCCGATGGCCTCTCGAACGAGGCGATCGCGCGGCGCCTGCACCGCTCCGAAAGGACGGTGGAGCACCATGTTTCGGCGGTGCTCGGCAAACTCGGCGTCAAGTCGCGCACCGAACTGATCGCGCTCCTGGCGCGCGAGGCGCTCGCGCAGAGCTGATCGTACGGAGGCGCTTCGTGGCAGAGCTGAAGTCGCTGTTTACGTGTCGCGCATTCGTCGCGCAGCGCAAGCGCGACGTGAACGCGGACGGCTAGTGCGTGACGAATTGCTCGCGCGGGCTCTCTTCCACCAGGAAAGCAGGAATTACTTCCAGCCCGAGCGCGCGAGCGGCGCGCCAGCGGCGCTCACCGTGCACGATCACGTAACCGGTTTCGGTCGGTCGCAGCAGCACCGGACGGAGCACGCCGTGACGGCGGATGCTGGCAACCAGTTCTTCGATGCCTGACTGTTCCTGAGCAGGGTTCCAGTCGGCGTGGACGTCGGTACAGCGGATCTGCTTCAAAACCATTACATCTCCAGACTTCGGACGCCAGGTACCTTTGAACCTGGCGCGTTGGCAAGAATGCCAATTTTGCCGGTGCAATTCGCATTTGGGAACGCTTGATCGCGCTGGATGCCCGATTTGCGCGAAGGCGAAGGGCAGAACGGTAACGAGGTATCGCGTTTGCTTGCGAGCGGCCGTCTTGCGCCTGTCATCGTGGGGACACTGAAAGAGTTACCGGGCTCGCTAAGAACGAATCCATCTGAGCTCAGTGCTCCACGTCATAGCGCGGCTGCGCATCGGTGCCGATCGAAAGCTCCGCGCGTATTGGCAACGCGCCGGCTCTCGCTCGTCTATCCGCGCGAGGCGCGGCTCGCACGGCCCGTGCAGGCGGTCATCCACTTCGTCCTCGACGTGGCGCAGGAAAACGCCGTGCGCATCGTCGGCACGGCGTCGTAACGGCACCAACCGCCACGACGCCGGGCCGCGCGCCGGTGTTCAGTGACCGGCTTGCGCAAGCAGCGGCGCAAGCGCGCTGCCGATGCGCTCCATCTGCGCCGGCGTGGTGAGCGACACGAGCGCGTCCATGAAGCGCTTGTCCTGCACGCCGCTGACGATGTACTGCCAGCGATAGGCTTTCAGGATGAGCGCATGGATGGCAGTCTGCTCGGCACTCGAAAACGAGCGGCCAGCGCGCATCACGAAGTATTGCGCGTCGGCCGTTGCCTGAACCTGCAGGATGCCGTCTACGGCGCCGACGAGATCGATCAGGTCGGTGACACCGCGGTCGCGCTCCGCGTCGCCCAGGCGTTCGTGTTCGCGCCTCCACTCGAGCTCGTCGAGGATGGCGTGCTGCGACTCCTCCTTCCAGTGGAACAGGAACACGTCTTTCCACAGATCGGACAGCTCGGCATCGGGTTCGATGCTCGATCGATAGTGCGCCTGGGTGAACAGCTCGATGTCGAGCGTCAGTCCGAGCACCGCCCAGGTCGACTTGCTCAGGACGGCGGTGGCGACATCGTTCGGCTGCGGCTGGAACACATAGCCCGCGGGCATGCCGGCCGCGGCCATGCGCTCGAGGCGGCGGAACATCTCCTGGTGCTTGAGCTCCTCGTCGGTGAACCGCACCATCGCCTCGAGCGCGACCTGGTCGCCGAGCCAGTGGTCCTTGCTCAGCTCCAGCGTCTTGGCCCCGATGTAGCGCTCGACCAGGCCGAAGATGTTCGCGTAGGTCCGGCCCTGGATCTGCGACATGAAGCGCGCTTCCTCGGGGCGCAGGAACGTCAGCTCGCGCACCTTCGAAAGGCCGTCCGGAAGAAACTTCTTGCCGAAGTCGAACTGCCGACCGCGAATCACGTCGCGCTCGATGTCCCAGCGAATGCGTTTCGATGCTTCGATGACCTTGGCGTAGCGCTGGGTGCTCTGCGCCTTGGGTGATGCAAGTTCCATAGCGTCTGCCAGCATGGCGATGAACTCCTGGTGGGGGAAGTGGAGGGACAGAATGAGTCTGGATCGCACCGTACTCGGGCGGGCGTTCCGCGCGCGTTCCTCAGATCGAAGACGTCCCCACCCCAGCCCTCCCCGCTTTGCAGGGGAGGCGCACATTCCCTCCCCCGCCTGCGGGGAGCAACCGTGTCAAGGGTGGGGGCCGCTACGGCTCCCCGCGCAGTCGTGCGATCAGCGGCGCGTGCGCCTCGGCGGATTCGGCAACGATCCGATGTACCAGCTCTTCGAGCGTGAGCCCCGGCGCTTGCAGCGCCGACTCGAGGCCAGGCGGGTACTTTGCGAGCCGCGCTGAAATCGCTTCGCGCTCGAGCGCGTTCGCTGCCGGATGTCCGGCGGCGAACCTCCACACCGAATGTGCGCACGCCATCTCGCCCTGCGCCGCGAGCACGTCGCCGAAATACGAAACCGCGGTGACGTAGAGCGGCTGGCGGCGCGTAGCAAAGCCGATCGTGAGCGCGGCGGCAAGGTGAGCCCGCGCTTGCGCGAGGTCCCTGCGCTCCAGAGCTACGCGCACGGAATGCAGTCGCAGATAGGCTTGCAGTGACAGATTGCCCGCTGTACGCGCCGCTTCTTCCGCACGCTCGACGAGCGACTCGGCTGCAGCAAGGTCGCCGGTGTCGATGGCGATCTCCGTCAGATTCGCCAGCGTCAGCGCCCGCGTGCCGACGATGCCGTGCCGGTCGCAGATGGCAAGTCCATCCTCGAGGTTGATCCGCGACGACTCCCAGTCGCCTTTGACGCCGTACAACACGCCGAGGTTGTTCAGGCAGAGTGCGGTGCCGGCCGCATCGCCCAGATCGCGATGCTGCGCCAGCGATTGCAGCGACAGGCGCAGCGCTTCGTCATAGCGTCCCATCGCTTTTTCCGCCAACGACAGGTTGTCGAGCAGGGCCGCCACCCGGTGCGGATCGCCGCCTACGATCGCGCGCCGGAGTGCGTGCGCGAAATGCCGCCGCGCGTCGGCGGGGCGACCCAGCCGCAAGGAGCAGGCGCCGAGAACGTTCATGCACAGCTCCTGCGCCGCGACGTCGTGCGCGGCACTCGCGGTTTCCAGTGCCCGCAGGGCCGACGCTTCCGCTTCCGCGTATCGGTCCAGTCGATGCTCGATGTGCGCGATCGATCCGCCAAGCAGCGCCCGCAGCGCCGGATTGGCCTGCGCCGCGGGCATCGCCGCAGCCTCGCGCAGAAGCAACAATGCGTCTTCGAGGCCGCCGTGATAGTCGACGAAGTCGACCAGCGTCGGCGTGCTGGTTGCGAGCTCGTCGACGGCGTCGTGCTTGACGGCCCAGCGCCATGCACTGCGGCAGTTATCGAACTCGTTTGCTACCTGTTCGAGCGCCGTGCGTTCGCCGCTGTGCACCGCGCTTCGCACTTGCGCGAGCAGGCGGTGAAAGAACAGCGCATGCGTGCGCTCGGTCGCGGCGCGCACCGTCGCGTTGCCCGAAAGGCGCAAGCCGGCGAGCTGGTGCACGAGCGGATGGAGGAACAAGCGACCTTCGCTTCGGCGCAGGAGCGATTTGTCGGCGAGCGCGCCGAGCACCGGCAGCGACGCCGCCGCAACGTCGCGTGCCGCCTCGGCGGTGAAACCGCCGCGGAACACCGAGAGGCGCGTCAATGTGCTGCGCTCGACCTCCGAGAGCAGGCGCCATGACTGATCGAACACTGCTTCGATGCTCGCGTGCCGTGCAGCGTGCGCGGAATCGACTGCGCGCAGCAACTCGGCGCCGTGAATCAGTTCAGCCGCGATCTCGCGGCATGACAGGACGCGCGTCCAACCCGCAGCGAGTTCCAATGCGAGCGGCAATCCCTCGACGCGCCGGCATATCTCGACGATCGAAGCGATCTCCCGCGACGGAACGAGAGCAGGCTGCACGCGGCGCGCACTGCGGATGAACAGGCGCACCGCGTCGAAGGATTCGGCGTTTGCGTCGTCTTCGGGTTCGGGGCAGGGCAGCCCTTCGAGCGGTACCAGCCATTCGGATGCGATTGCGAGTCGTACGCGCGATGTGACGAGGATCTTCAACCGGCGGCAGGCGTGCAGGAGCTTCTCCAAAATCGCGCCGCAGGCGGCGAGGTGCTCGAAGTTGTCGAACACGAGCAACACCCGGCGCTCCTGCAGATGTTCGATGACGCGATCCAGCGGCTGTGCACTCGCGGCGCGTTCGATGCCGAGTTCGCGGGCGAGCAGCGCGACGAACTCGCTCGGCGAGGCGATCTCCTCGAGCGAGATGAACAGCGCACCGTCGGGGTAGCCGTCGGCGAGCGTTTCGAGCGCGCGGCGCGCGAGCCGGCTCTTGCCGACTCCGCCGGGCCCGACGAGTGTGAGCAGCCTGCAATCGTCCTGTCCGAGCAGTCCCGCAATCTCGCGCAGCTCGAGCGTGCGTCCGACGAAGGCGTCATCGCGGGGCGCGCTCGCGGCGGGCGCGGCGCGTGCCGGCGTGCCGAGAGAGTCGAAGACGAGTTTCAGTTCGGCGCTTGGCGCGAGGCCGAGTTCGCTCGCGAGGCGCGCTTCGAAGCCCTGATATGCCTGGCGCGCGCGTGCGTTCTGCCCGTCGCGTGCGAGAAAGCGCATCTGCGCGAGCAGGGCGGCTTCATCGAGCGGATCCGCTGCAAGCAGATGCGCTGACAGTTCGATCCCCGCCGCGGGCGCAATATCGGCTGCATCGATCCGCCGCAGGATGGCCGCGCGCGCCTCGGTTGCCAGCCGGTCGCGTTCGAAATTCAGCCAAGCCGACCAGGCATCGCTCTGGCCGTCGTCGAATCCGGCGAGCAATTCGCCCCGGCGCAGCGCGAGCGCGTCCTCGACGCGGTGTTTGCGCAGTGCCAGTTCGAAAGCGTGCGCGTCGGTGTCCGCGTCGATGCGTGCCGCGCCGCCCTGCCGCTCGAGCCGCTTGCCCCACGGAAAGGATTGAAAGCGGAACAGCACCTTGCGCAGGTTCGTGTAGGCGAGCCGTGCTTCGAGCTCGGGCCAGAACAGCGCGGCCAGTTCGGCGCGTCCGACCCACGTGCGCTTCAGAGCGAGGAAGATGAGCAGCTGGCTGCGCCGCTCGAAGGCGAGCGCCGAGGTTGCGCCGTCGTATTCGACCTGCGGCGGACCGAACAGGACCAGGCGAAGGGAAGCGCTGCTCATTTTTCTCAGTAGGACTTCGGCAGGCCAAGCACCTTTTCAGCGATGAAGCACAGGATGAGCTGCGAACTCACCGGGGCGAGGCGCGCGATCATCGCCTCGCGGAAATAGCGTTCGACGTGGTACTCGCGTGCGTAGCCGTAGCCGCCGTGAGTCAGCACGGCTTGTTCGCACGCGCGGAATCC
>Ga0335084_10002706_pt1 | contig 17131 bp, 11 predicted proteins | sample Lox_Sample_44_FD_206721 | JGI IMG/M metagenome (GOLD analysis project Ga0335084, IMG submission 206721) | Soil microbial communities from Loxahatchee National Wildlife Refuge, Florida, United States - Lox_Sample_4.4 | ecosystem: Environmental > Terrestrial > Soil > Wetlands | place: USA... | reverse complement strand
CGTCGCGATCTTCTCGGAGCACGCGCTCGAGGCCGTTCTGCAACGCGTCGTGGACGACGCCCGCGAGGTGGTGGGCGCGCGGTACGCCGCCCTGGGAGTTCTCGACGAGGCCGGCTCGCACCTGAACCAGTTCGTCACCTCGGGGCTCTCGCTGGAGGCGCGCGAGCGGATCGGCACGCTACCCACGGGGCGGGGGTTGCTCGGCCTGCTGATTCGCGATCCCCATCCCATCCGCGCGGCCGACATCAATCGGCATCCGCAGCGCTACGGCTTTCCCGCGCACCACCCGCCGATGAAGTCCTTCCTGGGCGTGCCGGTCGCCGGCCGCAGCAAGGTGTTCGGGAACCTCTACCTGACGGAAAAGGTCGGCGCTGACGAGTTCGACGACGAGGACGAGGCGATCGCCATCCTTCTCGCGGGAGCCGCCGCCGTCGCCATCGAGAACGCGCGGCTGCACGAGCAGAGCCAGGAGCTGCTGGGACGGGTGCAGGCGATGCACCGCCAACGCGACCTGTCCTTCGCGATGATGAACCACGAGCTGCGCAACGCCCTCACGGGCGTATACGGCTGGGCGGAGCGCCTGGTGCGGGGCAAGGGCGGGCCGGAGGCCGCGGCGCGCGCCGCCGCGGAAGTGTACGAGGGGGCGGAGCGCACCATCACGCTCCTCAACAACTTCCTCGACCTGACCCGCCTCGATGCGGGCAAGGTGCGCCCGGTGATGCGCGACCTGGATCTGCACGCGGAAATCGGACGCGCGATCGCCACGGTCCGGCCCGCCGCGGAGGCCAAGCGGATCGTCGTGGAGGAGCGCTTTGCCAATGGGGTGAGGGGCCTCCGCACCGACCCCGTACGGCTCGAGCAGATCCTCGTCAACCTGCTGAGCAATGCCGTCCGCCACAGCCCGGAAGGCGGGGCTGTCACCGTGGAGGTCGCCGCCGGCAAGGACGCGGTGACGTTCCGGGTGGTGGATCGCGGACCGGGCATCCCGCCCGAGCTGCACGGCCGCATCTTCGAGCCGTTCGAGCGGTTCGACCCCCACTCCGGGATCGGAACGGGACTCGGGCTGCCCGTATCGCGCCGGCTCGCGGAAGTGCTCGGCGGGCGGCTCACGGTGGAGAGCCCGGTGGGCGAAGGCGCGATCTTCATGCTCACCCTTCCGGCCCCCGGTGCCGGATGAAGATTTCTTCAGGAACACTTAGGGGTCGATTCAAGCCGCCGCCGGTAGGCTCCCATCCATGAAAATTCTCGTGGTGGAAGACGATCGCAAAGTCGCCGGCTTCATCGAGCAGGGGCTCCGCGAGGAAGGCTACGCCGTGGATGTCGCGCCCGATGGAGATCAGGCAACGATGCTCGCACACGTCTATGAGTACGATGCCCTCGTGCTCGACGTGATGCTGCCGAAGAAGACCGGTCTCCAGGTGGCCACTGAGCTGCGCCGGGAAGGCCGGAAAACTCCCATCCTGATGCTCACTGCCCGGGACGCGACGGAAGACGTCGTGCGCGGCCTCGATGCGGGAGCGGACGACTACCTGGCCAAGCCGTTCAAGTTCGACGAGCTGCTGGCCCGGGTACGGGCGCTCGTGCGTCGCGGCGGGGCAGGCCGGTCCGAGCTGCTGAAGTACGGACCCGTCGAGCTCGACCGCCTGAAGCACAAGGTCAAGGTCGGCGCCAAGCGCCTGGATCTCACCCCGAAGGAGTTCCAGCTGCTCGAGCACTTTCTGCTGCGGCCGGAGGACGTGATCCGACGCACCGAGCTGCTCGAGAAGGTGTGGGACCTCCACTTCGACCCGGAGAGCAACGTGGTCGACGTGCATGTCGGCAACCTGCGGCGGAAGCTGCACGAGGCGGCCGGGGTGGAGATGCTGCAGACCGTGCGGGGCGTGGGCTTCCGTCTCCAGCTGCCGGATCGCGAGGAAGAGTGACGCGGTCGTTCCGGCGGACGCTCGCCGTGCGGTTCGCGGCGACCATGGCCGCCGGGCTCGCGGGGCTGTCGGCCATCTTCTTGTCGCCGCTCTGGACCGGGCGGCCCCATGCGCTCCTGGGCTACGGCATCGTCGTCGTACTCGCCGCGAGCGCGACCCTGGTGGGAGCGTGGCTCGTCGCGGGGTCGGCGGTGCGGCCGGTCATGGAAATCACCGAGCAAGCGACGCGCATCGAGGCGGGGACGCTCGATCAGCGGATCGTGGCCCACGCGGATACCGAGGAGTATAGCGGCCTCGTCGCTGTCCTGAACCGCATGCTCGAGCGCCTCGAAGGCGCGTTCGACGCGCAGCGGCGCTTGACGGCGGACGTCGGACACGAGCTGCGCACGCCCCTCACCGCGCTGCGCGGGGAGATCGAAGTGGCGCTGCGGGCGATCCGATCGCCGCGCGAGTACGAGCTGGTCCTGCGGAGCGCGCTCGAGGAAATCGAGCGCCTGACGGTCATGAGCGAAGATCTCCTGCTCATCACGCGCGCGGAGTCGCATCTGCTCGAGGTCGATCGGGTGCCAACCGACGCGAACACGCTGGTGCGCGACGCCCTGGCGCCGCTGCGCCGTCGCATCGAAGAAAAAGATCTGACCGTCGAGCAGGCGCTCGACGATGCGGTTCCCACGGTCGCCGTCGATCGCGGCCTCGTGTCGCGGCTCGTGGATCACCTGCTGGACAACGCGGTGAAGTACACGCCGATCGGGGGTCGAATCGTCGTGCGCACCTCGGCGTCCGTCCCCTTCGAGCGGGGTATGCACGTGGCCGTCACGAACTCGGGCTCGCAGGTGGATCCCCAGGATTTGCCCCACATCTTCAAGCCCTTCTACCGGGCCGACCGGGCCCGCAGCCGCGGCTCGGGGACGGGTCTCGGGCTCGCTCTGGTGGCTGCGATCGCGCACCTGCACGGCGGCATCGCGCGCGCCACCAACGATGACGGCAGCGGGGTCACCTTCGAAGTAGACCTGCCCGCTCCGAAGGCGGCGTAGCGGGGAAAGGGGTTGGGGGTTTGGGCCTTGTAAGGCGGTATCCTCTTCCGGCCCTTGCTGCACTGGGGCTCGCTGTGGGCCTCGCGACCGGGTCGAACGCCGTCTTCCTCATCACGCTCATTGCGGGCGGCACGCCGCTCGTCTTCCAGACCCTCCGCGGCGTGCTGCGCGGCCGCTTCGCCGCGGATATCGTCGCGTCGCTCGCCATCGTGACGGCCGTAGTCGTGGGCCAGTACTTCGCCGGCGTGGTCATCGTGCTCATGCAGTCGGGAGGAGAGGCGCTCGAGCGCTACGCGATGAATCGCGCGTCCCGCTCGCTCGAGGCCCTGCTCGCGCGGGCGCCCAAGATCGGGCGGCGCATCCGGGGCGATACGGTCGAGGAGCTCCCGGTGCATGAGATCCGGACCGGTGATCTGTTGCTCGTACGGCCCGGGGACCTGGTGCCCGTGGACGGCGTGGTGGCCGACGGAATGTCCGCCGTGGATCAGTCGGCACTGACCGGCGAGCCATTGCCGATCCGCGCGGTGCAGGGGACGGCGCTCCTGTCGGGGAGCGTCAACCTCGAGGGGGCGCTGCGGATGCGGGCGCTGCGCCCCGCCGAGCAGAGCCAGTATCAGCAGATCGTCCAGCTGGTGGAGCGCGCCCGGCGCGAGCGGCCCCCGATTCAGCGGCTTGCCGACCGGTTCGCCGTGTGGTTCACGCCGCTCACCCTACTGATGTGCGCTGTGACATGGCTGGCCACCCATGACCCCATAACGGTCCTCGCGGTGCTCGTGGTCGCGACGCCCTGCCCGCTCATCCTCGCCACGCCGGTGGCGGTGATCGCCGGCGTGTCGAGCGCCGCGGATCTGGGAGTCATTGTGAAGACCGGCGCGGCGATCGAGCAGCTGGGCCAGGCGCGCGTCGTCGTCTTCGACAAGACCGGAACGCTCACGATCGGCCACCCGAGCGTCGAGCGCGTGGTCGCGATGAATGGGCTTCCGGAAGATGACGTGTTGCGCCTGGCGGCGGCTGTGGAGCAGCTCTCGTCGCATCATCTGGGCAACGCGGTGGTCGACGCGGGGCGGGAGCGCCTCGCCGGGCGATCCTTACCGGCCGCGCGCGCATTTCGCGAGACGCCGGGGCTTGGCGTGGAGGGGGAGGTCGATGGGCGTCGAGTGGCCGTCGGAGCCGCGGCGTTTCTCGAGTCACGCGGGATCCCTGTTCCCCCGGCTCCTGACGATCGGACGACGGCGTTCGTCGGCGTGGACGGTCGGCTTGCCGGCGCGATCGAATTCGCCGACCGGCTGCGTCATCAGGTGCCCTCGTTGATGCAGCGGCTTGCGGTGTTCGGCGTGACGGAAACGGTCATGTTGACGGGCGACCGGGAGTCGAGCGCCGACACGGTCGCGGCGCAGGCGGGGATCCGGACGGTGCGCGCGAACCTGCTCCCGCCCGACAAGGTGGCGGCGGTGCAGGAGCTGAAGCGGCGCTACGGGACCGTGGTGATGGTGGGGGACGGGATCAACGACGCGCCGGCCCTCGCGGCCGCGACCGTCGGCGTGGCGCTCGGCGCCCACGGCACCGCGATCTCGGCCGAGGCCGCGGACGTGGTGCTCCTCGTGGACGACATTTCGCGCGTGGGCGATGCGATGGCGATCAGCCGTCGGATGCGGCGCATCGCGCTGCAGAGCATCGTGGTGGGTCTCGGGGTAAGCGTCGCGCTCATGGTGGTCGCGAGCTTCGGTCTGTTCAGCCCGGCCGCTGGTGCCGTGATGCAGGAGGCGCTCGACGCGGCCGTCATTCTCAACGCGTTGCGGGTGCGCTGATCAGCCCGGCACCAGCTCGAGACGACCCCCGCCCAGCGCCACCGGCCACCGCGGGGTCAGCGACTGACCCTGTACGGTCTCGTCGAGCCCCCGCTCCGATTTCGACACGGTCGCAATTCGGAATGACCAGATCTCCGCCGGCGGGTCCGATCGAACGGTGACCGGCCGCGCCAGTGAGATCTCTGAGGTAAAGAACGAGCCCGCAGGAAAGGCCGCCGCGTCCCAGCGATAGGTCACGCTCAAACCGCCGCTCGCGGTGAACCGGACCCGCTTCTCGAGCAGTCCCCCAGTTCCTCCGCACACCACTTCGACCGCGTCGCCCACCTGCCGCACGTCGGCGATGAGTCCCGTGCCCGCCCAGGATTCGAGCGCGACGTACTCGCCGTGCGCGTACGCCTCGAGTGGCAGCTCGCCCGCGAGGACGCGCTCGACGAACATCGCGCGCCCGTCGCGGTCCACCGGCGGGAGGCGGTCCAAATGCAGCCCTTTCTCGAGGTCGTGGATGCTCGGCGTGGCGCTGGCGTGGTGCTCCGATCCGCTCGTGTCGGCAGGTCCCGCGGCGGCGAGCTCATGGTACGCTTCGCGGCGTCGCGTCAGGGTGTCGGCGTAGTTGATCCCGCGCTCGAGCAGCGTGTATTCCTCCACCACGCCGCCCCGCGCAGGGCTCACCACGGCGGAGACGGCCGCCGAGTGGATCCAGATCTCGTCGAGACCGTCGCCATCGACATCGAGACGCTCGACTGCGAGACCCTCGTCCCGCCGCAGCTCGCGCTCGGCGGCCGCCAGGTTCTGCCAGATCGTGTTGCGCAGGTGCGGGAGGTAGAGGCCACCGAACACACCGTGCCAGTACGCGTCGTTGCACTGCGCTCGCCCGATGGCCCGGCGCGCGCCGTCCGGGTTGCCGCGCGCGCGGCACAGCGCCGACAGGAGCTGAGCCTTCTTGTGCATGCGGTTCGACTCGGGGTACTTGACCAGGAAATTCTTCCAGTGCGCGCCGCGTACGAGCGCGCCGTCGGGGCCGGCGAGGCGCTCCGGGCCCAGGTCCCGTTCGATCGCGGCGAGGCGGGCCGCGGCCCGAGGGGGAAGGGACCACCCTTCCATTTCCCGGTACGAGGTCGTGGGCAGATACGCGATCCCGCCCGAGGGGACGTGAGCGAGCGCCGCGGCGAGGGTCGAGAGCCGGACTTCGCCCTCCGCAACGAGAGCGCTCATGGCCTCGAGAAACTGCGACAGCCAGCCGCGCTCGTACACCCACTCCTTGGTGCCGGGCCAGCCGCCGAACTTCTCGCCATCGTCCACCAGCACCGCGAGGCGCTTGCCCGCAGCGCGCAGCTCGCGAAGGTAGGTCGCCGTGGCCGCGGGCGGCTGGAACGGGACGAGATAGCGCAGGCGCTCGTCGATGGGGAAGAGCGCGAGCCGCCGGCCATCGCTCTCTGTCCAGAAGGGCGCATGCAGCGCCTCCCGCTCGAAGCCCGAGACGAGAAAGTGCCGGTCGTCCACAAGGGCGAAGCGCAGGCCCGCTGCCGCGAGGTCGGCGGTCAGATCGGGCTCCCACACTCGCTCGGTCAGCCACAGGCCGGCGGGCTCGACGCCAAACCGGCGGTGGATCGCTTCCCGCATCCAGCTGAGCTGCTCCAGGCGATCCTGCCGCGGCAACGCCGCGAGCACGGGCTCGTAGAAGCCGGACGACAGGATCTCGACCTTCCCATCGATCGCGAGCCGTCCGATCAGGTCGAGGTAGCTGGCGTCGTGCGCCTCGAGCCACTCGAGCAGCGGCCCAGAGATGTGGAGGGCGATCGGGAAGAAGTCGCGCTCGAGCATCCGCTCAATGAGCGGCCGGTACACGTCCCGGGCGTGCTGCTCGAAGACGTGATCGAAGTTTCCCACCGGCTGATGGAAGTGGACGCCGAAGACAAAGCGGATCGGATCCAGCTAGTCCCCCTCCGCGAAGCCGAGGCGCCGTATCACTTCGGGGGGCGCGCTTGCGCGCAGCCGGTACGCCTCGGTCTGCACGTCGAAGGGGACGTGGAGGTTCTGGAGGTAGAGGAGGTCGGCGAGATCGCACACGGCGCGGACCGCGTCGGGCGACTGATCGTGCTCGAGCGCCGAGACTGCGCGCAGCAGCGCGGCGCCCGTGACGTGGGCCAGGTCGGCGCCGCCGGTGGCGAGCTCGGCTCGCTCGTCGGACGTGAAGCAGCTCTCGATGATCTCCCAGCGCAACGCCGCAACGACGGCCACCCGTTGCCGCTCGGGAAGGTCGGCGAGCGTGAGACGCGCTGCGGGAGCGCCTGGCGCCGTCACTTCGATGGCGAGGCGCGCGGGGCTGGGCCGCTCCACCGTCACCCCAAACGCATACTCCCGCCCGGTGCGGCTACTGGTGAGGCGAAGGCGGCCGCCGTCTTCTCGGACGACGAAGGCGCCCGGCGTCGCGGCCGCCGCATCGGAGGCCACGGAGCGCAATGCGGCGTATCCCGCCGCCACCCTTGCCGAGGACGGAACGGTGGGCCTCACAGCCTCGAGGTACAGCGTGCGTCCGGTGCCGGCCGCGCGGTCATTGCTCTCGGCCTCCGCGAGGCGCTCGAGCAACCCGGCCTCGAGCCGCCCGGCCTCCGGACCCGCGAGGTCGATCGCCCGCGCGGCGTAGCGCAGCACCTGCCGCGCCTCGATGCCAGCGATGTCGTCGAAGAACCAGCCGCACGAGGTGAACATGCGCAGCGCGTTCCGCTCGAGCTCGAGCAGCTCCCGCGCGCGCACCCCGCGGCCTGTGGCGCCGTTGCCGTAGGCATCCCGTGCCGCCCACGGATCGCCGAGCAGTCCGGCCCCCTCGCGCTCGTAGAGGGCGTGAAGCTCGCCGGCGAGCCAGTCGAGTCCCTGGCGCAACGGCGCGCGCCACCGCTGGTTGGTCGCGCGTTCCGGAGCGATCCGGCAGCCGCAGTCGGATCGCCACCGTTCGACCCCGTGCGGGCAGCTCCAGGACGTCGGTGCGACCAGCGTCACCTCCTGTTCGGGGGGATTGCGCGCCAGGAAGGCAGCGAAGTTCTCTACCCGCACCTCGCGACGCGCCAGCTCCTCGAGCAGCCATGCCAGAGCGACCTCGCCGAACCGGTGATGATGTCCGTACGTCTCGCCATCAGTGGCGACCGCCACGAGTCGCCGGCTGTCCAGCGCCGCCAGCAGCCGCTCGGACCACAGCTGCGCGCTCCGGATCAGCGGGCCGAAGGCCACGTCGTGCGAGATCGCGCCATCGTACACGAACAGCGCAATCGCGCGGCCGCTGGGCGTACGGTACCATCCAGGGAATCCTCCCGCCGGCGCTCCCGTCACTTGGTGGGGCGCGAGAATCGTAAAGTGGATCCCTTCCCCGGCGAGGACGTCCAGCGTGTCCGGATCGACCGCCGTCTCCGGCAGCCACATGCCGTCGGGTTCGCGCCCGAAGCGTCGCCGGAAGTCGGCGATCCCCCAGCGAACTTCCGTGACCTTGTCGCGCCGCGAGGCGAGGGGCAGGATGGCATGGTGGTAGGGCATGGCGATCGCGTTGCCGTGGCCGTCGTGCCGGGTGCGGCTGACGCGGTCTGCCTCGAGGATGCCCGCGTACGTGCGGGGCGCCCGCCGCTCCATCCACTCGAGCAGCGTCGGCCCCACGTCGAAGCTAGTCGAAGCGAGCGTGTTGACGAGGCGCGCGATCCGGCCGTCGGGGGCGTACAGGCGGGCGGCAACGACGGCGCGGTAGCACTCCCGCTCGATCCGTTCGTTCCAGTCGTGAAACGGCGCTGCCGACGGCTCGGCCTCCACCTCGTCGAGCCATGGGTCGTCGCGAGGAGGTTGGTAGAAGTGACCGTGGATGACGACGGAGCCGTGACGCCCGGTCACGCGCGCAACGCCACGGCGACGCTCGCGAGGATGTCGGGGAACACCCGATCCCGCTGCCACAGCTCTTCAGCCAGTCGCTGGCCGCCTTCCAGCGAGCCGCCCGGCGCGAGCGCAGCCACCAGGCGCTCGGCATCCTGACAGTGAAGTTCGAAGCGACGCACGCCGTAGTCCGCCACTACCGCCGTAGAGACGATGAACTCCCAGTCGGACGCCTGTGCCAGCACGAGCTCGCGCGCGGCCTGCGCGAGGATGGGCCGCGCCTCCGGGCGCGTGGCCGCTGCGGGAGCAGCGTCCCAGAACGCGTCCTCGAGCGCCCACAGCCGCTGCCACATCCACGCCGTGCGGTCGTTCAACCACATGCTGTGATCGCCGTTGGCGCCCCACGACCCCTCGGCCAGGCGCAGACCGGCCTGGGGCGGGTGCTCTTCCAGGTGCCGGCCGGCCGTGACCGGACGCACGGCGCGCTGCTCGCTCAGGCGCCGGTACACCACGCCGAGAAACTCCACCCCCTCGAACCACCAATGCCCATACAACTCGGTGTCGAACGGCGCCACGACCACCTCACGTCCTCGCGCTCCGGGCGTCGGTGGAACGCTCGCCAGGAGATGCGCGAAGTGGGAAGCATGGTCGGCCGCGCGGGCGAAGGCCGGTGCGGGCTCATACGCTTGTTTCGCACCGAGGTCGACGTCCGGACCGGTCACGCGCCAGAACTTCAGGCCCCCGGGCCACCGCATCTTGTGGAATTCGAGATACGACCCGTCGCCCGGATACCCCTGGTGCCGGCTCCAGATCTGCATGGAGGAAGCGGGATCGCGCACCAGGGCCGCCACCGACTTTCCCCCACGCACGGACGACACGCGATACGCACTGTGCGGTGAACGCACCGCCGAGGCGGCAGGGCGGGTCGCCTGCTCGTGCCGCTCAGCGTCGAACCGCTCCGCGCCCAACGGGACATCGCCGTAGCTGCCCAGCACGCCGCCGGCCCGTGCGAGGTGGGCATCGGTGAAGAAATAGCCGAACCCAGCGTCAGCCAGGTGTTCCTCGACGCCGCGGCGCTCGAGCGCCGTCCCGGCCCGCGCGCTCCAAATACCACGGGGTCGGTACCCGCATTCGGGCAGCCAGCAGCCCACGGGGTCGCGTCCGAACAGGCGGCGGTGCTCGGCGCGGCCCACCGCGAGCTGGAGCCGAATGCTCTCGTCCCTGCCGAGCAGCGGGAGGTAGCCGTGCGTGGCGGCCGATCCGATGATCTCGAGCCGCCCCTCCTGCTCGAGCTTGCGAAAGGCCGCCACGATGTTCCGATCGATCCCGCGAAACCGGGCTTGCAGAGCGCAGAAGCGAGCTCTCCAGAATCCCAGGAGTGGCAGCAGCGCCGCGTCTCCCGTGGCGGGCAGCGACTTCGCGGCTTCGTCGCAGGCCGCGAGCCGCAGCTCGAAGAACGCGTCGAGCTCGCGGGCGAACGCCGGATCCGCCAGCTGGTTCGCGAGCACCGGCGTGAAACCAATCGTGATCGGGGCGGGCGTGTCCGCGTCCGCGAGCTGCTCGAGCGCTTCGAGCAGCGGGAGGTAGGTGTCGAGCGCCGCCTCGCACAACCAGTCGCTGCCGTGAGGCCAGCGGCCGTGGTTCAGCACGTACGGCAGGTGGCTGTGCAGCGCGAGAATGAAATCCACGGGGGCTCCCCCTCCCTCAGGTCGACGCCGGCCGCGAAGCGATGGCGCGGCGGTAGAGGTCGAGGTATCGCTTGGCCGACTCGCCCCACCCGAACGGCAATCCCATAGCCGCGCGGATCAGGGCCTCCCAGGCCGCCGGCTGATGGTAGCGGTCGATTGCCCGTCGCACGGCTCCCATGAGACCCTCGGGCGTATAATCGTCGAACAGAAATCCGGTGACGTCGTCCGCGATGCTATCCGCGAGTCCCCCCACGCGGCGCGCCACGGGAATGGTGCCGTACCGCTGCGCCCGCATCTGGGTCAGCCCGCAGGGCTCGTACAGCGACGGCATCAGCAAGGCGTCGGCGCCGGCGAGCAAGCGGTGCTCCAGCCGATCGGTGAAGTTGAACTCCACGGCGATACGCTCGGGGTGGGCGAGCGCCAGGGCCGCGAGCGCCCGCTCGTACCGACGCTCCCCGGACCCGAGGAAGACGAACTGCGCGTTCCCCGCGGAGAGCAGGTCGCTGCCGAGCACGATGTCGAGGCCCTTCTGGGTGGCCAGGCGGGCGCTCATCCCGAACACGGGCGCGCGCGCGTTCTGCGGCAGCCCGCGAGCCTGTTGCAGGGCGGCTTTGCACTGGCGCTTTCCCGACAGGTCGTCCGCCGAGTAGGGTGCGGCAATCGCGCTATCGGCTGCGGGATTCCACGCGGCGGGATCGACGCCGTTGAGGATGCCGCCCATGCGGTCGCCGAGCCGGATGAACATGTCGTGCAGCCCGAAGCCCCCCTCCGCCGTGCACAGCTCGCGCGCGTGCGTCGGGCTCACGGTGACGGCGACGTCGCAGAACGCCAGCCCTCCCTTGAGCACGTTCATCCGCCCGTACCATTCGAACACGTCCGACGTGTAGAGCTCGGGCGCGATTCCCAGATCGGTCATGGTCTCGGGCGGGAAGTGTCCCTGGAAGCCCGCGTTGTGCACCGACAGCACTGAGCCCAGCCGGTCATAATACCGCTGGCCGGCAAAGACCCGGCGCAGCAGGACGGGAGCGAGCGCCGTGTGCCAGTCGTGCGCGTGGAGCACCTGGGCGTGGGGCGCAATTTGCGGCAGCGCCGTCAGCGCCGCCAGGCAGAAGAAGGCGAAGCGTCGTGCGTTGTCCGGATAGTCCGCGTCGTCCGCTCCATAGATCCCGTCGCGATCGAAGTACTCCTGGTGCTCGATGAGGAAGATCTCGGGCCGACCTGGCGTCTCCGGGATCTTGTACAGCCAGGCCTGCTCCGTGCGCAGGCCCAGCGTCACGCTGAAGGGCCCGATCCGCTCGAGATCGGGGGCCGTATGGCGTACCACGCGATAGAGCGGGAGCACCACCGCCGTCGGCTGCCCCGACGCTGCCTGAAACGACGCGAGTCCGTTCACCGCCTCCCCCAGGCCGCCGGTACGCGCGAGGGGCCAGTACTCGGCGGTCAGATGGGCGACGCCGATCGGGTCGCCCGAGGGCCGGACCTGCGGACCCGTGGCAGCGGGCTCCGGATGACGCCCCTTGGTCCCGCGAGCCGGAGTCTTACGCGACCGGCGAGGGGGCGGGGGAGGGGGAGGGGGAGGGGGGGGAACGGCGCGCGGCTCAGGCACCGTGGCTCACGCGGTCGGTGGATCGTCGGGGGGGAGCGAGCGGCGCATGGCGGGGACATAGTGGTCCGTCACGTACTCCCGCACCATGCGCTGCGCGGTGAACCGCTGCGCCGCCGCGCGCACGGCGCCCTTCATTTTCTCCGTCCAGTGCACCGGGATGCCGCGCGAATCACGGGCGTAATATAGTGGAACGACTTCTCGTTCGAGCAGATTGTAGAGCGCGTCGGCATCGGCCGCGTCTCCATCCGAGCCGTCGCCGGACGGGGGGATCACCCAGCCATTGCCGCCGTCGAATCCTTCCGCCCACCAACCGTCGAGGGTGCTGAGCTGCGGCACGCCGTTCAGCCCGGCCTTCATCCCACTGGTACCCGACGCCTCGAGCGGCGGGCGGGGCATGTTGAGCCAGAGGTCCACGCCCTGCACCAGCCGGTGGGCGAGGTGCATCTCGTAGTCTTCGACGAAGGCGATCCGTCCCTCGAAGCGCGACTGGCGCGACAGCTGGTACACGTGCTGGAGCACCTGCTTCCCGGGATCGTCCGCGGGGTGCGCCTTGCCGGCGAACACGATCTGGACCGGCCGCCACGGATCGACGAGCAGGCGCTGCAGGCGATCGACGTCCCGAAACAGGAGGTCGGCGCGTTTGTAGGTCGCGAACCGCCGCGCGAACCCGATGGTGAACGCGCGCTCGTCGAGCAGCGTCCCGGCGCCCACGAGGTGCAGCGCCTCGGTCCACTGCTCGGCCCAGCGCCGCCGCGCTTCGTCGCGAATCGCGCGCAGCAGCGCGGTTTTCATCTGGAGGTGCACCTCCCAGAGCTTCGCGTCGTCGAGCGTGAGCACCTTGTCGAAGAAGCGCGGCTCGTCCGCGCGCGTCATCCAGTCCGCGCCGAGGTGGGCGTTCAGGAGCTCGCCGATACGGTGCGACATCCACGTCGTGAGATGCACGCCGTTCGTGACATACCCGATCGGGACGCGGTCCGGGCTGCGGTCCGGCCACATGCCGGCCCAGAGGCGACGCGACACCTCCCCATGGCGCCGCGAGACGGCATTCACCCGACCCGACAGCCGGATCGCGGTGACGGCCATGTGGAACCGGCCCCGCTCCTCGCCGGGATGGTGGCCGAGGTCGAGCAGCGCGTCGCGGTCCACGCACATCTCGTCCCAGATCGGTCCGAGGCACTCTTCCACCTGTGTTCGTGAGAACGCGTCGTGACCGGCCGGCACCGGGGTGTGAGTCGTGAACAGACTCGTGGCGCGGATCTGCTTGACGGCGTCCTCGAACCTCACTCCCCGGGTGGTCAGCTCCCGGAGGCGCTCGACCAGCATGAAGGCGGGGTGACCCTCGTTCGAGTGCCATGCCGCGGGTTCGTGCCCCAGGGCCCGCAGCACGCGCACGCCTCCGGCGCCGAGAATCCACTCCTGGCGCAGCCGGAGATCCAGGCCGCCGCCGTAGAGGCGGTGCGACAGGGCGCGGTCGGCGGGGTCGTTCTCCTCGAGGTCCGTGTCGAGCAGAAAGAGCGGCACTCGGCCCACCATCATGCGCCAGACCCCGACGCCGACATTGCGTCCCGACGTGCGCAGCTGCACGAGCCACGGTTCCCCGTTCGGTCCCTGCAGCCGCTCGAGCGGGGTTAGAGAGGGATCGAACTGGTCGGCCGCGTCCTCCTGCCAGCCGTCCACGCGGATGCGCTGGTCGAAATACCCCTGCGTGTACAGGAGCCCGACGCCCACGAGCGGCACGCCCAGATCGGAGGCCGTCTTACAGTGGTCGCCCGCGAGAACGCCCAGGCCGCCCGAGTAGATCGGCACCGAATTGTGCACGCCGAATTCCGCGCAGAAGTACGCGATGGTGCGGCCGCCGAGATCGCGGAACTGCTGGACGTACCAGTTGTGCGCAGGGTCGGCTTGCTCGGCCGCGGCGGCCATTGCGGCGTCGTAGAGGCGAAGGAAGGTGTAGTCGCGCGCGCGCAGCGCGAGCCAGTCGGGGTCGACGCGTCGCAGCAGCTCGATGGGGTTGTGCCGCGTGATGCTCCAGAGCGGATAGTCGAGCGCGCGAAATACCGCCCGGGCCTTGCGGCTCCAGCTCCACGAGATATTGGTCGCGAGGTGAGCCAGGCCGCTGACGCGCGCGGGCAGCGGCGGGATGGACGGCCCTATGGATGGCATACGGCCGGAAAGCTAAACGGACCCGGTGCGCAGGGGCAGCGCGCCCGACCCCGCCTGCGATTCCCGCCTAGTTCCCCGGCTCGACCGGGTTGACCAGAACGCCCTGGAAGTAGCAGCCGGAGATGAGCCCGGGCGTTGCCTCCATTTTGTCCGGACACCCGGTCTCACAATCCGACTGGGTGGATGCAACAGCCTTACTGGCGCCGTAGGAGTACACCGTCACGCATTCCCCGAGTGGAGCGTTGGAGCACGCCGCACTGAACGCAGCCGCGGCGAACAGTAAGCCCGCGAGCGCGGGCAGCGAGAAACCAAATGGTGGACGTTCTGACATGAGGTACCTCCTTCCGACGAGAGTGTGTCAGTCCGCGCGCCGCAGCCGTTTGATCAACTGAATCTGGCCGGCGTGATACAGGTCGTGCGACGCGATGCCGAGGATCGTAGCGAGGTTGGTCCAATGCGAGCGCCACGCGCGCCGGCCTAGCCGGGCCGGGGGGAAGCGGGCGATCGTGCCGCGCAACAGGCGATGCTCCTGCTTGAGCAGCGCCACATCCCGACGCCACGCGCGCTCGTCGCGGCGCGCGGGCGGCGCAAACCAGTTGCTGCCCTCGCGCGCGAACACGAGCTCGGGATCTTGCGTGAGCCGCCGGCGCACGACGTACTTCCAGTACGCCGTGTGCAGCACGATTTCCCAGATGTTGTGGCGGCGGGGGCGGGGCCGCCACAGGGCCTCCGCGGCGGTTACGCCGCGGAGGGACCCGGCGAGTGTCGTGCCGTGCCAGGCGCGGTGGTCGAACGCCTGGTCGTAGAGGGCGAGAAGGGTGCGGCCTAGCGGCGCCGCAGCTGGCCGAGCAGCCGCAGGATCTCCATGTAGAGCCAGATCAGCGTCACCATCAACCCGAACGCGGCGTACCACTCGACGTATTTCGGCGCGCCGATACCTGCGGCCTGCTCGATAAAGTCGAAGTCGAGCGCCAAGTTCAGCGCCGCCACGCCGACGATCACGAGGGAGAGGACGATGCCACCGGTCCCGCCCGTGCCGAACACGAACGGCACGGTGACGTGGAAGAACGAGAGCAGCATCGTCACGAGGTACAGCAGGGCGATCGCCCCTGTGGCGGCCACCACCATCATGCGGAAGCGGTCGGTGACCTTGATCAGGCCCGTGCGGTAGGCGATGAGCATGCACGCGAGCGTCGCGAACGTCAGCGCCACCGCCTGGATCACGATCCCGTGGTACTGCATGTTCAGCATGGCCGACACGCCGCCGATGGCGAGGCCCTCGAGCACAGCGTAGATCGGCGCGGTGACCGGCGCCCATTCCTTCTTGAAGATCGTGACCATCGCCGCAATGAGTCCTCCGATCACGCCGCCCACCATCCACGGGACGACCGTCTCGAGGCTCTGCGCCCGCACGACCTCGCTCCAGATCCATGCCGCGGGCACGATGACGAGGAACGTGAGGAGCGCCGTCTTGTTGATGGCTCCTTCGACGGTCATCGCCTCGCCGGCCTGCAGTTGGCCGGTGCGGCCCAGCTGCTCCAGGATCTTGCTGCTCAATGCGGGATTCGTCGTCTTCATGCTGGACCTCACTCCGAGAGAAAGGGACGTCTGATCCAATATAACGGGCGTGGGGAGTGGGGAGTGGTACTCACCGTGCGAACAGACCATTCGGTCGCGCACCGTCAGGTACCACTCCCTACTCCCCACGTCGCTATCAGGTACCACTCCCCGCGCCCTCTTTGTTCCCTCACCAGCCTACCGGCGCACCCTTATTCTGGCGCTCGAGCCACACCATGAGTGGCTGGAAGTAGTCGAGCAGGGCGGTGGCGTCCATGTCGCGCTGCCCCGTGAGCGCTTCGAGCGCATCAGGCCAGGGGCGACTCGCGCCCATGGCGAGCATGGCGACCAAGCGGCGGCCCGCTTCGCGGCTGCCGTAGAACGAGCAACGGTACAGCGGCCCCGTGTGCCCGGCAGCTTTGCACAGCGCACGGTAGAACTGAAACTCGAGCACCTGCGCGAGGAAGTAGCGCATGTACGGCACGTTGCCCGCGACGTGGTACTTGGCACCCGGATCGAAATCGGCCGGCCCGCGCGAGACGGGCGGCATGACGCCGCCGTAGGACCCGCGCAGCTCCCACCAGCGCTTGGTGTAGTCCTCGGGCTGCACGCGACCCGCGAAGACCTCCCAGCGCCACTTGTCGATCGTGATGCCGAACGGCAGGAACGCGACGTGATCGAGCGCGGAGCGCAGCAGCTGCAGCGTGTCGCCCGCGGGGGTCGGCTCGGTCGCGACGAGGCCGATCTGCTTCAGATAGCGCGGCGTGACCGACAGGGCGATCGCGTCACCGATCGCTTCGTGGAAGCCGTCGTTCGCGCCGTTCTGATAGAGGAACGGCTGATCCTTGTACGCGCGGAAGTAGACGTCGTGCCCCAGCTCGTGATGGATGACGCGGAAATCCTCCTCGGTTGGATCGATGCACATCTTGATCCGGAGGTCGGTCGGGTCGTCGATGTACCACGCGCTCGCGTGACACACGACGTCGCGGTCGCGGGGGCGCGTGAACAGAGACCGCTCCCAGAAGGTGGGGGGCAGGGAGTCGAACCCCATGGACGTGTAGAACCGCTCGCCCATCCGCACCATCTGGGTCGGGGTGACGCGCTTCGTCTTGAGGATCGCGGTCAGGTCGGTGCTCGTTCCCGCCGGCCCTGCCGGCGCGACGATGTCCGCGATGTGAGTCCAGTTCTGGGCCCACATGTTGCCCGTCAGTTGAACCGGGATCATGCCCTTCGCGGCGATGCGCGTGGCGCCGTACTTCTCGACGAGGCGGCGCCGCACGTAGGCGTGCAGCTGGACGTACAGGGGACGCACCTGTTCCCACAGGCGGTCGAGCGTCACCACGAAGGAATCGGGCGGCATGTCGTATCCCGCGCGCCACATGGCGCCGGCATCCGCGAAGCCCATGTTGCGCGCGCCCGCGTTCGCCAGCGTCGCGAAGCGCGTATACCGGTCACGCATGGGGGCGCCGATCTTGTGCCAGCCAATCCAGGCGTCGAGCAGCGA
>Ga0335084_10002705_pt1 | contig 17136 bp, 17 predicted proteins | sample Lox_Sample_44_FD_206721 | JGI IMG/M metagenome (GOLD analysis project Ga0335084, IMG submission 206721) | Soil microbial communities from Loxahatchee National Wildlife Refuge, Florida, United States - Lox_Sample_4.4 | ecosystem: Environmental > Terrestrial > Soil > Wetlands | place: USA... | reverse complement strand
CATCGGACACACTTTTTTCTCTGCTTGCACTCACGTCACACCGGCTCACTGCTAAGCGATTCACCGGTCCGTGGAATACGGGGCGGGCCCGCAAATCTCTAAACTCATTGGCCTCGTTGTGGTGCGGGCGGAGGGACTCGAACCCCCACGACTTTCGCCACTGGAACCTAAATCCAGCGCGTCTACCAATTCCGCCACGCCCGCCGGGGGCAATTACGGACGATTTTGGCGCCGCAATCCGGGACGGCTTAACGCGCCGGTCCCGGCCAAGCAAGACATAACCGCACCGCCTGCACTCGCCGGTTCGTCCCCTAATTGCAACAATATCCTTTGACGAACGAGGATCAGTTGCGCCGGACCGCCAGGTCAGCAAACAGACGCCGGTAAATGCGCGGCAACATTTCGGGCAAATCCTCGGCAATCAGGCCAGCGCCGAATTCGATAGCCGCTTCGCCATGCAGCCAGACGGCCGCATTGGCCGCCTCAAAGGCTGGCATGCCCTGGGCCACCAGCCCGGCAACCATGCCGGCCAGCACGTCACCCGAGCCAGCCGTGGCCAGGCTCGGCGGACCATTATCTGCGATCGCGGCGCGCCCCCCGGGATCGGCAACCACGGTATCCGCGCCCTTATAGACGACAACAGCGCCGCTATAATCAGCACCTAGACGCGTTTTCTTAAGTTTTGAATGAGAATTAGTTTTATTTTCTATTGCATTGAAAATACGTGCAAATTCTCCATTATGAGGTGTCATAATGACTTTCGCCTTCCGCGCGCGGATGGCAGACACCAGAACTCCTGGCTCCTCCGCGAAGCTGGTCAAGGCATCAGCGTCGAGAACCACCACAGCCTGGCTTGCAAGGGCTATCAGCGCCTGTTGTCGCATGGCGGCTCCGACGCCGCCGCCGGGCCCCAGGACGACCGAGTTCCGTCGTTTATCGGTCAGGAATTCCGCCAGCTCGGCGGGTCCATCGACCGGACGGACCATCACGGCCAGACTGGAGGCGGCATTAATGGCCAGCGCCTCGCGCGGGCTCGCAATGGTCACCAAGCCAGCGCCTGCCCGCAGCGCCCCTCGCGCTGCCAGCCTGGCAGCCCCTGTTGTAGAAGGGCCGCCCGAAACGACGACCGCATGGCCGCGGGTGTATTTATGCCCCTGCGATCGCGGCTTGGGAAACGCGCCACCCCAGAGCAGCGGCGTGTTGGCGAAAGTCTGCGGTTTGATCGTGTCCAGAACGCGCGCCGAAATCCCGATGTCCGATACCTCGACGGTGCCGCAATGCAGACGGCCCGGCAGCAAGAGATGGCCGGTCTTGCGCCGGAAGAAGGTCACCGTCCGGGTGGCATTGACTGCCGCACCCATCACTGCGCCACTCGTGCCATTCACTCCACTCGGTAAATCGACTGCGACGATAGGGACACCGCCTGCGTTCATTGCACCAATCATCGCACGCGGAAGCCCTTCGACCTCGCGATCGAGGCCGGCGCCGAACAGCGCGTCGACGATGACATCGCAATCGGCCAAAGCAGCGGGCGAGGCTTCTTCGACCGGCCCGCTCCACCATTTGGCGGCCAGCGCGGCATCGCCCTTCAGCTTCTTCTGGTCGCCGACGAAGCAAAGTCGAACAGCATGACCGCGCTCGAGCAGATAGCGAGCGGCGACAAAGCCGTCGCCGCCATTATTCCCTGGGCCAGCGATGACCGTGACGCGATGGCGCTGCATGCCGCTTGTCGCGTCAGCTACTGCACGGCCTGCATTCTCCATAAGTTCTATGCCAGGCGTGCCTGCAGCGATCGTCAGCCGATCCGCTTCTGCCATCTCGGCCGTCGTAAGCAATTCAATCATGCGGGCGAGCCTACGACCGATCCTCAGCCAAACAAATTGAACTAATCGATTGCGCCACAACAAGTCTTTAGCAGCTGGCTAAAATCTAGACACTTTGCTTAACTTGTAGGCGTCGAAGATTGGGCAGTCCGCGAGTTAGCTCCTGCATCTCAAACAAGCCATTGTCCACAATGGCTTTTTTGTGCGGTAGCGGCTTGGCACGGGACCTGCAAACCGGTAGCGCGGCTCCCCGGGGTCACCCCGGAGGATTGGGGGCAAGGAAAAGGCGATGAAAAAAATAGAAGCCATCATCAAACCCTTCAAACTCGATGAGGTGAAGGAAGCGCTACAGGAGGTCGGACTTCAAGGGATAACAGTAACCGAGGCGAAGGGCTTCGGACGACAGAAGGGGCATACCGAGCTCTACCGCGGGGCCGAATACGTGGTCGATTTTCTCCCGAAAGTGAAAATCGAAATCGTGCTCGGCGACGACATGGTGGAAAAAGCGATCGATGCTATCCGGCGCGCTGCTCAAACTGGCCGGATTGGTGACGGAAAGATATTCGTTTCCAACATCGAAGAGGCCATTCGGATCAGGACCGGGGAATCCGGAATTGATGCAATCTAAAGCCGCAGGCAACCGTTCTCGCGGCGATTTCATAACAAGGGGGAATGCAGTCCATGACGACAGCTAAAGAAGTCATGAAGATGATTAAGGACAACGACGTAAAGTACGTCGATTTTCGGTTCACCGACCCACGCGGAAAGTGGCAGCACGTCACCTTTGACGTCACCATGATCGAAGAAGATACTTTTGCCGAGGGCCAGATGTTCGACGGCTCTTCGATCGCCGGATGGAAGGCGATTAACGAGTCGGACATGAACCTGATGCCCGACCCGGCAACCGCTTGCATCGATCCGTTCTTCGCCGAGACCACGATGTCGCTGGTCTGCGACGTGCTCGAGCCGACCACTGGCGAGCCGTACAATCGCGATCCACGTGGCATCGCCAAGAAAGCGGAGGGCATGGTGAAGACCGCCGGCGTCGGCGATTCGGTGTTCTTCGGCCCCGAGGCCGAATTCTTCGTATTCGACGACGTCAAATATGCGGCTGAACCCTACAACACCGGCTTCAAGCTCGACTCGATCGAATTGCCGTCCAATTCGCCCACCGAATATGAAGGCGGCAACCTTGGGCACCGCATAGGTACCAAGAAAGGCTACTTCCCTGTGCCCCCGCAGGACTCCGCGCAAGACATGCGCAGCGAGATGTTGGCGGCTATGGCGAAAATGGGTGTGAAGGTTGAGAAGCACCATCACGAAGTGGCGTCGGCGCAACACGAACTCGGAATGAAGTTTTCGCCGCTGGTACAGATGGCCGACCAGATGATGATCTACAAATATTGCATTCAGCAGGTGGCGCAGATCTACGGCAAGACCGCGACCTTCATGCCGAAGCCTGTCTACGGCGATAACGGCTCCGGCATGCATTGCCACCAATCGATCTGGAAAGCTGGCAAGCCAGTATTCGCGGGCAATAAATATTCCGACCTGTCGGAATTGTGCCTGTCATACATCGCCGGCGTCATCAAGCATGCCAAGGCGATCAATGCCTTCACCAACCCAACGACCAATTCCTACAAGCGATTAGTGCCGGGCTTCGAGGCACCGGTGCTGTTGGCCTATTCGGCGCGCAATCGCTCCGCGTCGTGTCGCATACCCTACACGACCAACCCGAAAGCCAAGCGTGTCGAGGTTCGCTTCCCCGATCCGCTCGCTAATCCATATCTCGCTTTTGCGGCAATGCTGATGGCGGGCCTTGACGGTATCAAGAACAAGCTCGATCCCGGAGCGGCAATCGACAAGGATCTCTACGATCTCCCGCCAGCGGAATTGAAGAGGATCCCGACAGTGTGCGGTTCCCTGCGCCAGGCGCTCGGTGAGCTGGATAAGGATCGCGAATTCCTGAAAGCAGGCGGCGTGTTCGATGACGATTTCATCGAATCTTATATCGACCTCAAAATGCAGGAAGTGATCCGGTTCGAACACACCCCGCATCCGGTCGAGTTCGACATGTACTATTCGGCGTAAGCGTTCCTCCCAGACATCGCGCGAGCGATGCAACTTTCTGGCGCCCCGCAAGGGGCGCCATTTTTCTTGTACCGAGTTATCGGCGAAAGGGTGCCTTAAACCATCAGCAAAACGACAGCCACGAGCCCGGCCGCGATGCCGACAGCGGTCGCCAGCACTTGCCTGCGATGGCGCTTGGGCCCATAGACGCCGGCGGCACGGCGCGCGGCTATCAGAGCGGCATCGAATTCAGCGGAGTTCGAGTAAGCGCAAGCCAATGCCGCGCCTGCCTGCTCCGCATGAAGTTCGAGCGAAAGGGTGTCGGGATGGCTTTGCGAACGCCACATCGACGCATGGTACCGTGGATACAGTAAACGAGACGTTGAGATAAGACCGTTCGGGTCCCGATACCTCGGCCATCAACCTGCTGTGCTGCGGCGCGAAAACTGCGGAGCGGGCCCCGCCAACGGCGCGCGAGCGCGGCGCGCGGCGGTAATGAGCCGGGCGCGTTCGTTTGAGATATCGCCCTCGGCCTTGTGCAGGCGGTTGCGGCCGTCGTGCTTGGCGCGATACAGGGCGGCGTCGGCCCGCGCAATCAGCGCATCGATTGACGTGACCGCGTCGTAGGACGTCGTAGCGCCGATGCTGACGGTCGCCCCAACGGGAGCGTTGGCAATGGTAGCGCCTGCTGCCTCAAAGCCGGACCGGACGCGTTCAGCGATTTTAGTGGCGCTTTCCATGCCTCCAGGAACAATCGCGATAAACTCTTCGCCGCCGAACCTGGCAATGATGTCGTTGACGCGGGTACTTGCCCGCACGATCTGTCCGAAAAGGCGCAAGACCTCGTCACCCACAGCATGTCCAAAGCGATCATTGATTGACTTGAAGTGATCAAGATCGAACATCAACAATGCGACCGGCTCGGATCGCTTGGCCTGTTGTGTGCACAGGATTTGCGCGTTTTCGAAAAACGCGCGGCGGTTAAGCAGACCGGTCAGATGATCGGTGCACGCGGCAGTCCTGTAGACGTGGACGTGATAGTCCTTGACCATCAGCATCACAATAAATGCAGTGCCGACCGCGTAGAGTATTGTTTCAAGGGTGAATACCGTCAGCCAAGCCGCGTTATGCCCCGACGGCAAGAAAGCGTGCATGGCAAGCGGTATAAGAAATATTCCCGCGTGCAAGCAAGGCACTACAATGGCTGCGGCACGCGAATAGCGCGTTCTGCGCCGCTCACGCCAAAGCTCTATAGCGATGAAGAACGTATAGGCCGGGACGATCAAGGCGCCGAGGATCTGGCCGTTGCCATTCTCCAACACGCCTGGAATTTGACCAAGCGCCAACCAGACGGCGGCGCCGATGAAAGTCGCGCTCGGCAGCAAGCGTCTGCCTTGGAACAACCGGACGCCGTTCCAGATCATGCCGCAGGCAAGAAAGGTCAAAGCGCCGGGCACAGCCGGTGGCAACTTGATCAATGGTGTTGGCATGCTCCACAGCGCCATCGACGACGCGCCGATCAGATAAGCCGAACCCCACCATGCCAGTGCGCGAACGTTGCGTTGTTGCAGCCAGTCAATGATCAGGAATAGACCGAGCAAGCCGGAAATGCACACAGCCACCAACGACAGCGTTGGTAAATCCAAGGCCGAGGATTGCAGGTTACCCACTAGCAACATACGCGCTCCCACGTGCCGTCCGCTACGCATGCGGCGCCGGACAACGCCAGCAAAATAGCGCTGTGGTCGTAGGTTTCCGTTGCGCAATTAGACGGGCTTCGACGAAAGACTGCTTCGAATTGTAGTCAATTTGTGCAACCAATATTGAGGCTCGCTAGCTCCCGGTGAGCCAAATTCACATCGCTGTGGAGTAAACAAACTCGATAAACTTTGAACGATCCGAAAATCACAAGCAAAAAGGCGCGCTTTTTGCGCGCCTTTCGATAAGCATATTGGTCGGCTAACGCTTCGAAAACTGGAAGGAGCGCCGGGCCTTTGCGCGACCGTATTTCTTGCGCTCGACCACGCGCGGATCGCGGGTAAGAAACCCGCCACGTTTGAGCGCACCACGCAAATCGGGTTCGAAATAAGTCAGCGCCTTAGCTAACCCGTGTCGCACTGCGCCGGCCTGCCCGGACAGACCACCTCCGGAAACGGTGCAGGTTACATCGTATTGTCCGCCGCGATTGGTCGCGACTAGCGGCTGCTGGATCAACATACGAAGCACCGGACGCGCGAAAAACACTTCTACGGCCTTTGTATTGATGAGTATCTTGCCAGAGCCCGGTTTGATCCATACGCGCGCGACGGCGTTTTTGCGCTTTCCGGTCGCATAGGCGCGGCCCTGAGCGTCGACCTTTTTTTCGTACTTTGGCGCTTCGGGAGCGGCCGGTTTAAGCGTCGCCAAACCTTCCAAAGATTGCACGGTCTCGGCCACGGTCAGGCACTCCTCACGTTCTTGCGATTCATGGCAGCCACATCGAGCTTTTCCGGCTTCTGCGCCTCATGCGGATGTTCAGGACCCGGATAGACACGGAGATTTCCAAGCTGAACACGCCCGAGCGGGCCCCGTGGCAGCATGCGTTCCACGGCTTTCTCGACCACGCGCTCCGGGAACCGCCCCTCCAAAATGGACTTGGCCGTGCGTTCCTTGATGCCGCCGATAAACCCGGTGTGATGGTGGTAAACTTTTTTATCGCGCTTGCGTCCGGTCAGCACCGCCTTGGCGGCGTTGACAACAATGACGTTGTCGCCGTCGTCGACATGGGGGGTGTAGGTCGCTTTGTGCTTGCCGCGCAGGCGCAATGCCACGATCGATGCTAGGCGGCCAACAACGAGCCCGGTAGCATCGATTGTCACCCATTTTTTTGTGATGTCGGCAGCCTTCGCCGAAAAGGTCTTCATTGGTAATTCCCTGGGAACTTGAGCGCGCCCCAACCGCGCTGCCGCTTTCTAGCTGACGTGCCTGCGATCGGTCAACGGCGGTACGATAATATTTATCATGCAAAATCATGCTGTTATAATAATGGTATTTTTTTACCAAAGGCTAATTAGCGGTCCGGAATTGAATAGGTGGAGGTTACATGTGCCACCGGCTCCGCCAGACCGTCCGAAAAGATCATGACCTCCCCAACTGCCAGCCGTTTTCCAACCTTCATTAGGCGGGCATCCGCAATCAGGTCCCCTTTCCGCGGTTTCCGCAGGAAATTGATGGTGAGGTTTGTGGTAACTGCCAGCGGCTGAGGGCCAACGGCGGAAAAAACGGCCACGTACATCGCAAAATCGGCAAGCTCCATCATGGTTGGCCCGGAAATCGTGCCGCCTGGCCGCAAAGAACCCTCTTCAAAATGCCGTCTTACGCGGATGTTTGCGTATTCAACCCGCTCGATCGTCAATCCGCACCCCGGATAAAACCCTTGCGGAAAAACCTCACGCAGCAGCTTCGAGATTTCGTCGGCATTCATCGCCGGAGCCGGCATGCTTGACCCCCTCGCCGGCCGATCCGGCGTCTTGGTCATAGACGGCGCCGCTGTCGGGTCAATCGGGCAGTTCAAGACCTACCGTAAAGGTCGCGCAACTCGCGCTTGGCTCTTTCCAGCTTCTGTTTGCGGCTCCTGGAAAGGCTGCTCCCAGCGCGATTGATGAAGAAAGTGAGCATCGACATCGCCGACCGGTATGAGCTCGATTTGCGCCTCCGGCTGCGGTCGGCGGAAAGCTTGAGCGAGACCGCAATCTTCCGGGGGCTTGCTTTGCTGAAGACCCCTTTCTCAAGCGTCAGCGCGTCACTTTCCCGACTAACGCGCGCTGACCAGCGCTTTCTGTCTCGTTTCGGATGCTTTGATTTCGCGCGCCGTTTGATCATAGCTGCTAACGTGAAAGCCTGGGCTGCCGTTCCGAGCCTTGCACCGGGCTGTCCTCGGACTATGGTTTGTATGATCGACAATGGGAACGCCGCTCGTATGAACGCGCCGACTGCCCCCCTAGCCTCCGATGTGCCAGTGCTGCTGCGTGATGGCAACAAAGATGTTATCACGCTGCTCCTAAACCGGCCCGACGCACGCAATAGCTTGTCGGAAGCCATGCTGGTCGCGCTGTCGCAAGCATTGACTGAAATTGCAAATGACACGACCGTCCGCGCCGTCGTCATTGCCGCCAACGGCCCCGCCTTTTGCGCAGGCCATGATCTCAAGGAACTCACCAGCCGGCGAAACGATGCAGACCGCGGCCGGGAATACTTTCAGCGCATCATGACGATGTGCAGTGTCATGATGCAGCAGATCGTCAACCTCCCGCAGCCAGTGATAGCTGCCGTGCAGGGCGTAGCGACAGCGGCCGGCTGTCAACTGGTGGCAAGCTGTGATTTGGCAGTCGCATCTACTGAAGCGAAATTTGCAACACCGGGCGTTGATATTGGCTTGTTCTGTTCAACCCCGATGGTCGCTCTCTCGCGGAATGTCGCGCGCAAGCATGCCATGGAAATGCTGTTGACAGGCGATGCCATGAATGCCGATGACGCTTATCGAATCGGGCTCGTCAACCGTGTGGTAAGCCCCGGAAAGGAGCGCGGGGAAGCTTTGGCTTTCGCGCGCAAGATCGCCGGCAAATCCAGTCATGTCGTGCGGATCGGCAAAGCAGGCTTTTATCGCCAGGCAGAAATGAGCCTGGCCGAGGCCTACAAATACGTGTCCGGGGTTATGGTCGAGAACCTAATGGCGCGCGATGCCGAGGAAGGTTTGAACGCATTTATCGACAAACGCCAACCCAGATGGGAAGACCGTTGATGCCGGTCTCCCGCAACATCGACAGATAGCGTGAGCGTCACAGAGAGCCGCCGCTGGTCAGCGGCTCTCTGACGCTGGTAGATCAGGCGATAAGAGAAGTATTCTCCTGCGCTTCTCGCTCACCTCGTTCATTGGTGGCCCGCCCCGAGCTTGGCAGCTGCAACACGGTCGCGATTTGGCCCTCACAGAGATCGGTGACCAGAACAATCTTCCCATCTGGGAACTCGAGCGCATCGTGATGCGCTGCTGGCCGATTGAGATTTACCTGCCGAAAGCGCGCCACCTTGTGAAGCGATTTCTTGCTGGGCAAGAACCTGAATGACGCATCACATTCGACTTCTTTTTCAAACGCAAGTTCCGTCCCTGGCAGCAGGCAGACCGCTACGCGCGGCTGAGCGGGATCCGAAAAACCGCGGGTGATCGCATTCGGAAATTGGGTCGATACAAGCTTGTCACCGACCTTAGCGGGCCGGGACGCAACGTCGTGAAGACTGTAGTCACACATCGAACGCCTCCTGTTTGTGCACAACCTAGGCGGCGCCCCTCAGCGTTCTGATCGCAGCAAACCAGCATGACCATCTTATGTCGCTGTCACCGCAATCCTGCCCAAATCAAACAAGCGCGGCCCTACCGTGAGCAACAGCGCGAGGCTATCTTTGTTCCGCAAAGGCATTGGGCTGAATAATGGTAGGATACATGAGCAATTCCAGCCGGGTATTCACCGCCGCTGCACAGCAGGCGCAAGCCGAGCGTGGCTCGGCAAAAGCATACGAAAAGCGTATCGCCGAGGGTTTTCCCGATCGGGTGACCCCGGAGCTCGCGAAGTTTATTGCCGAACAGGATACCGCCTTCCTGGCCACGGCGACGGCGGACGGCGCCCCTTACATCCAGCACCGAGGTGGACCGAGGGGCTTCATCAAAGTTATCGATGACAGATCGCTTGGCTTTGCCGACTATCGCGGCAACAGGCAATACATAACCCTCGCCAACCTTTCCGAGAACGACCGTGCATTCCTGTTCTTGCTTGACCCCGCGCGGCGACAGCGCATCAAACTCTGGGGCCGCGCACGTATGATTGAAAACGATCCTGCCCTCGTCGCCCGCCTGTCCGACGAGGGCTACAAGGCGCGGCCGGAGCGCGCTATTCTTTTCAGCATCGAGGCCTGGGATGTGAACTGTTCGTCACATATTGTCACGCGTTTTTCGGAAGCCGAGATCGAGCAAGCTTTTGCGTCAGTTCGAGCCAAAGTCGACGTGTTGCAGGAGGAGAACGCGCGCCTGCGCGCTGCGCTCGCGCGTGGCGACGCCGCAATCGCTACTGACGGCGAACGTTAGACGCTTACATACGGTCCCGGGCGCGCACGATGCCCGGCAGACTGCATTGCATAAAAATAGCGCGGTGGTTCGTAGTGCTCCTCGGCCGTAGCCGGATCGAGAAAGCGACCACCCGCGACGTCGTTGCGTACAAAGAAGGCGTTGGCACCTGAATAGTTACAGCCGACCAGGCGGTATCCTTTGTCGTGCCCGAGCCGCACCAGCGCCTCCAGGCTTGCACCGAAATAATTAGTGCCGTCCCACATGCGCGCGGGATCATAAGGCACGACGAGCGACATCGGCAGCCGTAACGTCGCGTTATACTCGATGACCACGACGCGCGGCTTGACAGCCGCGATCGCTTTCCAAATCCAATAGTCGTTGTAGTCAATATCGATGCTCAGGAGGTCGACGTCACCGGTTACGCCGGCTTGCTCAAACAGTGCATTGATATTCTCTGCGGTCACCATATTCTGACTGAGCTTGAGCTTGCCATTAGCAATAAACGCGTCGAAGTGGTTTTGAATTTCCGCCGCATAAGGCGCGGACCCCTCAATCCACAAGCCGCTCCAGCCTTCAACAAGCAACTTGACCGAGTTGCACTCGATGCCGGTCTCAACTCCGAATTCGATAAATGTGCGGGCGGTCGCGCCGATCCGGTTGAAGATTTCTTTGAATGATGCCGTCCTCATCAGATTGCGAATAGACCTTGAAGCCGTGGCGGACGAGTCGTTTCGGGTCGGCATAGCGCGAGGTCGCCAGCTCCTGAGCGCGGTGACGTTCGACATCCATCTGCCGCCTTTGTAGCGACAGGTCATATGTCAAGTGCGTCAGTTGGGTGAGGAACTGCAAAGCGTTCGGGTCGACCATGGAAAACCGCGCAAGAAGTGGCACCGGATGGCACGGTTGAACCCAATACGAATATGCGATTCCCGTTCTTTACCGCAAATCGCCGCGCAGACGCCTACGTCCTTTCGCTCCGCCCTCGCTGCTTCTATGTTCACGCGCATGAACCACGAATTCTATGACGACGCCTATATCCGCGGCATTCTCAACACCGTGAAGACAATCGCCATGGTTGGCATATCCCCCAGGGATAACCGGCCGAGCTATTTCGCATTCAAGTATTTGATGGAACGCGGTTACCGTATGATTCCGGTCAACCCCGGCCAGGCCGGGCAGAGCATCCTCGGGCAAAAGGTCTATGCGAGGCTATCCGACATTCCCGAACCCGTGGACATGGTCGACATCTTTCGTACGTCCGAATACGCCCTGCCAATTGTGAAGGAGGCGCTGGCACTTAAACCTCCGCCGCAGGTGATCTGGATGCAGCTCACCGTGTGCAACGATGAGGCCGCTAAACTCGCAGAGCGCGCCGGCCTAAAAGTCGTGATGAACCGCTGCCCAAAAATCGAATATGGCCGTCTCTCTTCCGAGATTTCGTGGATGGGCGTGAACTCACGCACGCTCTCCTCAAGGCGAGCTCAAACTTTAGGCTCAGGTGTACAACGAATGCGCCTCGCGTCTTCAAAAGAGAGCGACGATACATGTTGAGTTTGGCCTTCCCGTCGATATTGCCTTGACGGCGCGGCTATCCGGCCCCACTAATCGCCGCCGCATCTCTGGTGGGAAAGTCGGTCCCGCCTACAACAGTGATCGGGGGACACATGGCTGACGTCGAGCGCACTCCGGGATTTGCAACTCTGTCCATCCACGCTGGCGCCAAGCCCGATCCCACCACGGGCGCGCGAGCGACGCCTATCTATCAAACGACATCATTCGTCTTCGACGATGTCGACCATGCGGCTGCGTTATTCGGCCTCCAGACGTTCGGAAATATCTATACGCGCATTGGCAATCCGACTTGCGCTGTATTGGAGGAGCGCGTTGCGGCACTCGAAGGCGGCACTGCCGGACTTGCTATCGCCTCCGGCCACGCCGCGCAAGTGATTGTGATGCATGCGCTGATGACACCGGGCGACGAATTTGTCGCTTCGAAAAAGCTCTATGGCGGATCGATCAATCAATTCAACCATTCTTACAAAAACTTCGGGTGGAACGTCGTATGGGCAGACCCCGATGACCTCAACTCGTTCGAGAAAGCAGTCACACCGAAGACGAAATGTATATTCATCGAGTCAATCGCCAACCCGGGCGGCATTATCACCGACATCGAGGCCATTGCGAAGATTGCTCGTAAGGCAGGAGTTCCGCTGATTGTCGACAACACACTTGCAACGCCGTACTTGTGCAAACCGATCGACTATGGCGCGGATATCATCGTGCATTCGCTTACTAAATTTCTTGGCGGACACGGCAACTCGATCGGTGGAATGATTGTCGACGGCGGCACCTTCAACTGGTCACGCGACAAAAGGTACCCGATGCTCTCTGAGCCTCGGCCCGAATATCAGGGTATTATCCTCCACGAAACCTTCGGAAACTTCGCGTTTGCCATCGCCTGCCGTGTGCTGGGCTTGCGTGATCTTGGTCCTGCACTGTCGCCGTTCAACGCTTTCCTTATCCTGACAGGGATCGAGACGCTGCCGCTGCGCATGCAACGTCACTGCGAAAATACTCTGGCAGTCGCACAGTGGCTCGCGAAGCGTCCGGAGGTCGCTTGGGTGAGCTACCCGGGGCTCGCTGGCGACAAGTATAATTCGCTCGCCAAACGATATGTGCCGAAGGGCGCCGGCGCGGTGTTCACCTTCGGGCTGAAAGGTGGCTATGATGCCGGTGTAAAGCTTGTTTCGAACGTCAAGCTCTTCTCGCATCTTGCCAATATCGGCGATACCCGCTCGCTCATCATTCACCCCGCGTCGACCACACACCGGCAATTGTCAGACGCACAAAAAACCCAGGCGGGCGCAGGACCGGACGTCGTGCGGCTCTCGGTTGGTCTCGAGGACAAGGAAGACATTATTGCCGATCTCGAACAGGGTTTGACTGAAAAGTGATCGGCTAGGACTTCTTCAAAGTCCGCGCCACGTAGTCGCGAATGTAGGCGAGCGTCGCCTGCGCAGTCCAGATTTCAGTCACTGCCTTATCCGTAACCTGTCCACTCGCTTGCAGGCGCTCTGTCACAGGCTGGCGGATTTGCATCTTGGTCTGCGCAAAGGCCGCCGGCGAAAGCAAAGAAAGCTCCTGCGCGACCGCCATCGCGTCATCCAAAAGCTCCTCCGGCTCCGCCACTTCATCGATCCAGCCGCGTCGTAAAGCCTCGTCGGTAGCGTAAGTCGCGCCCAACAACGTAAATTCCGGCAGATAGCGCGGCGGCACTGCGAAGCGCACGATTTCCAAGGCCAGCGAAGGGAACGGCACACCGACGAGAATTTCGGTCACGCCAATACGTCCCATCTCACGCGCCATGATACGCCGGTCTGCACAACAGGCGAGCACACAGCCGCCCGCTATGGCATGGCCGTTGACCGCCGCCACCACCGGTTTTGGATGAAAGAACACCGCCTCATAGAGGCGGTGCAAGGCCGGCAGGAATTGACGAATATAGTCGGCACCGCCCTCACTCAGTCGCTTTAGATCAACTCCCGCCGAAAAGATTCGACCTTGGCCGGTCAGCACTACAGCCTTCGCATCCGAATTGCGCAGGTCGGCAAACCGGTTGGCAATTGCATCACAGAATTCGATATCAAGCGCATTGGCCTTGCCGTGCATCAGCGTCAGGACGGCAATTTGATCCCTGAGCTCGCTGTTGATCATGCGTGTTGCTCTGCGGTAGCGGTTTGCGGCAAATAAAACGTTACACGATGCGACAACTGCTCCGCATGAATCACCGCGATGGTAAACACGACGATTGCCATCACCTGATGCGCGAGCGCAAGTGGAACAGGCGCCTGATGGAGCAAGGTGACAATCCCGAGTCCGACCTGCAAAGTCACTGCTCCGGTAAGCACAACAGCGCCAAATAAACCGCGTTTTGCGCGAAATGCATTGTATGCATGCAATACTGCCAGTAGCCAGATCGTATAGGCGACCATGCGGTGATCGAACTGGACCGTCAGCCCATTTTCAAACAGGTTGCGCCAGACCGGCATGATAAACCACAGACGTTCTGCCGCTGGAATAAATGCACCGTCAATCAGCGGCCATGTATTGAATACGAGGCCGGCATCGAGACCCGCCACCAAAGCACCGAGGTAGATTTGCAGCAATAGGAGTATTGCAATAGCGAACGCGCCGATACGGATGCGCGTTGGCGCTTCTGTTGGGACTTGATGTACGAGTTGCTGCGCCGTCCACAGGATCGCCGCGTAGACCACACTGGCCAGGGTGAGATGAAAGGCAAGGCGGTATTGGGAGACGCTTATGCCTTGCGTAAGCCCGGACGAGACCATCCACCACCCGACCGCACCGAGTGCAGCGCCGGCGAAGAAAATGATCCACAATCGATTCCGCAACTTGTGTGGAATGGCGCCACGCCACAGGAAGAATAGAAATGGCAGAAGAAACACGACACCGGTCAGGCGTGCCAGCAGCCGGTGTGACCATTCCCACCAATAGATCACCTTGAAAGCGCCAAGACTCATGCCACGATTAAGTTCGCGATATTGCGGGATAGTTTGGTATTTCGTGAATTCGGCCTGCCACTCGTTTTCCGATAATGGCGGCAGGACGCCTGTAACCGGCTTCCATTCAACAATCGACAGACCGGATTCCGTCAGTCGTGTCGCGCCGCCGACCACCAGGGTCACAAAGATCATTGCGGCGGCCGTGAGCAGCCAGAACCGCACAGCACTTAGATGATTTTTGGACGCTTTGACCGTCTGGGACATGAGTACTTGCTTGCAGGGAATGGCGCGGACCATATAGTCATGCGCCCGCATTCGCAATAAAACCGAACAGGAACCCATGTCCATCCGGGCTCGCAAATTCATCGGCGTCATCGCACTGCTCGTGCTTGTGTCGGGATGGGGTTTGTTGGCGATGGCGCTTGCGCAATCCGTGCTGACCGACATCAATGGTTTTGTAGCGGCGATCTACTACGTTGTTGCTGGACTCGGCTGGGTCCTGCCGGCAATGCCATTGATCAGCTGGATGGCCAGACCCGACCGTGCATGATCCCTGGCGCTAGGCCGCGCTCACTCGGCGAAACCGGTTGGAGAAGGCAGTACTTGCGCCAGACATGAGCACTTTCAGATATCGCTGCTGCTGGAGTTCACCGCTGACCGGTATGCGCGGCAATGCGGTCAGATAATCTCGGTGTACCTTGAAAAGCACGCCCGGCCGCGCCGTCACCGCAGTCTTGAAGCCAAGCTCTGCCGCAATACGGAATTCGCGAGGGCCCGCCGCTGTCGGATCGCCCACAGGATAAGATAAATGCTGCGGCCGTTTTCCGAGCGCCGCCTCCAGCACTGCACGGCTCATTTCGATTTCCGCGCGTACCGTCGCCTCGCTCGGCACCCTTCTGAGAATCATGTGATTGACGGTATGCGCGGCAATTGTGCAGAGCGGATCGGCCGCGAGATCCGCGATCTCGGACCAATCCATACAAAGGTCGCGGCAGAAGGAAACGACGTCGATGTCGTAATATGAACACAGGTCGCGAACTGTACGCCGCACGTCCTCCTCGGTCTTCATGCCGCGCAGATAGCGGTAAATTGCATCATAAAGCTCACGCTTTTCTCGCACCGTTGCACACTCGAAATATTGATCCTTGCCATTGATCACCATTCCGATGCGTCTATTCTGGGCAATCACAGCTTCCAGCGCTACCCACCACAACTCACCAAGCCGATCGGGAAAGCTGGTGGCGATATACATCGCGAACGGCAGTCTATATTTCCGTAGTAGCGGATAAGCCCAACGCAAAAAATCTTTATAGCCATCGTCAAAAGTCAGGCAGACGAACCGACGCTTGAAATCGTCTTCTATGAAGCGCCGATGCATTTCATCCAGTGAGACGACGTCGATGCGCGCGCGCACAAGCCGCCGCAGAAGGCCATCGAGGAACTCCGGCGTGACTTCCATGAGCCGGTTCGGCTGAAACCCTTCAGAACGCGGGGGGCGCACATGATGCAGGGCGAGGATAGCGCCCGCGCCGCCGACCAGCGGACGCATCCAGTGGTGCATCGCCGTAAAGTAGGCCGTCTCCAAACCAGCGCGAACGATGGTTTTCTTCAATGTCGCCAAGCTCCCCGCGCCAGAGGTTCATCAATCTACTATTTCCAACCTTGTATTGAGAAATTTTTATAAAAGCGGTGGCCAACCCAACGAGTCCGGTTCGCGAAATAGAGTATTTTGTCCCCAAGGTTGCGCCGCGATGGGTGCATCCCTATAGTCCGCGCCGTTCCGGTCGGGGCGTGGCGCAGCCCGGTTAGCGCACCAGTCTGGGGGACTGGGGGTCGTGGGTTCAAATCCCGCCGCCCCGACCAGACAAATCAACCACTTAAACATCATTAGGACTCCGAATGCTTCCCAAAATTGTTCGATGGGTAGCGTCTGGGAAGCGCTCCCCCATCCACAGATTTTCGTCACTTTCCGCTTTGAATGTTGGAGACGCCTAATGCCCCTTTTATGCCAATAGCCAATATTTCCGGAAGGTTTATTGAAGGGAGCGGCGCAAATGCCGATAGTAATTCGGCTCTTACTCTGCGCAGTCAGTTTGGCCACGTTTGCGGCGACGGTGTGTGCCCAGCAGGAACCGATTGCCTCGCGAGTGCATCCGCGGATGATCCGAAAGAAAACATCGATTGGCCGTCACCGGACGGCAAATTTGCCTTTCTCACAGCCCATGGTGAGGACCTGCGACCTGATCGACAAGAAATCCAAGAAAATTATAACGGATTGGCGAGAAAAATCGAACCGTACTTACTGGCATGTACTCTGGGCGCCCGTTTCGAATCGCTGCGTATTGATGACTAGGTTGGGGGCATCCGATTCAAGGAGTAGATGTTTATTTCCGAAGCGCCGAAACTTTTCGAAAGATCGAGTTGCCTGACCTGTCCGAGGCGAACATCCCGGAAAGGCTCAAACACGGTAAAAAATACCCGCAACCCTGACCAGGCACGGCGGCAGCTCGCCGAAGAACTCCAACTTCTTTGCGCAATTGATGCGCTTGCGGATTACAACCGCGCCAGCGCCATCAACCCCGTGCACCTGAAAGATTGACTTCGCAATATCAAGACCGATCGT
>Ga0335084_10002704_pt1 | contig 17143 bp, 13 predicted proteins | sample Lox_Sample_44_FD_206721 | JGI IMG/M metagenome (GOLD analysis project Ga0335084, IMG submission 206721) | Soil microbial communities from Loxahatchee National Wildlife Refuge, Florida, United States - Lox_Sample_4.4 | ecosystem: Environmental > Terrestrial > Soil > Wetlands | place: USA... | reverse complement strand
CGCTTCTCCAGCGGTCGCACGAGATCGCGGTCGCAGCCCGGCATCAGTCCCGGCAGGAGCTCAACGACGGTGACCTTCGTGCCGAGCGCCGCGAAGACGCAGCCCATCTCGAGCCCGATGATCCCGCCGCCCACGACCAGCAGCCGCTCCGGCCGGCCGGCGAGCTCGAGCGCGCCGGTCGAGTCGATGATCCGCGGATCGTCCGGCGCCGCGGGGATGCGCAGCGCCTCCGAACCGGCCGCGACGATGCACTGCTCGAAGCCGATCACGCGCGTGCCGGCCTCGCCGCTGACCGCGATGCGGTGCGGCGCGACGAAGCGCGCCTCGCCGCGGACGACGTCGACCTTGCGCTGCTTGGCGAGCGCGCTGAGCCCCGAGGTCAGGCGGCTGACGATGCGGTGCTTCCAGGCCCGCAGCCGCTCCAGATCGATCTGCGGCGCCCCGAACACGACGCCGGCGGCGGCCATGGACGCGGCGTCGTCGACGACCTTCGCGGCGTGCAGCAGCGCCTTCGACGGGATGCAGCCGACGTTGAGGCAGACACCGCCGAGCGTCGCGCCGCGCTCGATCAGCGCGACCTTGAGGCCGAGGTCGGCGGCACGGAACGCCGCGGTGTAGCCGCCGGGCCCGGCGCCGAGCACGACGAGCGGGTAGAAGAGGTCGGCGGCGGGCTCGTCAGCCGCCGCGGCGGCGGCCATCGCGAGCGGCTCGACCGCGGGCGGACGCTGCATGCGGACGGTGTCGCCGGTGCGCCCGGCCGGCGGCTCCTCGGCGGCGCCGGGCGGCGCTGCGGCGGCGCCCGCGCCTTCCGCGACCAGCGCGAGCACCGTGCCCTCGGCGACGCGGTCGCCGACCTTGACGCGAACCTCCCGCACCACGCCGGCAAAGGGCGCCGGCACATCCATGGTCGCCTTGTCGCTCTCGAGCGTGACCAGCGGGTCGTTCTCGGCGATCGTCTGGCCGACCGCCACCAGCACCTCGATCACCGGCACGTCCTTGAAGTCGCCGAGCGCCGGCACGCGAACCTCGCGCCCGGTCGCCGGCCCGCCGGTCACGGCACCACCGCCTCGAGCAGCCCGCGCGCGTCGGCGAGCGCCGCCACGAGCGCCGTGGTGAAGCGCGCGGCCTCGGCGCCGTCGATGACGCGGTGGTCGTACGACAGCGACAGCGGCAGCATCAGCCGGGGCACGAGCTGGCCGTCGACGTAGACCGGCTTCGTGCTCGAGCGCGACACGCCGAGGATCGCGACCTCCGGCGCATTGATGATCGGCGTGAAGGCGGTACCGCCAATGCCGCCGAGACTCGAGACCGTGAAGCAGCCGCCCTGCATGTCGGCGGCGGTCAGCTTGCCGCCGCGCGCCTTGTCGGAGAGTGCGCCGAGCTCGCGGGCGATCACGTACACGTCCTTGCGGTTCGCGTCGCGCAGCACCGGCACCACCAGCCCATTCGGCGTGTCGGCGGCGAAGCCGAGGTGCAGGTACTTCTTGAACACCAGGTTCTCGCCGCGGGCGTCGAGCGAGGCGTTGAAGCGCGGAAACTGCAGCAGCACCTTGACGCAGGCGCGCAGGATGAAGGCGAGCGGCGTGAGCTTGATGCCCGCGTCGAGGGCCTTCTGCTTGAGCTGGGCGCGCGCGGCCTCGAGCGCGGTGATGTCCGCCTCGTCGAACTGCGTCACGTGCGGCACGTTGACCCAGCTCGCGTGCAGGCGCGGCCCCGAGATCTTCTGGATCCGCGTCAGCGGCTGGACTTCGACCGGCCCGAAGCGCGCGAAGTCGACCTCCGGGACACGGGGCAGGCCGGCGCCGTCGGCCGCCGCGGCCGGCGCCGGCGTGGCGAGCGCGCGCTTGACCCAGCCCTTGACGTCGTCGTGCGTGATCCGGCCCTTGGGCCCGGTGCCCGGCACGCGCGGCAGCTCGACGCCGAGTTCGCGCGCGAGCAGGCGCACCGACGGGCTCGCGTGCGTGCTCGCGAAGCCGATCTCCTCGACCGGCGTGCGGCCGACGACCGGCTCCGAGCGCGGCGGGGACGAGGCGAACGCCGTCGGCGCGGTCGGCGCGATCGGCGCCGGCGGTGGCGAGCGCGCGGGTTCCGGTCGCGGCACCGGCTTCTCGGCAGGCACCGGCGCTGCCGCGGGCGCCGGCGCTGCCGCGGGCGCCGCGGCGCCACCCGGCCGCAGGCCCGGCTGTATCACCGTCGGCTCGACCTCGGCGGCCGCCGCGGGCTCGACGTCGACGACCGGCGAGCCGGCCGATACCTTGTCGCCCTTCTTGACGTGCACCGCCGTCACGCGGCCGGCCGCCGTCGCGGGCACGTCCATCGTCGCCTTCTCGGTCTCGAGCGTGGCCAGCGGCGTGTCGACCGCGATCACGTCGCCGACCCGCACCAGCACGTCGACGACGTCCACCGCCTTGAAGTCGCCGAGGTCGGGGACCAGAACCGGTGTGCGCGGCGCCATGGCGTCAGGCCGACAGCGGGTTCGGCGCGGCCGGCTCGATGCCGAACTTCTGCATCGCCGCGTTGACCGTCGCGACGTCGATCTTGCCGTCGTCGAACAGCGCCTTGAGCGCCGCGACCGTGATGTGGTGGCGGTCGACCTCGAAGTGCCGCCGCAGCGCCGCGCGCCCGTCGGAGCGGCCGAAGCCGTCGGTGCCGAGCACGACGTAGCGGCCGGGCACCCACTCGCGGATCTGGTCGGGCACGAGCTTGACGTAGTCCGTCGCGGCGACGAACGGCCCGGGACGCTCGCCGAGGCACTCGCGCACGTACGGCACGCGCGCCTTGTCGGTCGGCTGCAGGCGATTCTGGCGCACGGCGTCGAGCGCCTCGCGACGCAGCTCCGAGAAGCTCGTGACGCTGAAGACGTCCGCCGGCACCCCGAAATCGTCCTGCAGCAGCGTCGCCGCCGCGAGGCACTCGCGCAGGATCGTGCCGGAGCCGAGCAGCGTCGCGCGCACCCGGCCCGGCCCGCCGATGTGCAGCAGGTACATGCCGCGGATGATGCCGGCCTCGACCCCCGGCGGCATCGCCGGCTGGGCGTAGTTCTCGTTCATCACCGTCAGGTAGTAAAAGACGCTCTGCTGCTCGACGTACATGCGCCGCAGGCCGTCGTGGACGATCACGGCGAGCTCGTAGGCGTAGCACGGGTCGTAGGCGATGCAGTTCGGGATCGCACTCATGGTCAGGTGCGAGTGCCCGTCCTGGTGCTGCAGGCCCTCGCCGGCGAGCGTGGTGCGCCCGGCGGTGGCGCCGAGCAGGAAGCCGCGTGCGCGCATGTCGCCGGCGGCCCACATGAAGTCGCCGACGCGCTGGAAACCGAACATCGAGTAGTAGATGTAGAACGGCACCATGTAGGTGCCGTGATTCGCGTAGGCCGTCCCGGCCGCGATCCACGAGCACATCGCACCGGCCTCGTTGATGCCCTCCTCGAGGATCTGGCCCTTCTTGTCCTCGCGATACGACAGCAGCTGGTCGGCATCCTGCGGCGTGTACAGCTGGCCGACCGAGGAGTAGATGCCGATCTGGCGGAACAGCCCTTCCATACCGAAGGTGCGCGCCTCGTCGGGCACGATCGGCACCACGTGCCGGCCGATGTTCTTGTCCTTGAGCAGTATGCCGAGCAGGCGCACGAACGCCATCGTGGTCGAGATCTCGCGTTCGCCGGTGCCCTCAAACAGCGGCCGGAAGGCCTCGAGCGGCGGCACCAGCAGCGGCGCCGCCCCCGTCCGTCGCGCCGGCAGGTAGCCGCCGAGCGCGCCGCGGCGCTCGCGCAGGTAGCGCAGCTCCTCGCTGTCTTCCGCCGGGCGCTTGAAGGGCAGGCCCGCGATCTCGTCGTCGGACACCGGGATGTTGAAGCGGTCGCGGAAGGCCCGCAGCGCCTCGTCGTCGAGCTTCTTCTGCTGGTGCGTCGGGTTCTGGGCCTCGCCCGCCTTGCCGAGGCCGAAGCCCTTGACCGTCTTGGCGAGAATCACGGTCGGCTGGCCACGGGTCGCGGTCGCCGCCGCGTACGCATTCCACACCTTGACGAAGTCGTGGCCACCGCGGTTCAGGCGCCAGATCTCGTCGTCGGACATGTTCGCCACGAGCTCGCGCAGCTCGTCGTACTTGCCGAAGAAGTGCTCGCGCGTGTAGGCGCCGCCCTTGGCCTTGAAGTTCTGGTACTCGCCGTCGACGCACTCATCCATCAGGCGGCGCAGCAGGCCCTTCTGGTCGCGCGCGAACAGCGGGTCCCAGCGCGAGCCCCACAGCACCTTGATCACGTTCCAGCCGGCGCCGAGAAACGCCGCCTCGAGCTCCTGGATGACCTTGCCGTTGCCGCGCACCGGACCGTCGAGCCGCTGCAGATTGCAGTTGATGACGAACACCAGGTTGTCGAGCTTCTCGCGCACCGGCATGGTCAGCGCGCCCATCGACTCCGGCTCGTCCATCTCGCCGTCGCCGAGGAAGCACCAGACGCGCCGGTCGGACGGTTTGACGATGCCGCGGTGCTCGAGGTAGCGCTGAAAGCGCGCCTGGAAGATCGCCATCATGGGACCCAGGCCCATCGAGACCGTCGGGAACTGCCAGAAGTCCGGCATCAGCCAGGGATGCGGGTAGGACGAGAGGCCGTTGCCGCTCGTCTCGCGCCGGAAGTTGCGCAGCTGCTCCTCGCTGAGGCGGCCCTCGAGGTAGGCGCGCGCGTAGATGCCCGGGCTCGAATGACCCTGGATGAAGATGAGGTCGCCCGGGTGCTGCTCGCTCGCAGCGCGCCAGAAATGATTGAAGCCGACCTCGTACAGCGTCGCCGACGAGGCGTAGGTCGCCAGGTGCCCGCCGTACTCCGAGTTCTGGCGGTTGGCGGCGACGACCATCGCCAGCGCGTTCCAGCGGATGTAGGCCTCCAGGCGCCGCTCGACCGCGCGGTTGCCGGGGTAGGTCTGCTCGTGCGCGGCGCTGATCGTATTGACGTAGGCGGTATTGGGCTTGAACGGCAGGTGCGCACCCGCCCGCCGCGAGTGGTCGATCAGCCGCTCCAGCAGGTAGTGCGCGCGCTCGGGGCCGTGCACCTTAAGAATCGCGTCGATCGATTCGAGCCACTCCTGCGTCTCGAGCGGATCGACGTCCTCGACTCTCGGGGTCTCGGCCATGCGGTTGACAGTCCCCAGCTGAAGCGACCCGCCCCGGGGCGCGACTCCGATATCATCTGGGTTTGAAGTGGGTGGGTCAAGGTAAGCTCCGCACGTGAAACTGCTTCCCGAGATCGATTCGCTCGCCGTCAGCCGCGTCGCGGCGCCGCCGAGCGCTGCGTGGTTCGCGCGCCTCGACGCGCTGCTGCTGATGGTCGACGCCGAGCGCAGCGGCGAGCTCGCGCGGCTGCCCTGGGGCGCGCTGCTGCAGCGCGAGCACGCGCGCCTGAAGTGCCGGCCGGGCCACAGCTTCGCGCTCAGCCTGCCGACGCCGCGCGGCCTGCGCGTCGTGGTCGGCGTGCGGCCCGCGCGCGCCGACACCTTCCAGGCGCTCACGCTCGCGGCACGCATGGTGCGCGAAATCGCCGCCGCCCGGCCGAGTCTGCTCGGCCTGGCGTCGCTCGCCGGCCACGCCGCCGCCGACCCGCCCGCGACGGAGACGCTGCTCGCCGCCGTGCTGGCCGCGACCGAGCGCCGGCCACAGCGCAAGAGCAAGCCCGCGCCCGCCTGGCGGCCGCGGCTGTTCGTGTGCGGCGCGGCCGACATTCGGGCGACCACGGCGGTCGAGTCGGGCGCGCACCTGGCGCGCTGGCTCACCCAGCTGCCGCCCAATGTGCTCGGCCCGGGCGCCTATCGGCGCGCGCTCGCGACGCTCGCCCGCCGCCACCGCTGGCGCATGCGGGTCTACGGTGAGGCCGCGCTCAGGCGCCTCGGCGCCGGCGCCTTCACTGCGGTCGCCCGCGGCAGCGCGCGCCGCGACGCCGCACTCGTCAGGCTCGAGTACCGGCCGCGGCGGGCCGCGCCCGCGGCGCGCCGGCCGCGCGGCCCGATCGCGCTGGTCGGCAAGGGCCTGTGCTTCGACACCGGCGGCCTCAACCTCAAGTCACCGAAGTCGATGCTCGACATGCACGGCGACATGGCCGGCAGCGCCGTCGCGGTCGGCATCCTCGCGGCACTCAGCGACTGCGGTTACCCGCACCCGGTCGACGCCTGGCTGGCGCTCGCCGAGAACCGCATCGGCCCGGACAGCTACACGCAGCAGGACGTCGTCACGGCGGTGAACGGCACCACCATCCAGGTCGTGCACACCGACGCCGAGGGGCGCATGGTGCTCGCCGACACGCTGGCGCTGGCGTCGCGCACGCGGCCCGCGTGCATCATCGACTTCGCGACCCTGACCGGCGCCTGCGTGACCGCGCTGACCGAGCGTCTCTCGGGGGTGTTCACGAACCAGCCCCGGCTGCGCGACCTGGTCGAGGGCGCGGGACGGCGCGCCGGCGAGCGCGTCTGGACGCTGCCGATGCCGGAGGACTTCGACGAGGACCTCGACAGCCCGGTGGCCGACGTCGTGCAGTGCCTGATGGACGGCAAGGGCGATCACATCTACGCGACGCGCTTCCTGTCGCGCTTCGTCGGCGCCGGGATTCCGTGGATACACGTCGATCTCTCGGCCGCCGAGCGCGCCGGCGGCCTCGCGCACGTGCCGACGCCGACCACCGGTTTCGGCGTGCGCTTCGGCGCCGCGCTGCTGACGGACGCCGCGTTCCTGCGCGCCCTCGCGGCGCGCCGGCCCCGCCCGTGAAGCTGACGCTGCGCCGGCCGGACGACTGGCACCTGCACCTGCGCGACGGCGCGGCGCTCGCCGCGGTCGTCGGCCACAGCGCGGCGCGCTTTGGCCGGGCGATCGTGATGCCGAACCTCCAGCCGCCGGTCACGACCACGGAACGCGCCGCCGCCTACCGCGACCGCATCCGCGCCGCCCTGCCGCCGGGCTCGCGCTTCGAGCCGCTGATGACGCTGTATCTCACGGACCGCACCAGCGCCGCGGAGATCGCGCGCGCCAAGGCCAGCGGCCTCGTGCACGCGGTCAAGTACTACCCGGCCGGCGCGACCACGCACTCGGACGCCGGCGTGACGGCGATCGGCAACGTCCACGGCGCACTCGCGGCGCTCGAGGAACACGACCTGCCGCTGCTGGTGCACGGCGAGGTCACCGATCCCGCCGTCGACGTCTTCGATCGCGAGGCGGCCTTCATCGACCGCGTGCTCGCGGGCGTCGTGCGCCGGTTCCCGCGGCTGCGGATCGTGTTCGAGCACGTCACGACCCGCGACGGCGTCGCCTTCGTGCGCAGCGCCGGCCGGCGGCTCGGCGCGACGATCACGCCGCAGCACCTGCTGCTGAACCGCAACGCGCTGTTCGACGGCGGCCTGCGCCCGCACCACTATTGCCTGCCGGTACTGAAGCGCGAGCTGCATCGCGAGGCGCTCGTCGAGGCGGCCACCGGCGGCGAGCCGCAGTTCTTCCTCGGCACCGACAGCGCGCCGCACGCGCGGCTGGCCAAGGAGACCGCCTGCGGCTGCGCCGGCATCTACACGGCGCACGCCGCCATCGAGCTCTATGCCGAGGCCTTCGAGCGCGCCGGCCGCCTCGAACGCCTCGAGGGCTTTGCGAGCGTGCACGGCGCGGACTTCTACCGCCTGCCCCGCAATACCGACGCCATCACCCTGGTGCGCGCGCCCTGGACCGCGCCGGCGAGCTACGCCTTCGGCGACGATGCGCTGGTGCCGTTCCGCGCCGGCGAGTCGCTGGCCTGGCGGCTCGAGATGCCGGGCGACGGGTGAGGCGATGGCCGAGCTCTACCTGATGAAGGACCGGTTCCGCGGCTTCCTGCCGGTCGTCGTCGACTGCGAGACCGGCGGCTTCAACGCCGCCACCGACGCGCTGCTCGAGATCGCCGCGGTGACGCTCAAGCTCGACCCGGACGGCGTGCTGCGCCGCGAGGAGACATGGCGCTACCACGTGCAGCCGTTCCCGGGCGGGCGCCTCGACCCCGCCTCGCTTGCGGTCAACGGCATCGATCCGCACCACCCGCTGCGCCCGGCGCTACCGGAACGCGACGCGCTCGGTCGGCTGTTCAAGGAGGTGCGCACGGCCATCAAGGACGCCGACTGCACGCGCGCGATTCTAGTCGGTCACAATGCCGCCTTCGACCTCGGTTTCCTGAACGCGGCGGTGGCGCGCTGCGGGATCAAGCGCAACCCGTTTCACCCGTTCAGCTGCTTCGACACCGCGACGCTCGCCGGCGTCGCCTTCGGCCAGACCGTGCTGTCGCGGGCCGTGCTGGCATCCGGCCAGGGCTGGGAGCGCGAGTCGGCGCACTCGGCCCGCTACGACGCGGAACGCACGGCGGACCTGTTCTGCGACGTCTGCAATCAGTTCCGGCCGATCTTCGCGGCGGCGCGCTCGCGAATCGCCCTGCTGACGTCGCTGGAAGACGAGCCGCGCAATCCCATGGTCGAGCCCGCGCCGCTCGAGCCCGACGAGGGCTGAGGCGCCCTCAGGCGGCGACCGCGCCCGCCTCCTGCAGCACCGGCTTGAGCTCGCCGCTGCGGTACATCTGCAGCAGGATGTCGCAGCCGCCGAGCAGCTCGCCGCGCACGTACAGCTGCGGGTAGGTGGGCCAGTTCGAGTAGGCCTTGAGCGCTTCGCGCAGCTCCGGATCCTCGAAGATGTTCACCGTGTGGTACGCGGCCTTGCAGGCGTTCAGCGCCGCGACCGCCTGCGCCGAAAAGCCGCACTGCGGGAAATCCGGCGTGCCCTTCATGAACAGCACGACCGGGGCCTTCTCAAGATGCGCCTTGATGCGCGCGGTGACGTCGGATTCACTCATCGGTGCGGACCTCGTGGCGGGTGGGCTCGGTTCAGGCGCCCTCGGCGGCGCGGCAGGGCTCGGCGACGATGCGGCGCGCCGCGCAGGCGCGCAGCACCGCCCACTGGCCGGCGGCATCGAGGCGGATCCAGCCCGCGATCTCATCGATCGTGCGATAGCAGCCTTGGCACCAGCCGCGCGGGCCGATGTTGCAGACGTTGATGCACGGCGAGTGGGGTGCGGGCACGGGCATGCAGGGCTCGGGATCGCGCCCCGTGACGGACGCAGGCCGGTTGAAATCAACTGGGGCAAACACCTATTCTACCTGACCAGCCGCGACGCGTCGCATCCGGTTGCGACGCGGGCGGGGCAAAGCCAAAAAAGAGGACCCACACGATGAATCCACTCAATTCGGTCAAGGGCGCAATCACGACCGGGGTCGTGCTGGCCGTCGTCATCGGCGCGGCGCTGACCCTCGGCGCCGGCAGCGACCTTGGCCTGCATCAGGCGATGCTCGGCCGCTGGCTGCACATCCTGTCGGGCGTGATGTGGATCGGCCTGCTCTGGTACTTCAACGTCGTGCAGACCCCGGGCCTCGCGGCAGCGGCGGCCGACAAGGGCGGACCCGGCGGCGCCGGCATCTCCAAGTACATTGCGCCGCGCGCGCTGTGGTGGTTCCGCTGGGCCGCCGTGGCGACCTGGCTCACCGGCGCGTACTACCTGCTGTTCGGCTATGGCTCGACCGCGACGATCCACAAGGCCTTCACGCTGGCGGCGGGCTTTCGCACGATCGGCGTCGGTGCCTGGCTCGGCACGATCATGCTGTTCAACGTCTGGGTCTTCATCTGGCCGAACCAGAAGAAGATCCTCGGCATCGTGCCGGCGACCGACGAAGAGAAGGCGGCCGCGCGCAAGACCGCGGGCATGGCCTCGCGCATCAATTTCGTGCTGTCGGTGCCGATGCTGATGTGCATGGGCGGCCAGAGTCACGGCCTGCCGTTCTGAAGCCGCGCGGGCGCCGAGCCGCCGGGGAGCACCCGGCGCTCGCGCCCGGCTCGCCGCTCCCCGGAACTCGCCGGCGCGCCAGCGCGCGCCGCGCCCGGCCTGTCCCTGCGCCGCCCGCGAGGCGCACGCCGCCTGCGATACCGGGCGCGGTGCGCGCGCTCAGGCGAGGCGGAACACGTGCTCGGCGTTGCCCTGCATGAGCAGCTGCTTGTGGGACGCGAGCATCGTCATCCGGTCGTAGGCGTCGACCTCGTCCCGGGAGAACTGGTACGGATAGTCCATGGCGTAGAGCACGCGGTCGGGCCCCAGCACTTCCTGGCAGAACTTCACCGCCGGCTCCCACGCGACGCCGGACGTCGTGATCCAGATGTTGTTCTTGAAGTAGTACGACACCTTGTGCTCGAGCCTGACCGGTGGCTGGCCGCCGCGCAGGCCCGGGCGGTTGTCGGCGTTGGACTGCATCCAGTCGAAGCGATAGAGCAGCAGCGGCATCGCCTCGCCCATGTGACCGATGACCAGACGCAGCTTGGGGAAGCGGTCGAACGCCCCGGAAAAGATCAGGCCCTGCACCTGCAGCCACACTTCGTGCGAGAAGCCGGCAAGCGCGCCGCCAAGGCCACGGAACTCGTAGGGGGCGTACCAGCTGCGCGCCGGCACCACCGGGTGGATGTAGAGCGCCGCGTCGTTGGCCTCGAGCGCCTCCAGGATCGGCAGGAACTGCGGCTCGTCGAGATAGTGGCCCTGGGTATTGCCGTTGATGACTGCGCCGCTGAGCTTTAGCTTGCGCATGCCCCGCTCGATCTCCTTCACAGCGCCGTTGACGTCTTGCGGTGCGAAGTGCAGCAGGCCCGCGTAGCGCTCGGGATACCTGGCGATGGCCTCGGCGAGCCGATCGTTGGACAAGGCGGCCAGCTGCGTGCCCTGGTCGGGCGGCAGCACCTGCACGCCCGGCGACGTCAGCAGGAGTAGCTGCTTGTCGATGCCGAGCTCGTCCATGCGCTGTATGCGCCCGGGCCCGACGTCCATCAGCAGCTCCTGGATCGCCGGCAGCCTCGAGAACATCAGCGCCATCTGCAGGCCGCTGTCGTCGGGCGCGGCGGCGCTGCTGGCGTACGCCACCTGCGCGGCCAGTATCTCCGGAATGTTCCAGGCCTCCTCGGTGGCGATGCGCCGGTAGGTGCGCGTGTCGCCGGCGGCCTGTCGCGTGCCGGCCGGGCCGGCCGCCGGCGGCATCGCACCACGCGACGCTGTCCGTGCCCCGCTGTTCGATCGCCGCTTCACCGTCATGGCATTCCCCGCTGTGCACCGCCGGCCCCGGGCCCGGGCCCGGAGAGCGTGGTACCGCAAGGGCCCGCGACCGGTCTCTCCCGAGAGCGCATGACTCGACGGACGAGCGCGAACTGACGCCGCGGCGGATCTGCTGCGGGGCGGAAGCGGCGGGCCGCCGCCGGCTGCGAGGCAGCGCGGCGACGGTGGCGCCGGCCCGTGCTGCGCCGCGGTTTTCTTTTTCGGCGCGCCATGCAAGGCTTCGCCGATGGACGCCTCGCTGCTTGCGGAGATCCGCCGGGCCGTCGCCGCGGCGCTCGCGGAGGACGTGGGCGCCGGCGACCTGACCGCGCAGCTCGTGCCGGCCGCCGCGCGCGCCCGGGCGCGCGTGATCACGCGCGAGGCCGGGGTGCTGTGCGGCAGCGCCTGGGCGGACGCGGTCTTCGCCGCGCTCGATCCCGCGGTGCGCCTGACCTGGCACGCCGCCGATGGCGCCCCGGTCACACCCGGGCAGCTGCTATTCGTTGCCGAGGGGCCGGCGCGGCCGCTGCTGAGCGGCGAGCGGACCGCGCTCAACTTCCTGCAGACGCTGTCCGGGACCGCGACCGCGGCGCAGCGCTACGCGGCCGCGATCGCCGGCACCCGCTGCCGGATACTGGACACGCGCAAGACCATCCCGGGCCTCAGGCTCGCGCAGAAGTACGCGGTGCGCTGCGGCGGCGGACGCAATCACCGCCTCGGGCTGTACGACGGGATCCTGATCAAGGAGAACCACATTGCCGCGGCGGGCTCGATCGCGGCGGCGGTCACGGCGGCGCGCCGCCTCGCCCCGACGGTGCCGGTCGAGGTCGAGGTCGAGACGCTGGCGGAGCTTGACGAGGCGTTCGCGGCCGAGGCCGACCTCGCGCTGCTCGATGAATTCGGCCTCGAGGACCTGCGCACCGCGGTAGCCCGCAACCGCGCGCGGGCGCGGCCGCTCGGGCTCGAGGCCTCCGGCGGCATCGACCTCGACACGATCGGCGCGATCGCCGCCACCGGGGTCGACTTCATCTCGGTGGGCTCGATCACCAAGCACGTGCGCGCGCTCGATCTGTCGATGCGCCTCGAGTTGCGGGACTGAGCGTCCCGCGCGCGGTCAGGAAGGCTCGCCGCTGACGCTGCGCTCGAGCGGGCCGCGCTGGATCTTCTGCGGGCGCGCGACGCCATAGCCCTGCGCGTAGTCGACGCCGAGGTTGCGCAGCATCGTGATGATGTCCTCGTTCTCGGCGAACTCGGCAATCGTGCGCTTGTTGGTCAGGTGCCCGATCTCGTTGATCGAGCGCACCATCTCGCGGTCGATGGGATCGTGCAGGATCTCCTTGACGAAGCTGCCGTCGATCTTGAGAAAGTCGACCGGGAAGTGCTTGAGGTAGCCGAACGACGACAGGCCGGTGCCGAAGTCGTCGAGCGCGAACTTGCAGCCGAGCTCCTTGAGCGCCTGGATGAAGCGATTGGCCTGCGAGAAGCTCGCGATCGCCGCCGTCTCGGTGATCTCGAAGCAGATGCGGCGCGCGTCGAGGCCGGTGCGGTGGAACTGCTCGATCACGAACGGCAGGAACTTGTCGTCGCCGAGGCTCTGCCCCGACAGGTTGATCGAGCACATCGCCAGCTTGTCGCGCTCGTCGGCCTCGGACACCAGCCAGCGCAGCGTGTTCTCGACGACCCAGCGGTCGATCGACGGCGTCAGCCCGTAGCGCTCGGCCGCGGCGATGAAGTTGTCCGGCGTGATGATCTTGCCCTGCTCGTCGCGCATCCGCAGCAGGATCTCGTAGTGCAGGCCGGTCTCGTCGCTCTGCAGCGGCTGGATCGCCTGGCGGTACAGGTCGAAGCGACCCTCCTCGAGCGCCGTGTTGATGCGCGCCGCCCACTGCATCTCGCGCCGGCGGCGCATCAGGTCGATGTCGTTTTCCTCGAAGCAGTGCACGCGGTTGCGGCCCTGCTCCTTGGCAGCCTGGCAGGCGCTGTCGGCGGCCGACAGCACCGAGGCGACGTCCTCGTTCTCCGGCGCGATCGGCACGACGCCGATACTGACGCCGAGGCGGAAGGTGCGCTCCTCCCACTGGAAGCGGCAGTTGCGCACCGCCTCGCGCAGCCCCTCGGCCGTGCGCAGCGCCTCGTCGAGCGAGCAGGCCTCGAGCAGCACGCCGAACTCGTCGCCGCCGAGCCGCGACAGCGTGTCGCGCCAGCGCACCTTGGACTTGAGCAGCTGCCCGACCTGGCCGAGCAGCGCGTCGCCGGCGCTGTGACCGCAGGTGTCGTTGACGATCTTGAACTGGTCGAGGTCGAGGTAGCAGAGCGCATAGGAGGTCTCGCGCGCCTTGGCGCTCCTGAGCGCGCGCTCCAGACGGTTCTCGAACTCGCGGCGATTGACGAGCCCGGTGAGCACGTCGTGGCTCGCGTGGTAGCTCAGCCGGCGGTTGAGCTCGCGCGACTCGCTGACGTCGTGGAACACCAGCACGCCGCCGGTCACGGTCCCGGTGCCGTCGCGGATCGGCGAGGCCGTGCTCTCGATGTAGATCTCGTTGCCGTCGCGACGGATGAACAGCATCGGCCGCACCGACTTGACCGGTCGCAGCCGGCGGATCGCGGAGGCGAGCGGGTTCTCGAGCGGTTCGCAGGTCTCCTCGTGGAAGGCCCGGAAGATGTCGTCCAGATTGCGGCCCATCGCGTCCTCGACGCGCCAGCCGGTGAGCTCCTCGGCGACCGGGTTCAGGTACTCGACCCGCGAGTGCTCGTCGGTCGTGATGACGCCGTCGCCGATCGACTGCAGCGTGATCTGGGCGCGCTCCTTCTCCCGGAACAGCGCCTCCTCGTAGAGCTTGCGCTCGGTGACGTCGAGCTCGACCCCGATCAGGCGCTTGAGGCTGCCGCTGTCGACGTGGGCCTTGGCACGCGACACGACCCAGCGCCACTCGCCGTCGCGGTGGCGCATGCGGTGCATGCTCTCAAAGAGCGGCGAGCGGCCGGCGACGTGTTCGCGGATCATCTGCGACACCCGCGGCAGGTCGTCGGGGTGCACGAGCTTGTTCCAGTCCGGCGCGCGGTTGAGCTCATCCTCGGCGTAGCCGAGCATCGCCTTCCAGCGCGGCGAAAACCAGGTGCGGTTGCTCGCCGCGTCGTAATCCCACAGGCCTTCGTTGGTGCAGGGCAGCGACAGCTCGTTGCGTTCCTTGAGGTCGGCGAGCTCGCGCTCGAGGGCGACGCGGTCAAGCCCAGCGGCGAGGCTGTTGCCGACCAGCTTCAGCAGCAGGTGGAAGTTGACGTCCCAGCCGGCGCAGGGCGCGCCGGTCGCGAGGCCGAGCAGGCCGTACAGGCGGCCGCGGACGCCGAGCCCCACCAGCAGGATCGCGCGCATGCCGAGCTCGCCGAAGCGCAGCGCCTCGGCCGCATGCTCGCGCCGGGCGGTCAGCGTGTCGCGGATCTCGAGGATCCGGGTATGGGTCAGGCGCTCGCGGATCCACGGCAGGCGCTCGAGGCTCTCGCCGCGCAGCACCTCGGGCGAGCACGGCACGAACAGGCCCTTCGAGGCGTCGACCGCCACGATCGAGGTTGCGGCGGCATCGTAGCTCGCGAGGAACGCCGCATCGGTGCCGGTGGCCTCACGCAGCAGCTCGAGGTTGCGGCGCACGACGGCCTCGGCGGTCGCGGGCTCGAGGTTCTGGAAATCGACGGCGATCTTGGTGCAGGTGACGTCGAGGCCGAACGGCGGACGGCTGGTCGCCGACGCCCAACGCTGGGGCGCCAGAATGTCCGAAGCGGTGAAATCCCGCTCTTCCTGGCCTTTCACGATCGGCATCGCCGCGGCCCCACCCCCTCGGTTCTGGGCCGAGTCTCGCAGTCGCCCCCCGGCTGGACGCGGACGTGTGGCACAGTTCTCGAATTGCCTCGCCATACGGAGTTGCGACGCATTCTCGCATGTTTTTCGAGGATTGCAAGCTAAGCACCCGCGGGGACTGGTTTTTTGTCATTCGTTGCGCCGAGCCGACGCGACTTCTACAGTGCCCCGATGCCGGCTCATCCCCATCATCACAGGCACGACCACGCCCACGGCCATGGCGAGGGCCACGGCGCTGCGCACGGCCGCGACGCGCCACCGCCACGCGGCCGGCGCCACGACGCGGGCGAGCAGCACCCGCATGGCGCCCCGGCGCCGCGCGGCTCCGGCAGCCTCGGGCTCGCGTTCTGGCTGATCGGCGGCTTCACCGTCGTCGAGGGGCTCGGCGGCTACTGGTCGGGATCGCTCGCGCTGCTCGCCGACGCCGGCCACATGTTCGTCGATACGCTCGCGCTCGCGCTCGCCTACGTCGCCCACCGGCTTGCCAGCCGCCCGGCATCCGAGTCGCGCAGCTTCGGGCACAGCCGCCTGCAGGTGCTGGCCGCCTTCGTCAACTCGCTGCTGCTGCTCGCGATCGTGGTCGCGATCGTCGTCGAGGCCGTGCAGCGGCTGATGACGCCGCACCCGATCAACGCGCCGCTCGCGCTCGGCGTCGCGTTCGCCGGCGGCGGCGTCAATCTCGTGGCGGCCTGGCTGCTGCACGGCGACGAGCACGACCTCAACGTGCGCGCCGCGTATCTGCACGTGCTCAGCGATCTCGCGGGCTCCGCCGCGGCGGTGCTCGCGGCGCTCACCGTCATGACGACCGGCTGGCTGCCGGCCGACGCCTGGCTGTCGCTGGTCGTGACCGCGCTGATCGCGCGCGGCGCCTGGCAGCTGCTGCGGCACTCGGCCCACGTGTTGCAGGAGGGCGCGCCGCACGGCTTCGACGCCGGCGGGCTCGCCAGCCGGCTGGTCGCCACCGTGCCGTCGGTGCTCGACGTGCACCACGTACATGCCTGGTCGCTGACGCCCAGCGAAACGCTGCTGACGCTGCACGCGCGGCTCGCTCCGGGAGCCGAAGCCCCGACGACGCTCGCCGCGCTCAAACGCGTGCTGGTCGAGGAGTACGCGATCACGCACTCGACCATCCAGCTCGAGGCGAGCGACTGCGCCGACGAGGACCCGCGCTGCCACGGCAGCGCGGCAGCCGCTCAGCCGGAGGTCAGCGCGTCGCGCGCCGCGCGGTAGACCGCGTGCAGCTCGGCCGCCATGTCCGTCTGCCAGCGCTGCAGGCCCGCCGCATCGAGGCCCTTCGGCACGGAGCGCGGCGCGCCGACCGCGATCGCCACGCGTGCGAACGGCCAGGGCAGCACGAAGCGGTCCCAGGTCCGAAAGCGCCACACCCGGCTCGCATGGAAGGCGAGCGGCACCATCGGCCGGCCGGAGACCTGCGCCGCGAGGATCGCACCCGGCTTGAACTCGAAGCGCGGACCGTACGGCCCATCGGGGGTGATCGCCGGCGAGACGCCGTCGCGCAGCGCCATGACGTTGTCGCGCAGGACGCGCGCGCCGCTGCTGCTCGAGGAGCCGCGCAGCACGACCGCGCCCTCGCGCTGCGCGATCATCGCCGGCAGCTCGCCGTCCACCGACGGGCTGATCAGGAAGCCGGCCACCAGGCCGCGGGCGCGCTGCGCCATCAGGAAGCGGGTGCAGAACAGCTGATGCTGGTGCCAGAACACGGGCACCACCGGACCGTCGGCAAGCGCGGCGGCGATGTGCTCCGCGCCGACGACGCGCACCACGCGGCAGGTCAGCCACCAGAAGCGGATCAGGAGCATTCCGACCGGCAGCGCCATGCGGTACAGCAGCCGCCGCAGCGGCGTCAGCCGGCGGCCGGATCGCGTCTGCTGCTCGTAGAGCGTGTTTCTCGGCGGCGGATCGGGCATCGGCTTCCTCGGGCTGCGCGGATTCTGCGGGCTTGCGCGCCTCACGGCAACGGCGCGAAGTCCCCGGCTCCGTGGCGCACCGTGCGCAGCTCGAGCTCCGCGCCCTCGTGCGCGATCCAGGCGACCAGCGGCGCCTCGAGCATCGCCGGCACGAGGCTGAAGCGGGCGTCGTCGAGCGTCGCGGCACGCTCGACGACCCGCACGCGCGCCGCCGCGCCGATGCCGCGGCCGGCGGCCATGAGCACGGCCGCGGTCAAG
>Ga0335084_10002703_pt1 | contig 17149 bp, 13 predicted proteins | sample Lox_Sample_44_FD_206721 | JGI IMG/M metagenome (GOLD analysis project Ga0335084, IMG submission 206721) | Soil microbial communities from Loxahatchee National Wildlife Refuge, Florida, United States - Lox_Sample_4.4 | ecosystem: Environmental > Terrestrial > Soil > Wetlands | place: USA... | reverse complement strand
GGCCCCGGCGAAGATGAAATGGCGCTCGCAGCACAAGCCGCGAGCGCGGGAGCAGCGGAAGCAGTCGGGCAGTCGCTGACCGAGTTGATCGCCCTGACGCGCCGCGCGAAGCTTTTCATTGGCGGGGACACCGGCCCCATACACCTGGCAGCCGCTCTCGGTGTCCCGGTGGTCGCCATCTTCGGACCCACTGATCCCGCCAGGAATGGTCCCTTCGGCAGCCGTAGCGTGGTCCTGCGAAGCCCGCTCAGCCCAACAACCCACAAGCGTCGGCCTCAGTCCGACCCGGGTCTGCTGGAGATCAGCACCGACCGGGTCGTCGCTGCTGCGCGTCAGCTGTTGGGAGGCCACCGTGCCTAGCTGGCCACAAGTTGCGCGCCGCATTCGCGTGCCTTTGGGGTTTGTCTTTGCTGCGGTCTATCTGTGGCTTGCCCGGCCCCTCGCCGGGTCGCTGATGTTCGGCGCTGGGTTCGTCGTTCTTGGCTTGTTGATTCGCGGGCTGGCTTCCGGCCATCTGAAAAAAAACCAGGAGTTGGCGACGACTGGCCCCTATGCTCATACCAGGAATCCGCTCTATCTGGGATCGCTGATTATTGCGGTTGGGTTTGCCATCGCGGCCAGGAGCTTATGGATTGCGGCGCTTTTGCTCGTCATGTTGTTCGCCATTTACCTGCCGGTCATTCGTTCGGAAGAGGAATTTCTGGCCGCAAACTTTCCGGCCTACGCGGACTACGCCCGCAGGGTTCCCCGGCTTGTGCCGACCCTTAGGCCGGCAGCGAATCGTGACTGGGAGTTTTCCTGGGATTTGTATTGGAAACATCGTGAGTACAATGCGACACTAGGTTCGGCTGCAATCATGGCGGCGCTGGTGCTCAAGCTGCTGAGAAATTTCTGACAAACGGAACGGTGACCAGACATCTCACGTCCGAATACTAACGTCTCACCAAGGACCTGAATCAGTCGTCTAACCGAGATGAGATTTCCTTCAGGACACAATGCGGGATGGCTGTGCTTGGGGCTGGTGACTTCGCTTCTCGCGGCTCAGACGGCACCTTCGCCCCACGACCAGAGCCCGCTTGCCACGATCAGCGCCGGGCCTTCGGCGGCGGTCGTCCCGCCACCCCCGAACTACCATTTTCCGGATGGCCAGACCTATGTCTACGGAGTCGAGTGGCACCTGTTCAACGCGGGGATCGCAAGAGTCAGCCTGCAAGCTGAAAGCTCCGAACAGCACGTAACCGCAACCGCGGTTTCCGCGGGTGTGGTCAATATGCTCTATAAAGTGAACGATCGCTTCGACGCTTTTTTCGATTCGCACAAGTTCTGCTCGCTACGGGTTTCCAAGCACAACGAGGAAGGTTCGCGCTCACGGCAGTCAGACCTGCACTTCGACTACGCCCGCGGCAAGAGTGTACTGGACGAGAAGAACCTGAAGACAGGCGAGCAGAAGCACGTCGAGAATGACATTCCGGGATGCATAACGGACGTGGTCAGCGGGTTTTACTACCTGGCATCACTGCCCTTGCAGACCGGAAACGTCAATACTTTTCCCATTAACGATGGAGGCAAGACCACAGAGGTAACGGCGCGCGTGGAGGCCAGCGAACGGGTGAAAGTACCCGCCGGTACCTTCCAGACGGTGCGCGTCAAGGTGGAGCCCACCTCGGGCGCCCTGAAAGGGAAAGGCATGGTATGGGCCTGGTTCACCGATGATGCTAACCACACACCGGTGCAGATGCGATCGAAGCTGGGTTGGGGGACGTTGTTGTTCCGGCTGCAGCGGGTCGAGAAGCAGTGACACATTCGGCGTAGATAGCGTGTCTAAGGTCAAGCCTCTGTGCCCTCTGTGGTGAAAGACTATTTCTGCGCCAGCAAACTTCTCGCGCGGCTGAGTTCCGGCCGGTCCGACTTCGCCCCGTCACAGACCTTTATCAGTTGCGCGTAGTAGGTATTCGCCTGGTCGTGCTTGTCTGCGAGTTCAGCCGAGTGGGCGGCGCCGTACAAACCGTTAAAGCGATTTGGGTTGAACTTCAGATCAGCCTCATATTCGGTTAGCGCCTGCGAGGGTTGGTTCATCTCCAGGAGCATGTCGGCGAGCATCTCGCGCCCAGGAATGGCCAAGGGCTCATCGCCTTCGGCTTCTTCCTTCTCGGCAATGGCGCGCAAGGTCTTGAGAGCTTCGTCGTGCTTGCCTTCGGCGTACGTTGCCCACGCCTCGGCTTCCTGGTATTCACGCTCGACGAACTCAGCCATGTACGCCCGCTTCCGATTCAGCAACGTCTTATGAAGAGGCTCGATTTCGGCAGCCTCCTTATGGGCTTGGGCCGCGTTCCCGCTGCGGGCCGCACCAATCGCCCGAGCCCAATAAGTAATGGCACTGTCTCCCGCGTCGGCCCCTGGAACTGGGGTGAGGGCCGCGGCATCCGACCAGTGGTGCAGCTCCAGCGCATATCTTGCGGGAAACGTAACCAGGGCAGACAGGTGCGGATCGAAATTTCCGTACCTGGCGTCCTTCATCGACGGCATGGCCTTGATTTCGTCCATCAGGCGCTGGGCATCGGCTTCGTGCCCGCTTTGCAGGTACGCGTACTCGAGAAAATCCATGGCATGGAACTGGTGGCCTTCACCACCCATGTGCATGGCTGCAGTTTTGCGGGTCGCGGCAATGGAGGCGAGGTTAGAGTCGATATCGTCCTGCCACAGACCAAGCCGGGCAAAAATGTGTGAGGGCATGTGCAATGCGTGAGGAGCAGCGGGCGCGATTTTGGCGTAACGGCGCGCGGCCGGAAGCCCAAGTTGCGCCATCTGCGGGCTGTCATAGCTGTGGATCAGGTAGTGTGCGACACCCGGATGGTCGGGCGCTTCCGCAAACACCTTTTCCAGCACCGCAGCCGCTTTTTTCTGATTGGCGAAGGTTGTGTCGCGATCTGGCGCAGACGCCAGCAGCGACAATCCGTAGAAGACCGCCGCCTCACGATCTTCCGGATGGCGCTGCGACGCTGCTTCCATGGCTTTCGCGTACGCCTCTGCCCGGCTCTGGTAGTCACGTTCCTTCTGGCCGCCATAGAAAGCATCCATGGCCGCGATGTAGCCACGTTCCCGGTCATCGCGGGAGTGCAGCGCCTTGGCTTTCTTGACCTCGGCCTGGCCCTTCTTGATCATTTTGGCATCGGGATGGTTCCACAACTGGTGCCACAAACTCATCGCCACGCCCCAATGGGCCATGGCACAATGCGGGTCGTCCTGGGCAATCTGAGCGAACTGTTTCTCCGCCTCCTCGTACCAGAAGGAGTGCAGCAGAGCGACTCCGCGCTCAAAGGGCTGTTGCACACCGGTCACGCAGGAGATCGGGAAATGCACGGCCCCCAACTGCTCCTTGGTCAAGTCTTCGTGATGATGACCTTCATCGTCAGCTGAAACCGTGAGATTGCATGCCAGAACAACCGCAAGCAGCAGAACAAGACGCTTCATGGGATACCCCGCAGTAGACCGAGTGTAGTTGGTGAATGATGGAAGGGTCAATTCCGGATGTCGAGTATCTTGTCCGAACTGCAGTTCAACTATTGCAGCCGGTAGCGCTCGTTCATCAGGCGCTGCAGGCGAGGCCGGTAGAGCAGATCATAGGCCAGTTCTTTGTCGGGAAACATGGCCAGCGCGGCCCGTTTCGCATTGGCGGCCAGTTCTGAGGCTTCCTCGACGGTCAGATTGGGGTCTTGGCTGATCACCGACATCACCATGCTGATCATGACCTGCAAACGCCGGATATTTCGCGATTCCTGTTCTTTCTCGCTGACCTTGCCTGTCTGTCCAGCCCGCTCCGCACTCTCCATGGGTCCCCACTTCACTGGATTAGATGTGCCTTCGCGCCAGGGGTTGCGCCCAGGCTAGTGGGGCTATTCTCCCCATAATCCCTGTGGAGAGCAATGGCCCCAAGGTGTTGGACTTCGGTCACCTGCGCGGCCAAGAACACGAACTGTGCGGGCCGGGACCGGAGCACCGGGTAGTGGGGAACCACGAGGACACGAGGTTTCACGAAGGTCTCGGTTTCAAGGGTTCCTTCGTGTACCTTCGTGCCCTTTGTGGTTGAGCCTATGGATCGAGCAGGTTCGCCATCCGGCCGCCACCAGCGTAGAATCACGGATGCAGACAAACCAAGGGCGATGGTCGCAGGCGCCACCGTCCAATGGAGAAGCGATGGCACAGACTCGTTCCGCAAACAGTGAGCAACGCCCCGATCCCAACGAGAAACTGGTGCGCGTCTTCGATACCGAACAGGAATCGGAGGCCATGGTGGTTAGTGGATTGCTTGAATCCGCGGGAATTGATTGCGACGTGACGGCTCTGGACGCTCCACAGGACATTCTGCCCGGCGTCGGCGGCACGGTCATCCTGGTGCGCGAGGAAGACGCCGCTGAGGCGCGTCGCGTGATCGAAGAATACCGTCGCACTCCGGAAGACATGGAAACAGCGGAGATCGACCTCAGTGAGCTACCGGAGCAGGAGTGACCACCTTCCCGTCGAGATAGAACGTGACAGCACCGTCGAGGTCGGTGCGGTAGGTGATGACTTGGGATTGCGCGAGCCGTTCCAGTACTTCCCGCCGCGGGTGACCATACACGTTCCGCGCTCCAACCGAGATCACGGCATATTGAGGATGCACGGCAGCCAGGAGTTCCGGAATCGTGGAAGTAGCGCTGCCGTGGTGCGCAACCTTTAGCAGGTCCGCCCTGGGCTGCTCCTGGGCAATGCGTCTTTCAACCTCCTTTTCTGCATCTCCTTCCAGCAGTGCGCTGGTCAGCCCATAGCTCACGCTCATCACCAGCGAATCGTCGTTCCTCTTCCAGGTGCGACCAACCGGATCGGGCGTGGGTGCAAGGACCCAAAACGTAAGACCTTCTGCTGTAAAGTGATCTCCAGCTTGACGGGACACGACGGGAATACCAAGCACCTTAGCTTCCCCTAACAGCTTCTCCAACTCCGAATTTGTCGGGCCCACCCCCAGCCACAACTCGTTGGGATGAAAATTCGCCAGGACGGCCGCCATCCCTCCGATGTGATCGGCGTGAGGATGAGTGACGACAACTGCGTCCAAATGGTGAATTCCGCGTGACCACAAATAGGGCGAGACAACGTCTTCCCCGATATCCAGCTCGGAGTGCATCCAGTGCGGGATCCCGCCGGCGTCCACCAGCAACGTGCCACCCCGCGGGGAAACCAGTAGGGTTGAATCTCCTTCCCCAACGTCGATGGAAGTGACTTCCAGAAGTCCGGCCCGCACATGAGGTCGAGGTGGAACCATTCCAATCCAGAGCGCACTCGCGGCCAATCCGGCAACTCCTGCTATTGCCATTGACCAGCGCCGGCGAGCCAGTACCATGGCTAGGATGACCGCCACCCCGCTGGCCAAGATGAGAGTGAGCCGGGGGGTCGGCACACGCGCATCGGCGATCCGCAATGCGCCAAACCAATGCACGCTTCCGGCCATCGCATCGAGCGCGATTCCGGCTACGAGAGCTGGCAGTCTAGCCAGAAAAGGCGACACATAGCTCAGCGCCACCGCGGCCACCGCGGCCGGCATCAGCACCCCAGTCAGGGGAACGGCCAGAATGTTGGCCGGCAACCCCGCGACCGTGACGCGATGAAAGTAGTACGCCATGAGCGACGCCAGTCCGATCTGCATCAGCGCCGAAATCACGACGAGCTCAATGCCATTGGTGAGAGCACGGGCGCATGCGGCCAACGCCCTCGATGGATCATGGCCCCGGAGAAAACGGGCCACCCGTCCAGAGACCAGCCGCAGATCCAGCCGGCACTGGGCCACGCGTGGCGGAAGGAACGTGTCATATCGAACCGATTCCAGGCTCCGCAGGCCCAACCGGTGGGGTTCGGTGGTGCGCTCCAGAAGAGGAACTCCAATTCCTGCGATGATCAATACACATAGGAAGGTAAGTTGGAAACTGGCCCCGAAAAGCGCCTCCGGGTCGATCACGAGCAGACCGAGGGCCGCAGCCCCAATGGCGTTCAACATCGACCTTTCGCGAAAAAAGGTACGTGCGCCGAGATAAAGCGCCAGCATAAGAGTGGCGCGCCAGATGGGAGGACCCACATCGGTGATCACCGCATACGTCACAGAAAGCAGCACGGTCACACCATTGGCAATCAGATCGTTGACGCGAAGCCTGCGCAGAGTGAAGAAAGTTACAAATGCGAGGATGCTCACGTTCATGCCGGAGACCACCAGCACGTGATAGGTCCCGGACCGCTGGAAATCAGCGCGTTCGTGCCGGTCCAGAAAAGCGTCCTCTCCGATGACCATGGCATCTATCAATGCGGTTTGGGCCGGCGGCCATAGCGTGTGAACCCTTTGAATAATGCTGCGGTGCACGCGGGTCCGCCACAGTTCCGTGCGACTGCCGAAAAAACCCGGCAGGGGTTCAACCTTGTCGGCCTTTGCCGATGCCAGGGCCTCAATTCTCTGTTGCCCCAAGTATCCTCGGTAGTCGAATGCGCCGGGATTCCCGAAGTTGCGCGGGGTGTAGATCTTGGCCGGGAAGCGCAGCCGCTCTCCGTATCGGAACAAGCGGAGCGGAGCGGCGTTGGGTGCCTTCTCTCCTCCGATCTCATTCTCCTTGCCATATAGGGTGAGGCGAATGCCGGCCCGCACCGCGGAAGTTTGGCTGTTAGAAACGATCTGTTCGGTTTCGAGATCCAGGCGTTGCTGCACCTCCCCTGTGCCCCTTCCTCGCAGATTTCCTTCCTTGACTACGTGGGCCGTGATCACGAGTTCGCGCCCGTCCGCAAATCGAAGCACCCCGGAGTCACCGGAGATATCAGGAGGACGCACTTGCACGCTGAGCGCCCCGGCAAAGAGAAGCGTACAGAGGCCAAGCACAAAAGCTGGTTTGGCACACCTGCGCAGGAAATAGATGCCGCTGAGGGAGAAAACGACGGCTGCGCCCAGCCACCAGGCCGCCGGCCGCCACAGGTGAACACTTGTGAAGATGCCGCTGGCGTAAGCCAGGGCGCCCCAAAGCAAGGGCTGCCGGACGGACGGTCTCCGCCGGGAAGCAATGGGCGGACTTGACTGCGAGTTCACCGGCTCACCGGCCCGGAGGTCAGCCGTTGGACGGGCACGGCCCCTTCGTGCCATCGGCACTCAACGTCCTGCCACCGGTACGACAGCCGTGCCCTGCGCAAAAGCTACCCGCGTTTCTTGCCTGAAGTCCTAGCGCATCAGGTGGAACACGCTTTCTACATGGTAGGTCTGGGGGAAAAGGTCCACCACATGGGCTTGCTGGAAACGATATCCAGCACCAAGCAGACCAGCCAAGTCCCGACACAACGTCGCCGGGTCACAGGACACGTAGACGATGTGATTCGCTCCTAAACCGGCCAGGCTCCGGACCACCATTTCTCCCAGCCCATTCCGTGGCGGGTCAACCACGACGAGATTGGGCCGCAATTCACCCGCCACGGTTTTCAAAAACTGTTCCGTCGTAGCACGGACAGCCTTGACGTTCGAGGGTGAATTGTAGAGAAGGTCGCCATGTGACGTCGGTGACGCCTCAACTGCAGTTACCTGTGCAAAACTCTTCGCCATCGCCGAGGAGAAAAGTCCTACTCCTGCATAGAGATCAAGCGCGGTTTCCCCAGACAATCCTTGGGTGACGAGCTCTACCAGCTTTGAAACCAAGTGGCGGTTCCCCTGAAAAAATGCTCCGGCGCTGACCCGGTAGGAAAGGTCCTGTGTGTTGTACATGAGTTCCCCCGCGCCAACGGTCGCAATCCGTTCCTGCTCCACGGGCGCGTGGTTGCCACCGCCACCCCGGTGCACCGCCACTCCCGCCGCAGCGGGCAGAATGGATTTGATTTCTGTAGCGACCTGGATGGCTGCACTCTTTCGGATGTCAGGCTTGCAATCGACCTCGGCCAGCAACTGCGTGTCCTCGGCATTGGCGAAGAACTCTATCTCGTATATTTCTTCTGGCCAGCTAGCCGGCTGCATTTGTGAGAAAGCGGCCATAGCTTGATTGATGAGCGGTGAGCTGATGGGGCATTGGTCAACCGGCTGGAGTTCGTGGGAATTGAGCCGGTAGTAGCCCACAGCGAACTCCGGCTTGGTTTGGACCTTCAACCGCGTCCGGTTTCGATAACTCCACTCCGGAGAAGGATGCACCGTAAGTTCTGTATCCAGCTCCAGCTTGGCAATGCGGCGAAGGTTTTCCTTCAGGATGGCAGCTTTGATTTCAAGCTGATGCTCGTAACTCACGTGCTGGTAGTGACAACCTCCGCAGCGCTGAAAGTAAGGGCACTGGGGCTCGACGCGCCACGGGGAAGATTCAACGATTCGCTCGGCCCGCCCCCGTGCAAATCCGCGCTTCTGTTCGACCAGGGAGGCTTCAACTTTTTCACCTTCCACCACAAAAGGCAAGAAGACCGCCTTGCCGGGGCCCTGTTCATCGGCCGGCAGCCGCGCCAGACCATCGCCGCCGTAGACGAGTTTTTCAATGGTGAGAAGCAAGGAACGATTCTAACCACAGCGAGCCGCCAAGGACACTGGAACAACGGTCTTGTTACATATAAAAGAGGCTCAGCCTCGGCAGCCCGTGTTTCTCCAACAAGCGTTTGCGGACATACTGCCTCTGCAGTTGGTCGATTTGTCCGGCTGGCATTTTGCTCCGGTAGGGTGCCAATTCGCGGTCGACCTCGGCCCGCACCGCAACGATCTGTTCGTCAGGGGTTGCTGCCAGCAGAACGGCAAACAGTTTCTCCTCCACGACGGTGAGCTTGCGTTCGAGGTCTTCCAATCGCGGCAGGGAGTTCGCGCCTTCCATTTCTGTCGCCATCTCCCGAAGCACGGTTGCCGTCTCTCTTGCCATGGGCTGCCCGGAAACGCCCGCCCTCTCCGGCAAATTCACCCCTTCGAGTTGATCCGCATTGCGACGCAGGAATGCCGCGATCTCGGACGCTTGGAACCCGCGGGGAACATGGGGCTGGGGTTTCGCCACCCCGACGGAAGCCTCCTTCATGTCCTCGGTAGCAGCTAACACTTCCTGAGCGCAATACGCCAGGCTGTTGACCTTCCGCGCCTTGGAAGGCCGTTGTTCGTAGCGGTCAAAGGCCGCATCAATGCCTCGCAACACAGCTTCCAGGGGGATACCGGCGTCTTTCCAAGTTTCAATCAGCGCCCAGTCCAGCGTGGAAAGCAGAAGTCCGCCTCCCCGGCGCCGCTGAAAATGCTCTTCGATTTCGGTGAAGTAGTTGAAGTAGTTTTCCACGACCGCTTAGCGGGACCTGCTGCCAGAAGAAGCCTTGGGTGACGAGCGGACCGTTCCGGCGCTAGGTGACGCGGTCGTCGCAGCGGCCTCGCGTGCCGGCTTCGCTGCCGCGTTGCGTTCCCATATGATGCGCAGGCCCTCCAGCGTGAGGAAATCGTCCACATGCTTGATGTATTTCGATCCTGTGCCGATGAGCGATGCCAGTCCACCGGTTGCAACCACCTTGGTGTCCGTCCCCAGTTCCGCCAGCAGCAGCTCGAGGATTCCGTCGACCAGTCCGAGATATCCGTAGTAAAGGCCAGATTGCAGGCTGGCCACAGTGTTCGTGCCAATTACCTTCGCGGGCTTGCGAATGTCTACCCGCGGCAGGCGCGCGGTGTTCTCGAACAGGGCATCCGCGGAAATGCCAATTCCCGGGCAGATCACACCTCCCTGATACTCCCCCTTGGCCGTCACACAATCGAAGGTTGTGGCCGTGCCAAAATCTACGGAGATCACCGGCCCACCATACTTTTCGAAAGCCGCCACCGAGTTCACGATGCGGTCAGCACCCACTTCCGCCGGATTCTCATAGAGAACCGGCATCCCGGTTTTCACTCCGGGCCCGATGAACAGCGGCTTGGTGTTGAAATACCGTTCGCAAACCTGGCGCAAGGTGGAATCCAGCGGTGGCACGACCGAGGAAATGACGATTCCGCGGATGCCTTTGACTTCCAGGCTGTCCATGGCGAACAGGTTGCGGAAGAGGACCCCGTACTCATCCACAGTTTCCGTGGCAATCGTGGCTACTCGCCAATTCGCGACCAGGAGTTCATAGTGCCCCAACTCAGCCGCGCCGCCGCCCTTTGCCGGAGCCACCTTGGCGACGCGTGCAAAGACGCCGAGCACCGTGTTGGTATTGCCGACATCGAGAACTAGAAGCATCAGATTTTTTGTCTGGCCACGGTTCCGCTCAGCACCGTGCGCACACCTTGTGCAGTGCGTATCCGCAGAAAGCCCCGGTCATCCAGGCCCTCGGTCACGCCTTCGAACCCGCCGTTCTCAGCCACGTGGACCTGCGCTCCTCGCACCGATGACGATCGCTCCGAGAAGCGCTGGAGCACTGACCCATGGGGTTGCTCCAGCAGATTGCGGTATTCCCGGTCGAGCGATTTTAGCAAAGCCGCGCACAGCTCTACTCGCGACCACTCGCTGCCCGTAGCCAACCTCAAAGACGTCGCAGTCGCCTGCAAATCCGCCGGGAAGCTCACCTGATTCACGTTGATTCCGATTCCGATCACGATGTGCCGTACGCGAGTCACTTCTGCGTTCATCTCGGTAAGAATACCGCCGAATTTCTTTTCCCCGATCAGAAGATCGTTGGGCCACTTCAGGTCGGGGATGACTCGGGCATCGACATCCTGGACAGCCGCGTGCACGGCCAGGCCCGCTGCAAGAGAGAGCAGCAGCGCATCGGCTGGCGGCAGCGCTGGCCGCAGCACCACCGAGCAGTAAATTCCTGCTGACCGGGCGGAATGCCACTGGTTCGCTCCCCGGCCGCGTCCCGCGGTCTGCTGCTCTGCCAGGAAGACACTGCCTTCGGGAGCGCCGCTGCTGGCAGCTTCCATGGCTACGGTGTTGGTCGAGCCGGTCTTGTAATAGTGATGGACATTCTTTGCAAAGATTGTGCCCTTGAGCAAGGGCGTGAGGATGTCCGGAAGCAGCAGGTCGGGCATGGAAGTCAGGCTGTAGCCGGTCGCGGGATGTCCGCTAATTTCCACTCCCAGTTCGCGCAGCTGCTGGACCAGGCGCCATACCTCGGAACGGCTGCTGCCGATTTCCGAGGCAATCTTGGTTCCGCTTACGACCACGGTGGCGTGGTCGGCCAGAAGACGCACTATTCGCCCCAACCGCACATCGGTTTGTGGGCCAGCCTTGTGTGGCGTGGCAACTCTTGTCCGCACGTATCGAGTTGTTACGGGCTTCTTGATGGAGGAATTATGCGCGAGAACGGGCAAAACGACAAATGCGGATAGCTCCCATCGCGCCCTTCACGCCGGCCAGCTAGGCCGGCATCACTCGCAGGCTCATGTCCACCGCCGGCACCGAGTGGGTCAGCGCACCTACAGAAATGAAGTTCACGCCGGTTTCGGCATAAGCACGGACATTCTCCAGCGTGATTCCGCCCGAGACTTCCAGGGGAATGTGGCGGTTGGCATGAGCGCAGCGCGCAACCGCATGTCTCACGTCATCCACCGACATATTGTCCAGCAGAATGGCTTCGGCGCCATGTTGCAGGGCCTGCTCCAGTTCGTCGAGCGTCCGCACTTCACATTCAATGACCTGTTCTCCACGCCGGTTGTGGTGGGCGCGGTCCAGTGCGGGTGCTACTCCTCCCGCCAGCGCGATATGGTTGTTCTTGATCAGCACGCCGTCTGAAAGATCCAGGCGGTGGTTCTGGCCGCCGCCGCAGCGCACCGCGTACTTATCCAGCACACGCAGTCCGGGAATGGTTTTCCGGGTGTCGAGAATGTAGGTGCGCGTCCCCGCCACCGCGTCCACAAACCTGCGCGTCAGCGTAGCGATTCCGCTGAGCCGCTGCAGCAGGTTCAGCATGACGCGCTCGCAGGAAAGAATCACCCGCGCGTTATGCCGGATGACAGCAACCGACTGGCCCTTGTGCAACCGAACGCCATCGAAAATTTCCGGATGGGTGGTCACCTCATAGTGTGAAGTGACGGCACCATCGAGGTCCGCGTACACATCAAGAATGCGCGCGATGCAGCCGATCCCGGACAGAATGCAATCTTGCTTGGCCAAAACCGTCGCGGCGGCGCGCTGGTTGGGATCGATGCAGGCATAGCTGGTTGCATCGCGCGTGGCCCGGTCTTCCTGCAGCGCGTTCTCCAGGATCGTGGTAATACGTCGGCTATGCCAGTCCATAAGAACCAGTAACGAGTGGCTTGTAGCTAGGCGTGAGGAAAGCGGAACGGCTCCTAGCTGCTAGCTCCTAGCTACCAGCTACTTCAACTCCCCCAGCTTGCTCTTCGTCTTTTCCTGCAAGACTTGCAATTCCTGCGCCCGTTTGCGCAGACCTTCGACTACCTTCGCCGGGGCCTTCGCCAGAAAGCCCTCGTTACTCAACTGGCGCTGGCCATTGGCAATTTCTTTTTCGATCTTCTCCAACTCCTTGGTTAAGCGCTCCCGCTCGGCCGCGACGTCGATCTTCTTCTCATAGATTACATGCACATCGAACCGGGCAGTGTGACGTGATGGCGCCTGGCTCGCCCGCGACTGAGTCACGTCGGTAATGCTCGACACACCGCCCAGCCGCTCAACGGCATCCCGGTTCTGTTCTAGCAAAATCCTCGTCCGTGGATCATGAGCGAAGATCTCGATTGGCACTTTCAGCTTAGGCTCCACTTTCAATTCCGCCCGCAAATTCCGCACGCTGACGATTAAGTCCTGCAAGATTGCCATCTCCGTCTCGGCGGCCAAGTCGAGTTGCTTCTCGTCTGTCTGGGGATAGGCGGCCAGCGCAATCGACTTCATCGGAGGCTTCTCGTCGTAGATCGCGTACCAAATTTCTTCCGTGATGAAAGGCATCACCGGATGCAAGAGCCGCAAGGCCGCTTCGAAGAGACTGACCAGATTTCGACATGCCATACGAGCAGTCTCCGGGTCAGCGTTTTCCGCCAGCCGCGGCTTGATCAGCTCCAAGTACCAGTCGCAGAATTCTCCCCAGAAAAAGTCGTAGATGCTGTTCGCCGCCTCGTGAAAGCGGTAGGTCTGGAGAGCATCGTTCACTCCCTGGGTCACGCGATTGAAGCGCGACAGGATCCAGCGGTCTTCCAGGGTTGAGGGAGCAACATCCGGGACTCCCGAGTCGGGAAGTCCCTTGCCTAGTCCCACCAATACAGCCCTGGCCATCCCCAGGCCTGGCTCGATCCGGTCCACATTCATGAACATGAACCGCGCCGCATTCCAGATCTTGTTGGCAAAGGCGCGATAGCCTTCGGTCCGGCTCTCGTTGAATGCAATATCGGTCCCGGGCGCCGCCATCGCGGCCAGCGTGAAGCGCGTAGCGTCGGTGCCGAAGCGCTCAATGATCTCCAGCGGGTCGAGCACATTCCCCTTGGTCTTCGACATTTTCTGTCGCTCGGCGTCGCGCACCAGCGCGTGAATGTAGACCTGGCGAAACGGCACGCTGTCGTCTTTCTTGTCTCCCCAGCCGCTGGCCTGCTTCAGCTTCGGATCCTGCTGATGTCCGTCCATGAAGTGGCAGCCGAACATGATCATGCGGGCCACCCAGAAGAACAGAATCTCGTACGCCGTGATCAACAGCGTGGTCGGATAGAAGACTTGCTGGTCGCGCGTCTTCTCCGGCCAGCCCAGCGTGGTGAACGGCAGCAGTCCCGACGAGAACCAGGTGTCGAGCACATCGGTGTCTTGCGTCAACTCGGAGTTGCCGCACTTGGAACACTTCGCCGGTGCCTCGCGGGCAACGATGATCTCTCCACACTTGCAGTGCCACGCCGGAATCCGGTGTCCCCACCACAACTGCCGCGAGATGCACCAGTCGTGGATGTCGCGCATCCAGTTCAGATAAATCGTCTTGTAATTTTCCGGGACGATGGTGATCTCACCGCTCTCCACCGCTTCCGCGGCCCTCTTCGCCATGGGCGCAATCTTGATAAACCACTGGGTCGAAAGCCGAGGCTCAACCACCGTGCCGCAGCGATCGCACTTCCCGAGTGCAATCGTGTAGTCTTTTTCGCCCACCAGGAACCCCTGCTCGCGCAGGTCCGCCAGCACTTGTTTGCGCGCCTCGAAACGGTCGAGTCCGGCATACGCCCCCGCGTTCTGGTTCATGTGCGCGTGCAGGTCCATCACATCGATCTGGGGCAGGTTGTGACGCTTCCCAGCCTCGAAATCATTGGCATCGTGCGCGGGGGTGACTTTCACCGCGCCCGTGCCGAATTCCGGTTGCGCCAGCTCGTCCGTGATGATAGGAATCTCCCGGTTCATGAGCGGCAACATCACCTTCTTCCCATGCAGATGGGTGTAACGCTCGTCTTTTTCATTGACCGCCACTGCGGTGTCGCCCAGCATGGTTTCTGGACGGGTGGTCGCCACCGTGATGAACTCTTTGGTCCCAACCACCGGGTAGCGAATCTCATACAGCTTGCCTTGCACCTCTTCGTGCTTCACCTCGAGGTCGGAGATTGCCGTTTCGCAGCGCGGGCACCAGTTCACGATGTACTTGCCGCGATAGATCAGGCCTTCTTCATACAGCCGGACGAACACCTCGCGGACTGCATGGTTGAGGTTCTCGTTCATGGTGAAGTATTCGCGGTCCCAGTCCACCGACGCGCCCAGCCGCTTCATCTGGTCGAGGATGGCGCCGCCGTAGTGCTGCTTCCATTCCCACACCCGCTCGATGAACTTCTCCCGGCCCAGATCGCGGCGCTTCTTGCCTTCCTTGGCCAGCTGGCGTTCCACCATCATTTGCGTGGCAATGCCGGCGTGGTCCGTGCCCGGCAGCCAGAGCGTGAGAAAACCACGCATGCGATGCCAGCGCACCAGGATGTCCATCTGGGTCTGGTTGAGCATGTGCCCCATGTGTAACCGTCCGGTCACATTTGGCGGAGGCAGGAGAAGCGTAAAAACCGGACGGGTCTCGCCGGGCGGAGGCGTGGCGACTGAGAAGAGTTTCTCTTTGATCCAGTATTCCGCCCAGCGCGTTTCGATCGCGCCTGGCTCGTAGGATTTGGGCAGTTCGTGGGGCATGGGGAGCAGCTGCTGGCTATTAGCTTCTGGCTGTTGGCTCACACGATCTCGGCGAAATGCCAACATCGACTCGGAGGCAATCGCAAACGGGTTTAGCTAAAGGCTAAGAGCTAAGAGCTGAAAGCTGATCTTCGATCTTACAGGTGGGCAGAAAAAGTGGTCAAACGGGCGGGGGTTGGTATACGGCGACGGCAAAATGCTCCCTCCCCTAGCGGACCGTGCCCCGTTTGAGTTCCCCCAACTCTGTCATCCCGACCGGAGCAGATCATCGAGGGTGGGACTGAGTGCTCCTACCGGTGGCCAGGGTAAGTGGGGGATTTACTTACAAATTGTTGACTTCGTTGTGACGACTGGGTCGGAACACTCCTAGTAGAGTTGGTGTGGATTTCATAGTCTCGCACCAGGGGGGCTGGTCGGGGCGACCTGACCGGATTTAAAAACTGAAAACACGAAGAGGGTCAGAATCAAATGAACAAAGTATGCACAACGAGGCAAACCGTGAAACTAAATAGAGGTCCACATCTGTGGTTCGGTATCCTGACTGCAGTTCTTCTGACGAGTGGCGCTTGGTCGCAAACGAAAAATCTGGAAGCGATTGCAACTCTCAAGTTCTATGCAGCCGCGCAAGGGAATACGTTTCCCGTGGCGGTCTCACCCACCGCCGTCCTTTTCGATGGCAGCAGTATCTGGGTATCAAGCGGCCCCAGCCGTTCGATCAAGAAACTGCGAGCCAGCGACGGAGCGAGCCTGGGCACTTTCGCGACTCCGGACTTTGCCAACAGCATTGCCTTTGATGGAGCCAACATCTGGCTGACAAACCCGCACCAGCATAGTGTCAGCAAGATGCGCGCCAGTGATGGGACGATACTCGGTACCTTCCCGGCCGGCAACACTCCCACCGCCGGTCTGGCGTTCGATGGAGCCAACATCTGGGTGTCGAACATCTTTGACAACACGGTTACCAAACTGCGCGCCGGGGATGGTGCCAATCAGGGCACGTTCCCGACCGGCGTCTTTCCTCATGGCGTGGCGTTCGACGGAGCCAATATCTGGGTAGCCAATAGTGGCGATGGCACTGTCACCAAGCTGCGCGCCCGAGACGGAGCGACCCTGGGCACTTTCCCCGCCGGACCGAATCCGGCAAAGCTTGCCTTTGATGGCGTCAGCATCTGGGTAACGAACAGCAACAATAGCGTCACGAAGTTGCGGGCCAGCGACGGTTTTAACCAGGGCACGTTCCCGGTGGGTAGTGCCCCTCAGGCTCTCGCTTTCGACGGCGCCAGTGTATGGGTAACGAATGGTGCCGATGACACGGTTACACGGTTGCGTTCCACGGACGGCCTGAATATGGGAACCTTCCCGACCGGACGGTTGCCCGATGGCATCGCCTTCGATGGAGCAAATATCTGGGTGTCGAATTTCGGGGACAATACAGTCTCGAAGCTGTAACCATCAACGAACCATCGGACCCGCCCGGCAATTGGGCGGGTCCGTGTCAGTTCGCGGACCTCAGCGCCGGCCTTGATTTCTACCTCCCATAACTGTTGCAAAATCGCCATAGCATTCATTGACTCTCTGGCACTACGTGAGTCTCGTACCTGCTTCCAGCTTGGGGGCTGGCCCGGCCCACGCTCTATCTTAATTCTTCGGGGTGCCCCACCCGAGCTGGTTCTGCTCGGGTGGGTGGTTCCGTGACCTAAATACGGGACTGTGGAGGTCAACCTCTCCCGCCCCCTTGCAAAAGCCGCAGGGTACGGGGCACTGTCGCGCGGCCTCAACGGAGAAATTGCGTTTTACGAGGTATCCGCGAACCAGGCAGGCTTACTTCACTTACTTCTTCATCTTCTTGGCGATCTCTTCCATCAACTTGGGCTTGAGTTCGGCGAGGACGCTGTCCACAATGCTGGCGATGGCGCCGGATTCCTCCGGCGCACCCGAAGCCTGTGGAGCCGGTTCTGGTGTGGCGGGGGGGGCCTGAGTGGGAAGATCTTGCAGTCCGGCAGCCGCTGCGTCTGCAATTTGAGAGGTCAATTGATCACCGGCAATTGAGTCTCGTACCTGCTTCCAGCTTGCCCAGGCTGCAGCCAGCTCAGACTCGCGCT